>Ga0315281_10000903_pt1 | contig 42754 bp, 43 predicted proteins | sample YL17G07_0_MG_FD_204540 | JGI IMG/M metagenome (GOLD analysis project Ga0315281, IMG submission 204540) | Sediment microbial communities from Yellowstone Lake, YNP, Wyoming, USA - YL17G07_0 | ecosystem: Environmental > Aquatic > Freshwater > Lake > Sediment | place: USA: Wyoming | collected...
GCTCCCGAGCCTTTTCAAGTACGTGGATCAACGCCTGGTACTCCGCGACGTTGTTCGTGGCTTCCCCCAGGTACTCGGAGACCTCTAGCAGAACTCGCCCGCGCTCGTCGGTGACCTGCCCGCCGATGCCGGCGGGGCCGGGATTGCCGCGCGCCGCGCCGTCACTGTAGACGTGAAGCCGGCTGCCTTCCGCTTTATGCCCCCGCTTCGCCTCAAGGTTCACTGGACAAGGATCCTGCGGCAGTATTCACACCGGAAAATGCCCTGCTCGTGTTGGAACTGGTCGATCTTGCTGCTGCTGAACTCTATGTGGCACCCTCCGCAGTTGCTCCCCTTCTCGATCCTGACAACAGCGAGGCCGCCCTTGTCCTCGAGCAGTTTTTCGTACGCGGCGAGAGTATCCTTATCGACAGCCTTCTTGAGGCTGCCACGCTCCTTCTCGAACTCTTTTGCCTGGTGCTCCTTCTCCGCGAGTTCCTTCTTATAGGAATCACGAGCTTCACGCTCTTTTACGGATATCTCTTCGACCGCACTCCCGGCCCGCTCCACCTCGAAGTGGATCCTATCTTCTTCCTCCATCATCTCCAGGTCCTCGGTCTCCATCTCGTCGCGCTTCTTCCGAAGTGACAGGATTTCCGCCTGGATGCTGGAGAGCTCCTTGGGGTTCATGATGGTGCCGCTGAAGAGTTTCCCCTCCTCTTTGCCGATCTTCTCCGAGAGGATGTCGAGCTCGCCGTCGAGCTTGTGCTGCCGGTGCTCTAGGTCGACAAGGGATCTTTCTTCCACTGCCAGCTTATCCCCGTTCTCTTTGAGCTGTTCGCGAAGCTCTCCGAGCCGATGCTTATCCTCAAGACGCTCTATCTCTTTCTTGAGGTCAAAGATACTTGTATCGAGCTGTTGAATCTCGAGAAGCCTCTCGCCTAGCTTGTCCTGGCTGATCTCGTTCAACGCCCGGAGACCTCCCGGTTATCGTAGCCTTCTATCTCGAGGTTCCAACAGTACAACTCGGAGGCGGCCCGAAGCGACTCAACCATCATGGGAACAAAAACCCTCTCGCTCTCGTAGTGACCGAGACAGACCAGGGCAAACCCGGCCTCGGCCGCTTCCAACGACATATGGTAGTTTATCTCTCCCGCGACCAGCAGTTCCGCGCCGAGGCGCCTGGATGGCTCGACGAACGAGTTTGCCGCGCCGGGAACCACGGCAACCCTTCTGACGTATTTTGACGGATCCCCGACAAGCCGCGGGTCTGGCGAGTGGCACCACCCGGCGAGTTCAGCCTTGATGTCTCCAAGTGTTCTCTCTTCCTCGAGCATCCCTATCCTTCCGAGCCCCCAGGGTACCGGATTATCTGTTCTATATACATCATACGCGACCTCTTCGTAAGGGTGCCTGCCGAGCATCGCCGTGATTACCCTTTTCAACAGGAAGTGCGGGACTATCATCTCAAGCCGCACCTCTTCGGCGAGGTTGAGCCTACCCACTTTACCCGAGTACGGCGCCGCATCCTCTCCTGGGATAAAAGTGCCGGTGCCGGAGCTCCTGAAGCTGCACTGTCTGTACTTACCGATCACCCCGGCGCCCGCCTCAGCCATCGCCGCCGAGACATCCTCTGTCGCCTCCGGCGGAACGAACACAACGACCTTCACCAAGGGAACCCAGCTTGCGGGCTGAACCGGTTCGACGCCTGCCAACCCGAGGCGCTCGGCGAACATGTCGGCAAGCCCGCCAGGGGAGGAGTCCGCGCTGGTATGACAGGCTATGACGTTGATACTGTTCTCAATGACGCGCCTGACGAGAGAACCCGGAGGTCCTCCGGTGTCGAGGCTCGAGATCGGGTCGGCGATGAGCGGGTGATGGGTCACCAGAAGGTCGCACCCTGAAGCTATAGACCACTCGATAACCGGACTTGTCGTGTCCACCGCGCACAGCGCTTTCGAGACACTGGAGTCGAGAGATCCGACCTGGAGACCGCAGTTATCATCCTCGACGGCGAGTCCCCAGGGGAACCTCTCCCCCAGCGCGTCAATTATCTCCCTTAATACAGCCACGCCCAACGCTCCTCAATGGATGCTCCGGGGGACTCTCGTCGATCAGCCACCGTTTGCATCTCCCTGGACCCCGACCTCTTCAGCAACTATTTCCCTCTCCGCCTTCTTGCGCTTTTTCCTTTCCGTCAGGTACCTCACGACGAGGGGCGCTATCGATATGAGCACGACCGCCACAATTACGTAACTGAAGTTGTGTTTCACAAAGGGAATGGTGCCGAAAAAATAGCCGGCGAGTAGAAACAGGGAAACCCATACAACGCCGCCTACGACGTTGTACACGACGAAGTTAAGATAGCTCATGCTGCCCACGCCCGCCACGAACGGAGCAAACGTGCGCACGAACGGGACAAACCTCGCCAGGACGATAGTGATGCCGCCGTATTTCTCGTAGAAACCGTGCGTCTGGTCCAGGTACTTCTTTTTCAGGAAACGGGCGTCCTCCTTGCGAAAAGCCTTAGGTCCGATGAAGTGGCCTATCCAGTAGTTTGCAGTGTCACCCGCAATCGCGGCGGCACAGAGCACAATGAGAAGCCACCAGATATTCAAAGTGTGGCGAGGCAGGGCCGCGATCGCGCCAGCCGCGAAGATCAATGAATCACCCGGCAGGAACGGTGTCACCACGAAACCTGTCTCGCAGAATATCACGGCGAACAGGAAAAGGTATGTCCATGTATGGTACTGGCTGATAACGCTCTCGAGTGTCCTGTCGAGGTGCAGGAAGATATCGATGATATGTTGGAGCCAACCCATTCAACGGTCCCCTGTTTTTAGACCCATATTCTCACCAATCGCCTCGCCTCTTTCAACTTCAGTTCAAGGAATACGTTAGTCGACGTCGACTGCGGCCTTGCACTTGCGGCACCGCTTGGCGCCCCTGAAAAGGGGATGTCCGCACTCGGGACAGTGGTACCTCTCAAGTTCCCCTTCGACCCAGCGCTCGGTCCCCAGTTCCCTCCATTCCGGGACGGCACGCAGGATGACCTTTTTCCCGACGGGCAGCGGGAAATCCTCCACGAACTTGCATGGGAAATCTTCACACTCATTGCAGCCCTCGTACCCCTTTTCCCGCGTGCACTCGCGGATGGGGCAGACTTCACAGTATTTGAAGATTTCATCCGAGAGGCAGCCCTTACAGTGTAATTCCTCTATCCCGACGCCGTACACGTCCGTCAATCTCTCCTTGAACTTCAGGTTGTCATCCCTGTCGGCGATGTAAATCGCGCAGACCCCGCAGTACAGCCCGCATGGCGCTAGCAGTTCTCTCTCTACTGGCATCTTCCACTCTCCTTTGTCGGTCCCGCAAACCCTCAAGCGCTGACGGTCGCAAGGCTGGCCGCGTAGTCCTCGAGGTCAAAGCCGTTGACCTCGCAGACCTTCACGAACATCTCGGGGTCTATGGCCTCTATACCGCTAAGGGCCCCCGAGAGCAGGCCGGCCATGCCCGCTATAGTGTCGGCGTCCCTCCCGAAGTTGGCACCGCCATGAATAGCCGTCATCGGGTCACCGTCGGCGAGCCTGAACATGGCAAGTGCCATGGGTATCGTCTCCAGGGAATCAATCGTTATTGGCCGGAGGCAGCACCGGTAGAGCGCGGGCCTAACCGAATATACGTCGGTATAGGGCTCGGATACGGAAAGCGCACGGTCAATCGAAGCGCTCATCTTTGGAGACGCGTTGCTCCTCGCCGCATCGAGGATCGACTCAACCGTGGCACCCTCCGAAAGGGCCGCGGCGATGGCGGCGGCCCAGGCCCTCGCGGCCTGCACACCCTCTCCTGCAAGCATCGCCCGTGCGACCTCGCGGGCGGCCAGTGCCGCTTCACTGGGACGCCCCCTGAAGATGATCCCAACCGGGGCCATTATCATCGCCGCTTCGTTGCCGTCGAAAAGCGACGAGATGTTCAGGTACCCGGTAAGGTGCCCGGGTACCCCCATGCGGCCCGCCCAGGCCACGATGTGCTCCCCTATCCAGAAGCCCACACTGCGGTTGTACGACCTGAGGAACTTGCGCCACGAGAACTCGGGGTGCCATTTCCAGAAGTCGATCAACTCGTCGGCGCTTACCATGCGGTTTTTCTCGAGGACAGCGTCTGCCAGCGTGAGGGTAAGCCTGGTGTCGTCGGTCACCGCACCGGCGTGTTTGCCGATAAAGGTGGTAACCTTGCCGTACCTGGCCTCTATCCTCCTGTAACTAAAGAGAAGTTCGGTAGGGCGGCCCATGGCATCGCCGACCGCCAGCCCGGCAAGGCAGCCGAGTATCCGCGAGTGTTCCTTTTCCACAGAGACCTCCTGGAGCCGTCAGAGCGTCCGTCGTACCAGGTAATCAAAAGCCGCTTGATTTTAAGCATTTATTATACCTTGGCATTTGTCGAATTATGATTAAGAATAAAAAGATTGAAAACATAACATGACGCATGGGAGGAATTTACGATGAGGAGATTCTGCCCGAACTGCGGAAAGGAATTCACACCCGACCAGAAGTTCTGTGTGTCTTGCGGTAAACCGCTCCCCGAGGTGCCGGCCGAGGCCGCCCAGGCCGAGACACCCCAGGCTCCTCCACCTGCGGCGCCGCCTGCCGCGACTCCCGTGCCCGTTGTTCCGCCCCCCGCCGGGGTGGGCGGTCCGGGAAAGAAGCGCACCGGTCTATGGATAGGTATCGGCGTCGGCGCAGCCGTGCTGCTGGCGATAATACTGACGGTCGTGCTGGTCTTCGCGGTCGGCGGCAAGAAGAACGACGAGAATAAAAATGCAACGACAGTGTCTGTGCCCGATGTGGTCGGGCTCAACGAAACGGAGGCCAGGGAAAAGGTAGAGGACGCCGGGTTGGATTTCGAGCCGATCTACAAGACGGACAACAACGTCGAGAAGGGTAAGGTCACCGACCAGCGCCCCGATGCCGGCAAGAAGGTGAAGAAGAAGGGCATGGTGACGGTGGTGGTCGCGGTGAGGGGGCAGGTGGACGTGCCCAACTTCGTAGGGCAGACGCAGGACCAGACCCTGGTAACGCTGACCCAGACCCAACTGAACTTCAAATTGACCCAGCAGCCTACCGGGGACCAGAACCAGCACGGGAAGATTATCTCCCAGACTCCCGGCGCGGGGACTAAGGTCGACGCGGGCACAGAGATAGCGATCGTTGTTGGCGTTTACCAGGGGCCTGCACCCCAACCACAGCCGACGTCCAAGAAGGGCCACTGGGCGACGAGACAGGTCCAGTGCAATGTCTGCGGCGGTGAAGGGGTCATTTGGAGCGGGGACCAGACGATCACATGCCAGGTCTGCGGCGGTGCCGGAGGCTCTTACGTCCCCGAATACGACGAGGATGGCAACTACGTCGGTGACGGCTGGGTGACGTGCGACGAGTGCGGGGGCGCCGGGTACGTAATCATCCCGGGGGAAAGCACAACCTGTACAAACTGCGGCGGCTCGGGCTGGGTGACCGAGAAGTACTGGGTGGCGGAATAGAGGGACCTGGTACCTTTAGCCGGAGTCCTCATGGCCCGGACACCTTGAAGGTGTCGCTGAGCTGGAGGTCTTCGTACCGGGAAGAGGGCCCGACATAGACGACGTACTCGATCTCCTCCGTCTCCCACGCGCCGGCGTCAGTGTCGTAATAGGCTAGATCCTCGGCCTTTACTTCGATCAACCCGGTCTTCGTCTCACCGGGCGTGAGATCGAGTCTCGCGAAACCCTTGAGCTCCTTCACGGGACGGTCGACCTTCGAGCCTTTGTAGCCGACATACAGCTGGACGACCTCGTGGCCCTCCATCTCGCCTGTGTTCGTCACGTCGAAGTAGACCTTGATCCTGCCGCTCTTTCCAATCCGCGTTTCGCTCAGCCGCAGGTTTCCGTACTCGTATTCCGTGTAGCTCAGGCCGAACCCGAACGGGAATGCCGGCTCGAGGCCTTCCTTGTCGAAAAGGCGGTACCCGTGGTAGTAACCGTATTCTATCCTCTTCGCCTTCTTGTCGAAGAAGGGTAACTGGTCGGCTGACTCCGGAAACGTTATCGGCAGCTTGCCGCTCGGATTTATGTCACCGAACAGTATATCGGCGATGGCGTGACCTCCCTCCATGCCCGGGTACCAGACCATCAGGATCGCTTCCACCTCGTCCTTCCAGGCTTCCATAGTGATGGCGGAGCCGCCCTCCAGCACTACGACGCACCTGTCCGCGGCTTCAGCCACTGCCTTGATAAGAGCTTCCTGCCCGGCCGGGAGGTTGAGGTCATCGCGGTCCCCGCCGACCCTGGACCAGTCCGAGAGATACTCCCCCTCTTCCTTATAAGTCAGACCCACCACCACTATAACCGCCTCAGCACTGCCGGCGACACGCCTCACGTTTGCCAGGTTCTTCCCGCTGTCGTAGACAACTTCAACTCTACCGCTCACCTTGTCCCTGATCCCGTGAAGGGGCGTGACGACGTACGGCGGCCTGACGCGGCTGCTGCCCCTGTCTCCGATGTTGGCTTTATCGGCGAGCTCGCCGATGACGGCGATATTCTTGATGCTATCGAGGCCCAGCGGCAGGGCTTTCCCCTCGTTCTTCAAGAGCACGATGCTCTTCTGCGCAACTTCGAGGGCAAGCATTGCGTGCTCGCTCGAGGCGACCTTTTCCCTGTCGTACCCGGCCGGGTCACCCGCGCGCGCGAACCTCGCTTTCTGCCTCAGTATCCTCGTTACGGCCTCGTCGATGACCTCTTCGTCGACATCTCCGCGCCGAACAGCCTTTTTGAGCTTTCTGCCGTAGCGCCAGGCGCTGGGCATCTCCATGTCCAGCCCGGCGTTGGCTCCCGCGACGCCGTCTTTCACTCCCCAGATAAAATCCGACATCACGAATCCGTCGAAGCCCCACTCCTCCTTGAGGATCTCCCTCAATAGGTGTCGGTTGTGGCCACAGTAATACCCGTTGACCTTGTTATAGGCGCTCATGACCGACGCGACTCCGGCCTTAACGCACTTCTCGAAATGACGGAGATATATCTCCCTCAGAGTGCGCTCATCGACCTGCACGTCTACGAAGAACCTGGCCTCCTCGATGCTGTTGCACGCAAAATGCTTCGCGCACGCCATGACGTGCCTCTGCACCCCGTTGATCATCGCAACGGCCATGGCGCCGAGATGGTGCGGGTCGTCGCCGAAAGTCTCCTGAGACCTCCCCCATCCCGGGTGCCTCGGGACATTGATACAGACCCCTCCGTAGTAGTCGGCGCCCTGCGCGCGCGCCTCATAACCGACAGTGTCACCGACACGCTCCTGGAGCTCCGTATCCCAGGTCGCCCCCCTCGCCATCGCCACCGGGAAGCACGTCGAGTGATCGAGGCACAGCCCGCGAGGGCCGTCGGTGAACTTGATCGGGGGTATCCCCAAACGCTTGTTCTCACCTGCGGGGAAGGGTCTGTGGTTGTACTGGAGCAACATATCGGCGAGGCCGATCCAGCTTTCGTCGCCTGACATCTGGTAGATCTTCTCGTCAAAGGTCATCTTTGACAGAAGTTCTTTTATGCGTTCCTCGCGATCAGCTTCGCCCTCGCTTCTCGCCACCGCTGCGAACGCGGTGGCTCCCGTGTTTCCCCCGGAGCCGTTCATGTTGTTTATCCTTTCCTTCATCCAATGAAAAGACATTGATATGATATCACCCAGTTCCGTCAAGTCGCCTTCGAGTCTTTCTCAAATGATTGGTATAGAATCTCATGAGAATGCCGGCAGAGACACAATGACGCTCCGGGGGGATGAGATGGAAGTAAAAAAGAAGACGGCAAAGCCCGCGCTGAGCATGAAGGAATGGATTAGAAGGGCTTACGTCGAGAACCTTATCACTCTCCTGATCAATTCGGTCATCATGAGTGGCATCTACTTTTACGTGATAGGTTACCAGTTCTTATCGAAGGTACAAATCCTCACGAAAGTCAACTCCCGGGCATCCATAACGCAGATCTTCTTTCTGGTGCTCGTCCCGTTCATGACGATCATGGTGCCTGTAACCATCATCCGGAGCGCGCGCGAAGCCTATGGTCGCGGCAAGTGGGAGGTGAAGGAAGGCGAATCATTGGACAAGGCCGGAAAACCACTTAGCCCGTGGAGGCGCACTCTGCCACTGACGCTGCCTCTCGGTGCCATAACGGCCTTCGTCATATACATAATCCTTGCGACGAGCCATGCCGGTGCCTTCTCTTCCGTTACGGCGTGGGCTGTCGGCTTCGGCGTGACGCTCGTACTGACTACGACATTGTTACCGCTATACCTGGCCAGGGATATCGCGTCCTTTGCGGCAGCCGCTAAAAACCCAGGGCAGGAAAAACCCAAATCGTTCCTGCGCTATTTCCTCTGGGAGTACGCAGGCCCCACGATACTCATTCTCACGATTATAGGTATCACGTTCGGCTACAAGAGTTATTATTCAGAGCTGGTGTGGCACGGGTTCGTGCCGGCGAGGGATGCTTTGAACAATTTCGCACTTATCGCGTTCATCGCCGCCGTCTGGATGTGGCTCGAGTTCCAGAGACAGGCCAGGGAGGACCTGGCCATCGGAAGAATCTCCGCCAGGGAGAAGAAAGCCCTGAGCCCGTGGGTCATGCTGCTGATTACGCTACTCATCGGGCTGGCCGCAGGAATATTCGTTGGCACCCCCCTGTATTTCGCGGGAACAGAGCACGTCACCGTGTTCCAGTCCACGGTGATACACGTGGTGGTATGGGTTGTCTGTGGGGTCATAGGATGCTACCTGGGGCTCTGGTGGGGCAGGGCCAGGGGCGAGTATACCGCGGATTGAAGATTGTCCACCCTCACCTGTCACGGCGGACTTACCGCTAACGTCCCAGGATCGCATCCAGAATCTTGGTCCTCAGGCCGATTAGCGCAGGGATGAGGCCCGAGAGGACCCCGACGAGGATAACCGCCAGTCCTCGCGACACGAAGTCTGCGGGGCTCACGGAAAGGGTCACGTCGCCTATGGGTATGCTGAAAGGGTAGGCCTGGAAGTAAGGGAAGATGATACCGAAGTACATCGCGGTCCCGAGAGCGACACCCAGGAAGGAATAGACGATCGTCTGCAGCACGAACGTGGTGCCGATGAGATACGACTTCACCCCGACCGCCCTCAGTATCCCTATCTCCTGGCGCTTGTGGGTTATGTCCACGTACATGATGATGAAGATGGTCACGGCCGCGATAAAGTAACCGACCGCGGTAAGCAGCGCGTTAATGGTCACGAAGCTGTCGGTGACCGACGCGAGCTTCCCCGCCGCCTGCTGCCAGGTAAAGTACATCCCTTCGACGCCGAGCGCCTTCAACCGCCTGATTACCGCCTGCTCGTCACCGGTCTTTCTTGTCTTGATTACGATGTCGGTCGCCTTCCCGCCCGTCCCCGGCGCTATCCTCTCGAGCGCCTCCCTGGTTATGAAAGCCCGGTTGTCGGTCCCGCTGAACTTGGTGGCGAAAACGCCCCTGACCTTGAAGTCGTGGCGGTTGTTCCCTACCACCACTGTGAGGGTATCCCCGACCCTGACATGCCCGAACGAGAGCGCCTGAGTCTTCCCGTTCTCCTCCCCCGCCACCTCCTTGCCGATTATGATCCCCTCCCTGTCCCCGGGCTTGAGGTAGAAGCCCTCGGTCATCTTCCGCGAAACGGTCGTCACGCGCTTCTCCCGAGCTGGATCTATCGCGGTGGTCGCGTAGTCGCCCTTCGTGCCTTTGAACTCGAGGCCGGACTTGAGCTCCGTCTCAGGGGCAGCATCCTTCACGCCCCCAGCCTGCTCGGCCCTCCTTACGACTGCGCCGGCGTCGTCGATGAAGTCCCTGCCCCGCGGAGGCACTATCATGATGTTGCCGGTTTTCGTGTTGATTATCTGCTCGTTGTTGCTCGCGATCACACCGTTGAACAGCGAGTTTATGAAGACGAGGTTGATGAACGCGATGGACAGGAGGAACACGATGAGGAGCAGCGTCCACTTGTTGCACCTGGCCAGGTGCCTCGTTATCAGGAAGAAGGGGATCCTCTTGTCACTCTTCATGGACTATTCTTCCGCCAGAGAGCGTGATGAGGCGGTTACCGTAGGTCGTCTCGTCCTGCTCGTGCGTCACCATCACTATCGTGTGGTTGCTCTCGTGGTTGAGCATGGTGAAAACGTCAAGCACTTCGCGCGCCGAGATGAGGTCGAGGTTCGCCGTAGGCTCGTCAGCGAATATCACCGAGGGGTCATTCATGAGCGCCCTTGCTATCGCCACCTTCTGCTGCTCCCCGCCCGAAAGCTGGCTGGGTAGGTGGTCGAGCTGGCCCTCGAGCTCGACCGTCCCGAGCAGCTCCTTTGCGCGGCGGCGGCAGTCGCTTGTCTTCTCGAGCATCATCGCGGGGAGCATCACGTTCTCGAGCGCGGTGAGTTCGGCCAATAGAGCGAACTCCTGGAAGATATAACCGAGCGAACGGAGGCGCAGCACCGAGCGGCCCTTCTCGTGCATCGCTGTCACGTCCTGTCCGTTCAGGTATATCGTACCGGAGTCGGGACGGTCGAGCAGGCCGAGCTGGTGCATGAGGGTGGACTTGCCCGAGCCGTTCCGCCCGGTCACGATGAGGAAATCACCGTCTTTGACGGTAAGTGAGATACCTTTGAGTGCGGGGACCTCGACCTCACCCATGTGGTAGGTCCTGGATATGTCCGCGACGACCACTATATCCGAACAGTCATCCACGCTTTCCAAACACCTTCAGCGATAATCGCTCCCGGAAGCAACAATACGGCGTATTTCGAACGAAGAGCCGAGAAATCCAGCAGGCGATGAGTACCAACCGCTCGCAGAACTCTTCAGTCGTATTTCGAAACCGGTAACGGTGACCGGCGGGCGTTACCTGGTCTTTATAATCCGGTCGTGGGACTGAACTTAGCCAGGAAAGCAAGCCATGATACAAGGAAACACAGGAAGCCGGCACCGAAAGCGGCCAACTGCACCCAGAAAGTCGCCTGTATCCACTCGTCCCAGCGCAGCAGTTCGGGACTGACTTCGACATCGGCAGCTTTCTCGAGATCGTTGTTCAGCATCAGCCCCTTTGCGTATGCCGCGTGAGAAAGCACGCCGACGAGTAACGATATGCCTGCAAGGCAGTTTGCGGCAAACATCAACCAGAACATCCATCCTTTTTTCCCGGATATCATATTCAATATGAAGGACATACCCAAGAACACTTCTACGCCGGCAACCACGAGCAGCCAGTTGGTTATTGTCATCCTCACTTTCTCAAATTTTGTTCCGATTACCCTAGTCACGCTCGCGGTCTTCTCTTGGGTTACGGTCTCTCCCTTGGGTTCATACGGCATTTGCTCGTCCATTTGCCACTCCCTTCCTGTCACGTTTGTGAGCCTGCCATTTTGAAAAAGCCCGAAATACCAGCTTAAAAGATATCATGACTTTTCTTTTCAAAGAAGTCCATTGCATAAGAATCCTGATTTAGAGACTCGGTACCAGGAGCAGGCCTTGGAGCAGCACATCGTGCCGAGCAGCCATCAACTACAGTACCTTTCCATGAACTCCGTCACCACGGCAATGAATGGAATGCCCAGGTCGATGCCTTTCAACCGTATAATCGGTTTGCCGTATGTAGACTTGATTAAGGCGGCGTTAAGAACCAGTTAAATTTAACGATGATTGAAGTGGAGAAACCCGCTAAGCGGAAAAACTGAAGGGCATCAAATACTGTTTCTCGACCCTTCGACCCTTCTCTCCCAGTCCGAACCGGCACCGCCCGTCTCACAGTAGCCGGCAAGTTGAGAGGCCATTTGAGCTGAGCCCCAGTAATACTTCACGAAATCGGCCGATTGCTGTATGGCGATTTCCCAGTCCTGCCAGGTGCAGTACCCACCGGCGGCGGGTATTCCACCCGCGATCTGGGGCTGCGGACCTTTCATCCCCCAGGCGTTGTGGTTTGTCGCATAGAGACTACCGGCGGTTGCGCACGAACTCTCGGCCGCGGCGAGCCCGATCAGAAGCTTCGCGCCGACTCCCGTACGCTGCTCGGCCTGCTCGAACACTATCCCATAACCTGTTAAAGGGCTTCGCTTTCCGGCAAGGTACGAGTTTATCCTGTGGGAGAGCTCGGTCTGGGGCTGTGCCATGAGCCTTGCAACTATCGGATCTGCAGAAGCGAGCTTATTCCAGGACTCGGCGAGCCTCGCTTCGAGTTCACGTTTTCGCGCGGCCGCCCAGTCGAACCTGGACTGCTGTGCCCTCCTTTCCTCGGCAATATCCTGTTCCTGCTGCCCGACAATAGCCTCCGTGACTCTCATATCGCCCACGAGGCGGGCGTCTTCGTTCGCGATTTCCTCAGCCCACGCCGCCCTGTCGATAAAGTCCAACAGGTCTCTTGAGCCGAAGAGTCTCTCTATCACGGAAATCCTCCCGGACTTGTACATGGCAACCAACCTGCCGTTGAATCTTTTCTTCAGGCTTTCGAGCTTTTTTCTCGTTTCATAGAGCAGTAATCTTGCTTCGTCGGCCCGCATGTTGAAGACCGCGAGGTTAGCCCGGGTCGCTTCGTACTCCTTGTTGGCTTCAGCCAGGCGGGTATTCAGAGATTCGATCTCTCCGACAAAGCGGATGGTATCGTTCGCTGCAGCCGAAACAACTGTGGAAAGACCCCCCGAAACGGATGACAGAAGCAGAACGGCAATCACAGCGGACAGCGCTCTATTAGCGGCCGGTTTGTCCGGATATTTTATTCGAGGAGTATTATCGAATCGGCGGTTCTTTTGTCTAATATGATGCATGACATGCATTAGCCCCTGTTTGATACGAATAGATTCTACACCATTAACGCCAGCAATCAATGTGATGGTGTTCGGGAGATCAGATCAAGAGCTCTCGAACAGCTCACTCTGAACGTATCAATTAACATCCACTATTTTTTACCAGTAGCAGGCATCCAACCGACTGCCGGCTTTCAAGTGAACGATCTTTAAAGTGACCGCACCACGCGGATGTTGCCGGCATCGTCCTCTACGACAAAGCCTGATTTCCGCAGGGCCTTCAGCGCCCCGGCCCTCTTCTTCTTGTCCTCGAAACAGACGACGGCGCAGTTTCCGCATGTGGTATAGGTGTCGAACCGGCCCCGCGCAAGAATGCCCTGTGCGTCCTCGGGATACCCGCGCATCGGCTGGTTCAACCGGACGAAGTTGGGAAGCACGGGGTGCTCGGAGCGCTTTTGAAAATAGGCCGCCGCGAGCCGCGCAAGCAGCTGCATCATCTCCGTGTCGTCCTCCGGAACAGGGTAGTCCGCGGGGGCCCAGGTGGACCACTTGCCGTCGCGGCTCAGCCCTGCAAAGCCTGCGCAGCTTATGGCGCATCTTGCGTGAAGGCCCTTCTTAGCGTGGGTGATCTCCCTCCCCCCCATGGTGAAAGTCACCGTTTCTTTCATGCTCATGAACCCCACCGGGCAGGACCTGAGACACCTCCGGCACTCATCGCAAGGGTTCTCATCGAGGGGAAGGTCCGGCACCAGCGGCGCATCGCAGATCACAGAACTAAGGCAAACGCGCGCCCCGTACTCGGGCGTGACCACATTGCCGCTCAAGCCGATTGCCCCCAGTCCCGCCGCCACCGCGGCATAGCGGTGTGAGAAAGGCGGCTTCAGCCCCTGGACCACGTTCGATCCCTCGGCATAAACACCGTTGGGCGAAAGCGGCAAGGCCTGATGGCCGCGGGACCTCAGTACCTCGGCGATGGCCAATCCAGCACGGCCGATGAGCTGGATGTTTTCGTAGAAGTGGTCGCGGTACGGTACCGGGTCCTCCTTCGAAAAGTACTTCATAATCGCATCTTCAGGTTCGACGACCAGGAACGAGACTACCGCCGTCGCCCCTGGAAGAAGCGACCGCGGGTCTGCCTCGGGCGGGCCGGCCAGGTTATCGAGGCCTGCGACTCCCACCTTCGCCACGCCAGTGTCAAGTGAAAGCTTCTTAACCTTTTGTGTCAGCTCTAAATCCATCTCTTTGTCCCCTACGACTATATTAGATAATAACGCCCGAGGCCTGCCGTCGCCACTATATACCGGCCGGGCCGGACATCATAAGAGATGTTATTATCTGCTTACCCGAATTCATCAAGTGTCACCTGCAGTGCGAAGGAGTTGGATTCAAACCGCTGACCTCCCGACCGTAAGATCCCTGAATGCCGCAAGAACACCCGCGCACCCCTGAGAAAATCCAACCAGGTGGTTGAAAGCGGGACGATTTGAGCGGTATCCTTCCGTGGGGCAGCTGCCTTCCCAAGCCAAGGCTAAGCGGGTGGGTAAACGCGAGGCCATCGACGAGAGGTAGAAGTCTAAATGTGGACGCTGGTCAGGATCCTTGGTGGGCTCGCTGTGTTCATCTTCGGGATGACGCTCATGAGCGAGGGTTTCCAGACCCTCGCCGGGAGCCGTTTCCAGAGGATCCTAGAGTCACTCACTCGTAACCGGTGGCTGGGCGCCGCGGTGGGGACCGGTGTCACTGCTGTAATACAGAGCAGCTCGGTGACCACTACCATGCTGGTGGGGTTCGTGAACGCAGGCCTCATGACCTTCACCGCGTCTGTGGCGGTCACGATGGGTGCCGGAATAGGGACCACGATCACCGCGCAGATCGTGGCCTTCGACATCGGTAACTGGGCGTTCCTGCTCATAATAATCGGGTTCAGCCTATATTTCCTATCCAGCGGCCGCAAATACAGGTTCATCGGGGAAGGCCTGCTGGGCCTTGGCTTCATCTTCCTGGGACTGGCCTTGATGAAGGACGCCGTGGCTCCCCTCAAGACTATGCCCTGGTTCAAGAGCCTGCTCGACGCGGCAATCCATAACCCTTTCCTGGGAATACTCATAGGCATCGTCCTCACAGGAATAGTCCAGAGCAGCAGCGCCACTACCGGGATGATGGTCGCCATGGCGATGTCGGGGGTTATCCCCGGTGGCATGGAGGGCCTGCGGGTGGCGGTCCCGTTCGTTCTAGGGGCCAACATAGGTACAACCGTGACCGCCCTGCTCGCCTCAATAGGCACCAGCCGGCCCGCCAAGCGCACCGCTGTGGCGAACCTGCTGTACAAAACGATCGGGGTTATCATCTTCATTCCCCTCCTGCCCCTTTTCTACAGGTTTATCACCTGGGCCTTCGGAGGTGCCTCCCTGGCGCGCCAGATAGCGATGTCTCACACTTTCTTCAGCCTGGCGATAGCCATGATCGGCCTCCCCCTGATCAACCCCTTCATCAAGCTGGTCAAGTTCGTTGTCAGGGGAGAGGAACCACCCACTCACAGGGACTCCCTCGCGGTTGACCCCCACACACTCCACAGCCCCTGGGGTGCGCTGCTCGCCGCCAACAAAGAAGCCGCTTATATGTGCCGGCTCGCCTCCGAGATGATTGGCCAGTCTCTGGACCTGTTGAAAAAAATGAACCGCGCCGCCAAGCAGGACCTGCTTCAGAAGGAGAGGATAGTGGACAATATCGCGGAGTCCGTAACGTTCTACCTCTCCAAACTGTCACGGGAGGCCCTTGACGATTCGGAGTCCATGAAACTTGTCGCGCTCATGCACGCGGTCAACGACATCGAGCGGGCCGCGGACCACGCGGAGAACATCATGTACCTGGCGGAGAGCAAAGCGGAGAACAGGCTGGAGTTCCCCGGCACCGCCTGGGAGGAGCTGAACAGGATCTCCTCCGAGGTCAAGAAGATGTTCAATGGAATCGTGGAGGCATTCGAGGAGGAGGACCCGGAAAAGGCCGAGCAGTACCAGTACTACGAGCACGGCGTGGACGAGATGGCAAGCCAGTACCGGAATAACAATATCGTCCGGTTGAACAACGGGCTGTGCGACCCCCAGACCGGTATGGTGTTCATAGACGTCCTCACGAACCTGGAGAGAATCGGGGACCTGGCCAACAACGTCGGCTACGCCATCCGGGGAGACCTCTCCAAGCTCTGACCGCCCCGTGTTAGCCACATACCAGGCTTCGTCGTAAGACTTCCTCGAGTCCGGTGGTATCTGCTCCCTCGAATGAAAGGTGTTGTGAGCGTTACCGGATTTGGCAAGAACCTTCTGAAGGCCTGCAGCCCTCTTGTGATGTGATAGAATTCAGCCGTACGCGGCTGGATATTGTGTAGAGTTCGTGAGGTCCATGGTTGAAAGCACTTGTGACGGGCGCGCCCGGTTTCATCGGGTCCCGCCTCGTACCCGCTCTCATTGACAGGGGTTTCAAAGTAAGGGGCCTGGCCTTTCCCGGGGAGGATGCTGAGGGCCTTACGGCATTGGGCGTGGAGGTCCGCTTCGGAGACATCACCGAACCGGATAGCCTCGAAGGCCTTTGTGAGGACATCGACACCGTCTTTCACCTCGCCGGCCGCATCGATTTCTGGGGAGCCCGCAGGCTCTTCTTCGATTCGATAGTCGAGGGAACCAGGAACATGCTCGATGAGGCGTCGGGGCGGGGCATCCGCTTCGTTTACGCGAGCTCGGTCTGCGCGATCGGCTCCAACAGGCACCTCAAGGGTTACACAGAAGCAGACCCTGTCCATAAGACCGGCATACCGTACGCGGACGCAAAGCGGGAGGCGGAGAAGCTCGTCTGGAGCTACCACGAAAAGGGTACCGTAAAGGGGACGGTCTTCAGGCCGGCAAACGTTGTGGGGCCGGGCAGCGTTTGGGTGAAAGGTCTTGTCGAGAACTTCAGTAGCGGTTTCGTCCCCCTGTTCGACGGCGGCCGCTACAGCGCGAGCCTTGTATACATCGACAACCTCACCGACGGCATCGTCCGCGCGGGCACGTCGAAGGTCGGCATCGGCCGCACCTATCACTTTCGGGACGACTGGGACGTCACGTGGAAGCGTTACCTGACCGACCTCGCGGCCATCGTTGGGAAGAAGCCCTCCCGCAGCCTCCCCTTCCGGCTGGTGTGGCCGTCGCTTTCCTGATGGATAAGACACTATCGCAGTGGAATATAAAGCCGCCGGCGACCAGGCACATCGTCGGCCTGATGGGAAGGGACCTGGACATAGACACCACCAGGGCCCGCGAGGAGCTCGGGTGGCGTACTGTCGTCTCGTATGATGAGGCGATGCGGAGGATAAAGGACTGGGTGCTTACGGAGATGCTACCGGGTGGGGTGACTGATGAATAAAAGCGAAGAAAAAACTTCTGGAGCGCCGGGATTCTGGGCTCCCGTGGCCGTAATAACCATGATCGACCCGCGGGACGAGTTCTTCGAGAACTTCCTCGCGACGAAGGGGCTGGACCTGCGTGAGCAGTACCACGCGTCGCACGCGGCGCTAAAAGCGTCGCTCGAGGCCGAGGAGGTCCTCGACCTCGGGGTCATCGACAGGAAGGAGAAGGTTTACGGGGCGGCTGATTCGATCGAAGGCGGCGGAAGCGCAGGCATCATTATCAACCTTCCGGGGTGGGCTCCACCTGGCTGGGGGGGCATCATCCATGAGCGCGCCGGCCTCCCGATACTGATAAACGCGCCGTTCGCGCTTTCCGGCCCGATGGCGATGCGAGGCGAGCTGGAAACCCTCGGCGCCGAACACGACATTTCGCTCGGCGAGGTAGAGAAGGTCACCGGGTTCCTCAACCGGGTAAAGGCGCAGAAGCTCCTTGCTTCGCTCCGGGGCAGGAGGTTCGGTAACGTCGGCGGCATCAGTATGGAAATGCACTACGCCGAGGTCTCCTCCGCGCAGGCGCTCACCGACTTCGGCGTGGAGGTGATCTACATCGACGGCGTCCGCATCCTCGACCGCGCCGAGTCCATGGATACCGGGCGGCTCGAGTCTTTCGTGACCCGGCTCGGCGAGGCCGCAGGAGGCCTCCCCGACGACCCGGCGGGCGTCCTGGTAAGGCAGGTCTCTTACTATCTTGCGCTCAGGGACATCGCCGACGAGGAAGGCATCGATTTCCTGTCGGTCAAGTGCCAGCCGGAATTCTCCGACCGGTACGGCTGCCTCTGCTTCGCCCCCACGTTCCTCCCCGCCCCGCGCGACCTCGAGGGCGAGAAGAAGATGATACCGGTCTCCTGCGAGGGCGACTTCTTCGCCGCCACGGCGGCCTACCTGCTCATGCTGCTATCCGGGAAGCCCCCCCTCTTCGCCGATTTCATCATCCCCCTCTATGAAGAGAACCTTCTCGCGCTGCAGAACTGCGGCGGCGCCCCGGCCTGGTACGCGGGCGGTCCCGATAGCCCGGACGGTGGCATCGAGGGGGTTTCGCTCGCGAAGAACATCCAGGGGACCAGCGGCTCCTTCTGCTTCGACTACAACGCGAAGGCGATCGGGCGCGTGACGCTCTTCGGGATGGGAAAGATGCGCGATTCCTACTGGTCCGCCGCCCTCGCCTGCGAGGTGATCGAGCGGGAGGACCTGAAGCCGCTCCTCATGGACTGGCCGACGTTTTTCCTGAAGGTGCCGGACGCGAGGGAATGCCTCAGGGCTTTCTACACCCAGCACGCCGCGATGGTCCCCGGCGACTACGCGGCGATCCTCGCGGAGCTGTAGGGGTCATGGAAGGCGGTGGCTGATATGGGCGGGTACGTTTTGGGCATCGGCGTCTCCGTCGTGGACATTATCGGCAGGGTGTACGGTTTTCCCGAGCCCGACAGCTACTCCCTGCTGCTCGATTACGACCGGCAGGTGGGCGGGACCGTCTCCAACGCGCTTGTCGCGCTCTCGCGCCTGGGGATAAAGACCAGGTGGCTCGGCAAAGTCGGTGACGACGAGTTCGGGCGGATCATCCTGGAGGACATGAGGCGGGAGGGAGTCGAGCTCGAGGTTGACATCGACGGGGAGAATCCTTCGCCATTGAGCATCATCATCGTCGACTCCCAGACCGGCGCAAGGAGCATCTGCTACCGCCCTGGGTGCTCCTTCGCCTACGGAAATGACTTCCCGGCCGCCGCTCTCGAGAACGCAGACATACTACACCTCGACGGGTTTTTCCTGGATGCGGCGGCGCAGGCGGCGCGGCAGTGTAGAAGCGTGGGCGTCAAGGTTTCACTCGATGCCGAGAACAGCTCCCCCGAGCTCCTCGAGCTGATCAAGGATGTGGACATCCTCATACCCAACCTCGGTGTAGCAAGGGCTATCGCGGGGGAGTACGACGTCGAGGACTGCCTGAAGAAGCTTTCCGAGCTGGGGCCCGGGACGGTGGTCATAACGGGCGGCTCGGAGGGGAGCTGGGGATACGAGGGCGGCCGGTTCACGAGGGTCGAAGCGTTGAGGGTCGACGCCGTCGACACCACGGGCTGCGGGGATGCCTACCACGGCGGTTTCCTCTTCGGGGAGCTCAAGGGCTGGGACCTCGAGAGCAGGATGCTCTTCGCATCCGCCTACTCGGCTCTCAAGGCGACCCGCCTCGGCGGCAGACTGGGCCTGCCTGATAGAGAAGAGATGAGAGAATTCCTGCGCGAGAAGAAGTTGGACCTCTCCGTAGACTGAAAGAGAGAAGATGGAAGGCGTTCAGATCAGGCTGAGCAAGTTCACGGGTGAAGGCTACAGGCTTGCGGATTTCACGATCCGCGGCGAGCTTCAGGACGGCGCCGGCGCATACGTAATCTATCCAGACCAGTTTGAACGCGTGATTGGCGGACTGCCGAAAGAGGGCCGACCCTTTCTCCTCGTGCGGCTCACGCGCTGGGACGGAGAAACGGTCATGCTGCTCAACGAGCCATCCGCAGTTCCGTTCCACGGCGGCGACGCCTGCCTCGTCGACCTGGCAGCTGGTTTCACCGACGAATCCGAGATCGAGTCCCTCGGGATATTGAGCGAGGCGGTTGGAGAGGCTCACGAGCTGGGGCTTCCGATCGTATGCAGGGTTTTATTCAACCCGGAAGCCTACGGGGATGCCATTGCCTCCAACCTCAACGTCCCCCTTACGATTGCCGAGGAGATCGGCGCGGACTGCATCATCATCCCCGCGCTCCCACCCCGGGAACTGTCCAACCTGAGGGAGCCCCTGGTGCCCTATTTCCTGACGATCGAAGAGGGTCTCTACGAGAGAAGGTCCATTTGACCGGAAAAGATTTAAGGCTCAAGAGAATGATGGGCCCGGCCGACGGCAGGAGTTTCATCGTAGCGGCGGACCACCCGTACATGACGGGCCCCGCGGAAGGGACCTACGACCTGGGGGAGACGCTTACCAAGGTGGTGACAGGCGGACCGGACGGAATACTTCTCTCGTACGGCAGCGCGAGGAGGCTTGCCCACCTGTTCGAAGGAGAGGGAGCGCCCGCCCTCATAATCAGGGCTGACTGGTTCAGCGCCCCCCGCATCTTCAACGACTTTGCACCCCTGCACAGCATCGACAAGTTCCTTGCGGTCTCCGCCAAAGAGGCATTCGCCGCGGGAGCCGCCGCCGTCTTGGTCTACCACCTCGCCGGATTCACCCCCGAATTCGAGGAAAAATGCTGGGAGCAGATGCGCGTCCTCCTCCGGGACTGCGAACGCCTGGGCCTGCCACTCATCGTCGAGCCGCTCATCGGCAACCCGTCCCTCGACCCCGAGGACAAGAACGCGCTCCTGCTCGAGGCGTGCCGGGTTATCGAGGGGCTAGGCGCGTCTGCCCTCAAGATCCCGTTCGTTGACGACCCCGGCCTCGAGGCGCTCACCCGTGAGATCAAGATACCCGTATGGGTCCTCGGCGGGGAAAAGGTCGAAGAAAGCCTCGCTTATGAGCTGGCCCGCAATTACCTTTCCCTGGGGGCCCGCGGCATAGTCTTCGGAAGGAACGTGATCCAGGCCGACGACCCCGGAAGCACGGCCTCTCGACTGCGAGGAATCATCCACGGAAGCGTGTAAGATGGTGGGCGTGACAGGGCTTGAACCTGTGACCTCGGCCTTGTAAGGGCCGCGCTCTCCCAGCTGAGCTACACGCCCAAGTGTTCACTGATGGTATGCGAACGTGATGCCGCAGGCAAGCGCGCGCTCGCGGATCACTTGCGAAGCATCGGCGTGCGCTCGCTCTCGATGACGGCCTCGAAAGCGTGGGTGTAAGCCTGTAGAAGCGTGTTGAAGTTCGGTTTCTCCCCCGTGACTATGAATCCCGTCGTGGCGCCGAGCTTGACGAGCTCCAGCGCCACTTCCCTGCGGTCCATCTCTGGTCTGCGGTCCACGCCTGATCCCTCCTTCATCCCTGAAGCCACTCCCCTAGACGATCAACCGCCTCCCGGGTCCCGAAAGTCATCGTTTCGAAGGGTTCTTTCGGTATGCCCGGCCGCTGTGGAACAATTGTAGCATGAGTGCTTATTCATACACCCACAAACGCCCTTCCGAAGCCACCTGCGGGGTCTGCGGCCGTACCGGAGAAGACGTCTCCCGGGCCCTGGGCGTCTGCCGTCGATGCATAATCGAAGACACAGATAGCGCGCGAGGTACTGTAGCGCGCGCTCGTCTCAGGGCCCGCGAGCGGTATTCGACCCCGCTGTCTCCGCCACGCGCCGAGGGAGGCGCCACCTGCCGGATATGCGTGAACCGGTGCCGTATGGGCCCGGGTGAACTCGGTTTCTGCGGCCTTCGCGAGAACCGCTGGGGCAAGGTGCACAGCAGGGCAGGCACGAGCCGCCTCGGCGTTTTCACCGCGTACCACGACCTTCTTCCCACCAACTGCGTGGCTGACTGGGTGTGTCCCGGTTGCAGCGGTTCCGGACATCCCGCTTATTCCGTGAGCCGCGGCCCCGAGAGCGGTTATAAGAACCTGGCTGTATTCCTCGCAGCCTGCAGCTTCGACTGCCTCTTTTGCCAGAACTGGTCCTTCCGCGAGAACACGGAGATGCTTGCTCCGCTGAGAACGCCCGGGGAACTTGCCGACATGGTCGATGACCGCACGTCCTGCATATGCTTTTTCGGGGGCGACCCTTCGCCCCAGCTTCCTTTCGCGCTCACAGCATCCAGGCGGGCGCTTAAGCGAGCCGGGGGCCGCACCCTTCGAATCTGCTGGGAGACGAACGGCTCGATGAACGCGGGGCTCCTGCGGCAGGCGCTGGCACTTTCCCTCGAGACCGGGGGATGCATGAAGTTCGACATAAAAGCCTGGGACGAGAACCTCAACCGCGCGCTCACCGGCGCGACAAACCGCCAGACGCTCGAGAACGTGGAGCTAGCCATAGAGTTTTCGCAAGTCCGCCCCGAGCCGCCACCTGTCGTCGCATCGACGCTGATGGTCCCCGGTTACGTCGGCCCCCAGGAGGTCAGCTCAATCGCGCGCTTCCTTGCTTCCCTCGACCCCGACATCCCGTACAGCCTGCTCGCATTCCACCCGGATTACTTGATGGACGACATGGGCACCACGACCGCGAAGATCGCGCGGGAGTGTGAGGCGGCGGCAAGGGAAGCGGGCTTGAGCCGCATAAAGATAGGGAACGTCCACCTGCTCTCGTGAGTTGACTGCTGTCAATGCCTTATGCGAGAACTTAAAATAGTCTAAGAGATAGATCGAAAGGAAGCGGACATGGATAGACTCGAGACTATAAGGCGCGACCTGGTCGGTACACCGGTTCACCTCTGCCCGGAAAGAGCCTACCTCGTAACGGATTTCTACAAGAACCACGACGACCCCGGTGAGCCGATGGCGGTTCGCAAGGCACGGGCGCTCCATCACGTGCTCTCCAACAAGAGCGTCGAGATCTTTCCCGGCGAGCTCATCGCGGGGAACGCTGGCGGCAGCCGTAAGTCATGCATCATGCAGCCGGAACTGGCAAGCTCGTTCATGAGCCAGGAGCTTCTCTGGATAAACAGGAGGAAAACCAATCCCTTCAAGTCGAAGCTGAGTGACCGCCTGAAGCTCATGACCCGGGTGATTCCGTACTGGCTCCCGAGGAGCATGCCCTCGCGCATGTTCCCCGGACCCGCCCGTTTCGTCTCCTACGTCAGGCACCAGCTCAAGCCCACCTACTATCTTATAAACGAGGCGGGGGGCATCGGCCATTTCCTCCCCGACTACGATAAGATGCTGCGGCTCGGGACAGGCGGTTTCCTCGAGTCGTTCAAGCATAAGGAAGGAGAGCTCTACCAGGCCGCCCGTATCGCCTGCGGCGCGCTCGAGAACTGGGCCGAGAGGTTTGCCGTCCATGCCGAGGGTCTTGCCCGCAAGGAAGGCGACCAAGAGCGTAAAAGCGAGCTTCTCGAGATATCCAGAATCTGCAGGAAGGTCCCGCGCTACCCGGCCGAGACCTTACACGAAGCCCTGCAGTCGCTGTGGCTCACGCACCTTGCTGTCAACCTGGAGAGCCTCAACTCGGCGGTCTCGTTCGGTCGCATCGACCAGTACCTTTATCCCTACTACCAGCGAGACATCGACGAAGGGCGCCTCACGCGCGAGGGAGCCCTTGAACTGCTGCTCCTTTTCAGCGCGAAGGCGACAGAGCACGTGTTCCTCTTGAACGAGATGATCTCTCAGTACCATGGTGGCTACCTGGTCGTGCAGGCGGCGATAGTGGGTGGAACGGACCCGGAGGGCCGCGACACCGTCAACCCTTTGACATATCTTTTCCTCGATGTAATGGAGAAACACCGCATGCGCGACCCGAACTACCAGGCGAGGGTGCACGCCGGTTCGCCGCCTGAATACCTTGAACGCGCGCTCGAGGTGGCGAGGCAGGGCTTCGGTGTGCCGGCACTCTTCAGCGACGACGCGGTGGTGCCCGCTCTGGTCGCGCACGGCATCCCAGCGGAGGACGCGCGAGACTACGGGGTTGTTGGTTGCGTGGAGCCGTCCATCCCGGGCAAGAGCTTCCTCTCGACCGACGCGGGCCTTTTCAATATCCCTATATGCCTCGAGCTCGCGCTCAACAGGGGCCGCCGCTGGAACGGTCGTCACAGGGCCGGCGCGCCGACTCCCGACCCGCGTGATTTCAGAAGCATCGACGACGTAATAGAAGCCTTCCGCGCACAGGTCAACCACATGGTCGACCGCATGATAGACGACTTCCACATGGTCGAGAAGGCGAATATCGACTACAACCCGACCCCGTTATCCTCCATGCTCGTCGAGGGCTGCATCGAGTCGGGGCATGACCTGACCGAGGGGGGAGCGATATACAACTCGAGCGGGATACAGGGCGTGGGGATAGCCGACGTCGCCGATTCGCTCGCCGCGCTCGATACGCTCGTCTTCCGGGAGAAGCGGCTGTCCTTGAACGACGTGCTGGAGGCTCTGCCCGCAGACTTCGAGGGTCGCGAGGCCATAAGGCTCGAGCTTTCACGCGCCCCCAAGTACGGAAACGACATCGAGCTCCCCGACTCCTATGCGGATCTTGTCGTTCGCATGTTCCACGACTCCCTTTCCAGGCACCGCAGTCTTCGCGGGGGCCAGTACGTTCCGGGCTTCTACTCCGTCACCTGCCATGTGGCGTTCGGAGCCATGACGGGTCCTCTGCCCTCGGGAAGGAGAACGGGGGAGCCTTTCGGCAACGGCATAGGCCCGGCCTGCGGCGCCGACAGGAGCGGACCGACCGCGATACTCAACTCCGCGGCATCGCTCGACTCCACGCTGATGCCCAACGGAAACGCGCTAAACCTGCGGTTCGACCCGGCGGCGCTCGAAGGCGAGAAGGGCATCGAGGTCCTCAGAGGACTTGTGAAGGGTTTCTTCGACAGAGGCGGGATGGAGCTTCAGTTCAACGTGTTGGACCCCGAGATGCTCGTAGATGCGAAGGCCAATCCCGGCAAGCACCCCGAGCTCGTCGTCAGGGTCGCGGGCTACTGCGCTTACTTCGACGACCTGCCGGAGGCGACAAAGGACGAGATCATAAGGAGGACGAGGCTGAAGGTTTGACCGGAAGCCTCGCCCCGTCCCGTTCGAAATCTACTGTATCTTCAAGAAATCGGTCGGTGGCATGTGGTAGATCTGACCGAGCGCCAGGAGATCCCTCGTTCCGGGGTGTGACTTCCCCAGCTCCCAGTTCTTGAGCGTGTTGTAATGCACGCCGAGTTGCCTCGCCACCCAGTCCCGCTTGAGGCCCCTCTCGTCCCTCAATGACTTCAGGCGCGATGCGAAAGCCGTGTCGAACGCCAGGACATCCTCTTCTGATACTTCTATGTTTCTCTTTCTTTCAGACTTCAAAACTGTTGACACCCCCAGCGTAGTATGGTTAAATAGACAATTATATTGTCCATTATAATACACCTGCAAATACTCTATGATGATAACAATACTTATCTCGTCCGTCAATGATGAGGCGTATTTTTTTCGACCGCTTGAGAGGAAGGAGGAAGGATGTACGTGAACAACGTCGCTGTGGTTGGCAACCTGACCTCGGACCCGAGGCAGGGTGAGGGTGAGGGCAAGGTCGTGAATCTCAGGATGGCGGTCAACAGGAGGCGAAAGCCGGGCGACGGGCAGTCAGATGAGATCATCGAGCGCACGGAGTTCATCGACGTAGAATGCTGGGGGCCGCAGGCAGAGAATATCGCCGCTTCACTTCACCGGGGTGACAGGACTATCGTGGTCGGCCAGCTCAAGTACGACCAGTGGAACGACGCGGACGGAAACCCGAAAAGCCGGGTCAGCATAAGGGCGCAGGCGGTCGGGCCGTCCCTCGAGTTCCAGAGAGTTCCCGTAGCGGCAGTCTGATTTGAAGGGGAGTTTACCATGGGTATAACGGACCTGTCCTCATTCACCTCCAAGCAAGGGGTAACCACAGCGGTCTGGCTCTACGACGAAGCGGAAACTTTCGTAATCCAACACGACTTCATGCACCTGTCTTTCTTCAAGGACGACTTCCGCGAGTTCGTGGACACGCTGGTGGTGGCGCTGCGCGCCATCGAGAAGGCGGACAGCCCCATCAAGCACATCCACCCGGTCCTTCTGAGTGAGGGCAACCTCACCTCCCTTGAGAGCGCCTCTGCCGGCCCTCCCGAAGCAATCCCTTAAAGTGAATATGGCCCGTCCGCGTTCTTGCTTAGCCGGTTCACCGACCAACCCCGGTAACTGCTCATGTAGAATACTGCACAGGACGATGTAAATGGTGAGTAGGCGTAGAAGGGAATGGTCTAGAAAGTGCCTGAGAAAGAAGACAACCAACTGCAGCGCACCGGGTCGATAGCAGGCCATCTGCGCCTTTCTGATGATCTCCTCCCGCATGTTCACGAACACTTGAACGAGTTCATGGCCGGGAAGGCGCCGGTGGTCTGGATACAGGGTCAGAACTGCACGGGTTGCTCGGTCACGCTGATGAACAGCGATCACTTCAATCCCGGTGACCTCGGCTTCGGGAAAATGTCACTGCGGTACCAGCCGGACATCATGGCCGCCTCGGGGTCTCAGGCGACCGACGTCATAGAGGAAATCGAAGAGGAATGGAAAGGCAAATATCTGGTGGTTCTGGAAGGCGCGATCCCCACGGGCGACGGCGAGGCGTTCTGCACCTTCGGACTGACTGAAAAGACCAAGCAGTTGATGAAAAGAACCGTTCCCGGTGACAGGACCGTCTTCGACTGGCTCGTGGAGTTGATTCCCGGAGCGGAAGCGGTATTGGCCGTCGGGAATTGCGCGGCGTTCGGCGGGATTCCCATGATGGAGTCACAGGTGACCGGCGCCACCTCGGCCACCGACGTCGTAGAGGCAATCGACATCGAGAAACCCGTCATCAACGTCACCGGCTGCCCTCCCCATCCCGACTGGATCATTGGCACACTCATCGAACTCCTGCTCTGGGTCGACGAGCACAAGGATGCGCCTGTGCTCGATGATAAGAAGCGCTTGAAAAAGTTTTACGAGAGCAAGGTGCACGAGAACTGCGAGAGGAGAGCCGCGTTCGAATCAAAGCGGTTCTTGGAAGACTGGAACGATGTCAATGAGAATGAAGACCGGTGCCTTCTCATGATGGGGTGCAAAGGCCCCGTAACGCACGCCGACTGCCCCACCCGCCTGTGGAACTTTCACACCGGTTGGTGCGTGGGGGTGAACGCCCCGTGCCACGGGTGCGCCGAGCCCGAATTCCACAAGAAGCTCCCCCACCCGAAGTAGAGCCGGCATTCTCCTACAGCAGAGCACGCCCAAACCTGGGCCACTGCTATAATGATTTCATCACTTGATGCTTCCAAAGGGGTTGGCGATGCTCGAGATAGAGAACCTCACCGTTTCGGTCGAGGGAAAAGAGCTCCTGAAGGACATCAACCTCTCCATCGCCGAGGGGGAGACGCGCATGCTCTTCGGCGAGAACGGCTCCGGCAAGACTTCCCTCCTTATGGCTATCATGGGCCTCGGCCCTTTCAAAATCGAGTCGGGCAGGATTCTCTTCAAGGGACAAGACATAACGCACCTGCCAGCCAACGAGCGGGCGGGCAGGGGCATCGGGATAATGTTCCAGCGCCCTCCCACCATACGCGGTCTCAAGGTGAAGCAGATGCTCGAGATCATCGAGCACGACGGAGGAGATGTCGATGAGCTCGCGGGCAGTCTCAACTTCACGGAGTTCCTGGAGCGCGACCTAAACCTCGGCTTCTCGGGCGGAGAGCTAAAGAGGGCGGAGCTCCTTCAGCTCCTCGCCCAGGACCCGGACCTCGTCCTGCTCGACGAGCCCGAGTCCGGCGTGGACCTCGTCAACATAAGCCTGATAGGTAACGCGATAGGAACACTGCTTCAGAAAGACGTCCATAAAGAAAGGAAAAAGGCCGGCCTGATAATCACCCACTCCGGTCACATTCTCGACTACGTCGAGGCCGACAGGGGCTGTGTCCTGGTCAACAAGACGATCTGGTGCACGGGCAACCCGCACGAGATACTGAAGGGCATCAGAGAGCGGGGCTACGAGGGGTGCCTGACTTGTCAGAGATAAGGGAGAAGGCGGAGGCGGCAAAGGAAAAGGCTGGGAGGTACGGTCCGGACATCGACCTCGAGAAGTACACGCTCGAAGCCCCCGAGTACAAGGAGAAAGAGCTGAGCGACATCGACGTGGTAGACCGCGAGCGCCTGCTCAACGCCGGGGTGGACGTCACGGGAGCGGAGCGTTCGGGCTCCTTCATACAGGTGGACACGTCGGTGATACACGCCGCTCCCACCCAGGAGGGCATCGAGGTGACCTCGACCAGGAAGGCGCTCGAGACCTACCCGTGGCTCTCCGAATACCTCTGGAACGTGGTGCCGGTGGACACGGACAAGTACACCGCGAGTGCCGAGCTCAATTTTCAGAACGGTTATTTCGTGAGGTCGCTGCCCGGGGCGAAGACCGTGTTCCCGGTCCAGGCTTGTCTCTACCTGAAGGCTGAGGACATCAGCCAGAACGTCCACAACATAATAATCGCCGAGGAGGGTTCGGAGCTTCATATCATAACCGGATGCGCGACTGACTCCCCGGAGGCGCGTGGGCTCCACATCGGCGTAAGCGAGTTTTACATCAAGAAGAACGCGAAGATAACGTTCTCGATGATCCACAACTGGGCGGAGAGCGTGTCGGTACGGCCGAGGAGCGCGATCCGCATCGAGGAGGGCGGCGTCTTCCTCAACAACTACATCTGCCTCAACCCGGTGCAGTCGCTCCAGCTCTACCCGAGCGCTTATCTAATCGGCGGAGGGGCGACCGCGCGCTTCAACTCGATCCTCTTCGCGCAGCCGGGCTCGTTCATGGACGTCGGTTCCCGAGCCGTTCTCTCCGCCCCGGAGACACGCTGCGAGATGATTGCGCGCGCCCTCACCACCGGTGGGAAGATTGTCTCTCGAGGCCGCCTGGTCGGCGAGGTCGAGGGAATCAAGGCCCACCTGGAGTGCCGCGGCATTATCCTCGCCGGCGACGGGGAAATCGAGGCGATTCCGGAGCTCGACGGCAAGGTTGCGGGAGTCGACATGTCGCACGAGGCCGCGGTCGGGAAGATCGCGCGCGAAGAGGTCGAATACCTGATGGCCCGAGGGCTTTCCGAGGACGAGGCCGTCGCGACCATCGTGCGGGGGTTCCTGCACGTCGATATCGAGGGCCTGCCGGCCGTCCTCAAGGACCAGATCGATAGGGCCGTAGAGCTGAGCGAGCAGTCGCTTCTCTAGACGAACAGGACCGATGCAAGGATTCGGTCCGGCGGAAGAAGGTCATAATCCCCCATCTCGGATGGAAATGCCCACACGTGGGCGTTGCAGCCTATATCTTCAAGGAGACCTTTCGTAATCTCGCACGCATAAGCGATGAGCCTTATCTTCATGTCGGGGTAGGCGTGCTCGACGTAGTACAGTCTCTCCCCTACCGCTACCTCTACCCGCATCTCCTCGGCCATCTCCCGAACAAGGCATTCGACCGGGCTCTCACCCGCCTCGACCTTCCCGCCCGGAAACTCCCAGCGCAGAGGGTGCCTGCCCGTCGCAGGTCTTTGAGCGAGGAGAAGCCTTCCGTCCTTCTCTATTATGGCCGCGGTGACCTCGACGATATCCAGTCCCCACCCCTCTGGTGATGTTATAATTTACTCTACCACGAACGCTTGCGGAGAATGCGATGGCTGATTGGGACAAGTTTTCGACTGATTACGACAGGATATTCCTCGAGTACCCGCAGTACCGGTACATCCTCAAGCGGATGGCGGAACTTCTCGAAGATGCTGACGGAAAGAGCGTCCTCGACCTTGGATGTGGAACGGGGAACCTTATGGCTGCGGTGCTCGAAGCTTATCCGGAAGTGAGACTCTTCGGGATCGACCCTTCCGAGGGGATGAGGCAGACATGCACACAGAGGTTCGCGGGCAGGAAGAACGTCCGGGTTACAACAGGTGATGCCCTCGAGATCCCCTTCGACGACGGAAAGTTCGACTTTGTGATGACCAACCTGGCCCTTCACCATGTCGCGCCGGTCGACAGGGAGAAGTGCACGAGGGAGATAGCGAGGGTCCTGAAGGCTGGAGGCTCACTCCTCTATTCGGACATGTTCTGCGACGTTGACGGGCCGCCAGACAATCCCAGAAGGGCGCGCGACATCATCGAGAAGATCACCGGGGTCGCCCTCTACTGCCTCGACCACGGTGCAAACGACATGATGATGATTATGCTGAAGACCCTTCCCGCCGACGTCGCGGAAGAAGGCGAGTATATGACTACCCCGGGAGTCTGGATGGAGGCGCTTCGGTCAGCAGGGTTCGAGAGATTCGAGGTTATCGACGTCCCGCCCGGGGAGTTCGGGCTAAAGACAATCGTCGCTACGCTCTAGCCCTCGAACGGCGGGCGCCACTTGGTCTGCCAGGGGTCGCCGCGCGTGTGGAACAAAAGCCAGTTGGCCCATGTTCCGAGGGGCTCGATCTTGTAGGTCTGCTGGTACTGCGTCTTGTGCGGAACCCAGTACTGCGGGAAGAGGAAGGAGCGCCAGAACTTCAACCTGCGCTTTGAGATGGCGGTCTTCGCTATGCGCTGCTTCGTCATGGGGTCTATCTCGACCGAGCGTTCGACCAGTTCGAACGGTATCTCCTGACCGTTGCAGTTCATCTGCAGGTGCTTCACGTCCCTCCAGTCCGTGCCCATGAAGTCGCACCCGATGTATTCGGCGGCGAGCACGTTGTCCGACGCGACGATATACCCGAAGTCGATAGGTATGCAGAAATGGGGTCCGAGCTGGCCCCCTACCTGCCGGTGGGCCAGCACGCTTATGTCGGGAGTGATGGCGCGCGCCGCTGCGGCGACCGTCTCGTCAATCGCCCCGCTCCTGTGGAATATGCTCTTCTGCCTCTCCGCGATCGCCCCGTACATGTTCTTTTGCGCAAGCGAGACGGCACACTCCCAGTGGTGCTTCAGGGCGGGCACGCTGATGACCTTGACGCCGGGATCGAGAAGCGGCCTGGCCAGTTTGATGGGGTTGTCCCAGCCGAGCGGGTAGAAATCTATGTCGGCGACCTCGGACAGGTTCACGAACTCGGCGCCTTTGCGCACCAGAAGAGGGTAAAGGCCGCGGCGCGTGAGCATTCTTCGGTTCATGGTCATGCTGCGCATGTTCGCCTCGCAGACGAACGGGCGGCCTCCGAGTTCGCGCACCCTGTCTATCAAGCCCTCGACGACCAGCAGGTCCGTATAAGTGGTGGGGACGCCGTTGACGCCGCCGCCGAGGTTTATCTTTATCGCGACGAGAGTCCCCTCGCTGATGATCTTCTCGGCGCCCACCTTGACTATGGCGTCTCCGACATCGGCGGGGATCTTTTCGGTCATCCGCCCGATGAAGACGCGCGCCTCGGGGTCGAGCATATCGCGGCGCTTCTCCACCAGGACGCGCTTGCCGCCGCGCTCTTCGCGGCGGTAGACCTCGGTCTCCTCGGGAAGCTCCAGGGCTTCGAGTTCGTCCGCAATCACGAAGCCTCCTTTTGAAGGATTCTAACCCAATGACTCGATGAAGGCTTCCACGCGTTCGCGCACCTGCGCCTCCGAGTAGACACGCGAGTCGGTCATGTCGGCCTCGATGATGAGCGCGGGCTTTCCCGTCTTCTCTGTAACCTCGCGGGCGAGGTCGTACTGTCCGAGCGAGTACGGCTTGCAGGAGCGGTTGGAGTGCATGACGAGGCCGTCCGCGTCATACCTCTGCATGAGATCGAGCAGCTGCTCGATCATCAGGTCTATGGATATATTGAGGTATACCTTCGTGTAAGCGTCTGCCATGCTCGTGAGCGGCTCGTCGATCCTTATGTCAACCGCCCAGGCCGTCGTGTACGTGTCAGCCACCAGGCAGGCTTTGTTGCTCGCGAACAGGTTGCCGAGGTTCCTCATCTCGTACCAGATAGGGATGTTGTCCCATATCAATCGGTACTTCTCCTCGGGGACGGCGGACACGCCGTCCTCGACGCGCTGGCGCATCTCCTGCACCAGCAGCTTGTAATAATCGACGACTTGCTGAGTGCCGCGAAGCGTCACGATCGGTGCCATATGTATGAACGCGTCGAAGCATGTGAACGGCGAAGGCCGATGCTCCGCGGTGATCAGCACCTGCTTCCAGAGGTCGACCGCTTCCACCGACAGCAGCGCCACCTCCGCGAAACGATCACTCGAGAACTCTTTCCCGGTCCGCTCCTCGAGGAAGCCGACGAGCTCCAGGCACTGCTGCCTCACATACTCGGTGGCGTGCTCGGTCTTGACCTTGTGGATGAACGGGGTATCCATAAGGAACATGGGCACGTCGAAATAGCGTGCGAGCTCCTGGTACCACTTGAAGACGGTGCCGCAGATGTTGTTGCAGGCAAGCAGAAAGTCTGGCTTCGGGAGGCCTCCTATCGGCCCGCCCTTTGTCACCGCGGAGCCTATATCGCCCCGCGCGTAGGAACATAGGTCGCGGGAGAAGCCCATCTTCTCGGCGACCTCGGCCAGCTCCACCGACATCCTGGAAGCGCCGCACATCGCCCCGTGGTTCTCCGGGTAGACGGGGATCACGTCCATGGCGATGAGGAACTCCACGGGTCCGCCGCTCGTTATCCAGCACACGGGCCTGTCCGTGCCCTCGGCCGTCTTGGCCTCGATGTAATAATCGGTTATGAGCTTCTTCATCTGCTCGGTCGCCTGTATCTTCACATACAACTTGCGCTCTTCCGCGGTCAAATCAGCACCCCCTGATAGTCTCGAGCAAGGCCTCAACGCGGGTCCTGAGCTGCTCCGTGGATACGGAGTCGTGCTCTATCTCCAGGTGAAGAGAAGGTATGCCTTCCTCATCCAGCGTCTTCTTGATGTACGGATAGTCGAACGAGTGCGGATCGCAGAACTTGAACTGGAAGAATATCGCCCCGCGGGCGCCCGACTCTCCGATCCGGTCGAGCAGGCAGCTCGCCCTGTCGCTTGAAGGCAGGTACTTACAGGGGCATGAGCCCCGGTCTGTGAGCCTTCGGGCGATGCCCTCGATCGGGTCACCGTCTAACGGGACCTCGGCGTCGAAGTAGCGGTGCCCCGTGCAGAAGTCGTCGTCAACGATAGTCCCGCCGACGTTCTCGACCATCTTCAGGAAATCCCACTGGTCCATGACAGAGCCTGCAACAAAGAGGCGGACCTTCTCGTCCGGTTTCGCGCTCGAGCCCTTCAGGCCTGCGATCGCTTCCTCAAGCATCGCGTTGTGCTCGCTCTTCTCGACAAGCGCGCTGGATGCGACGAGCCACAGGGCTTCATCGGATGGAATGATCCCGGGGTCCTCACGCCTCAACCGGTAGAGCTCGGCGAGAAGTCCCCGGTTGCGGTTGTAGAGCTTGATGCTCCGAGCCAGCACGGAGTCATCGACCGGGCCGATGTTATCCGAGACTCTCTTCCTGAAAGAGGCAAGCTCCTCGCGCATGTACTCGAGCGCGGCGTCTCCCTCGAACCTGACCGGCAGGACGACGTCCCCGTGAAAGGCGTACCCGGCGTTGAGGCGCCAGATGTCGCTGAGGCGCTGCATCGTATCGCAGGTGTGGACGAATACAGTACCGTCAAGGAATTCGAGGTCACCGGTGAGGGCCATGTCTAGGCTGGTGCGCGCCAGCGAGCAGCAGTAGCTCTGCAGGTGGGCTCCGCTCTTGGAGGTGACCCTGTTCTCCCCGGTTATGCGGACAGGCAGGGCGCCGGCCGCGTGGATGATCTCCTCGGGGGCGTAGCAGCAGAAGAACCCGACGGCCTTGCCGCCGGTGCGCTCTTTCCAGTCGCGGGCCCACCGGAAGGGGTCGTCTCTGAGCTCCATCAGTCTTGAAAGCGAGTCCGTCATGTCTCTCCTCTCCCATGGGGTCAGGTCTTGTGCAACACCGGGGCCTGGCCCCGTGTTGCATTTTCTCAGCCGGCCCTCTCCGTGGCGATCAATGCCGCCCCGAGCGCGCCCGTGTGCTGGGGCATCTCCGGGATGATGATGTCCGTCTCGAAACGCTGCTCGAGGGCGCGCACCACTCCGATGTTACGGGCCACGCCACCAGTGATGATTATACGTTCGTTGACCGGGATCCTGACCGCCATGGCGTATATCCTGGACGCTATCGCCTGGTGGATGCCTGCGATGATGTCAACCTTGTTTACACCCTCGGCAACCCTGGAGACCACCTCGCTCTCCGCGAAAACCGTGCAGGCGCTGCTCACGGGGGCCGGCGACTCCGACTCGAGTGAGATAGCGCCGAGGTCATCGAGCTCGACCTCCAGTGCCCCCGCCATGACCTCCAGGAACCGACCGGTCCCAGCCGCGCACTTGTCGTTCATCACGAAATCAACGACCCTGCCGTTCTCGTCGATCGCTATGGCCTTAGAGTCCTGCCCGCCGAGGTCGATCACGGTTCGGGCCTCCGGATGAGTCGCGTGCGCCCCTCTCGCATGGCAGGTTATCTCCGTAATGTTCTCGCTCGAGAAATCCGCCGAAAGCCTGCCGTAACCCGTCGCTATGAGCCGCTCCAGGTCGCTCTCCTCTACTCCCGCGTCCAGAAGTGCAAGGTCCAGGGCTTTGCGTCCGGCTATTCGGCTGTTGTGCCCTGTCATGACCAGGCTCTTCCCGATGATCTCGCCTTCATCGAGTATGACCGCCTTTGCGGTCAAGGAACCTATATCGACGCCCGCTACCGGCAAAGCGACCTTCCTTTCGGTCGTCCTTTTGCACGTTGTTCCAGCATTGGAAATTATATCCGAAACAGGGAGGCGCTGGCCCAAGAAAAAAGGGTGGCGGGACTACCGCCACCCGGCATTTCTCTAAAAACCACCGTTTAGACCGCTACTACTTCCTTGAGCCCGGGGATCTCTTCCTTCAGCTTCGCCTCGATGCCGCGCTTCAACGTCATGGACGCCATGGGGCAACCGCCGCAGGCTCCTGTCAATCTGACCTTCACGGTGCCGTCATCGACTTCTACGAGCTCGACGTCTCCGCCATCTCTTTGCAGCATCGGCCTTATCTTCGCCAGGACCTCTTCCACTTTCTCCTTCATCTAAACCCCCTCCGAGAGTAAAATTCCCTCATCTGGATATTAACGGTAACCTACCGACAGCGAAATGACAAATATCAAAGCGCAGTGATAACCTGCACCTTGAAACATGATGACCGTTAAGAAGGAGAAAGCGATGCCGGTATTTCAGTGGCTTGGAACGGCCGGGTTTCGGATATCTTTCGAGGACAAGGTTATCCTCATTGACCCTTACCTGACGCGCAACGAGCGCGCCAGGCCGGTCCAGGACCTGACCCCGGCCGATATGGCGGACGCCGACTACATCTTTTTATCCCACGGGCACTTCGACCACCTGGCTGATATCCCCGCGATAATGGAGGTCGCAGAGGCCGACATCTACTGCTCATCCGTGTCCGGCGAAACGCTTGTACGCATGGGCGTGCCTGGCAGCAGGATCCATACCATTTCGGGCGGTGACTCCTTAATTCTCGAGGGGTTCACCGTTTCTGTCACTGCCTGCGAGCATATCAAGTTCGACCTGAAGCTCATCCTCAAAACAGCCCCCCGCCTCTTTGGACAGATCCGGGATCTCCTTCCTCTTGTGAGAGAGATGCCGGCGGGACCGGTGCTCAACCACTTCTTCTCCTTCGGCGACCTGAGTGTACTGCACCTGGGAAGCCTCGGGCTCAAACCGGGTCAGGTGCCCTCGCTGGGAATCGCTTCGCCCGACATACTGCTCCTCCCGCTCCAGGGGCACAGCGACATATGCCGCCTGGCAGCACAATTGGCTGCGACAATTCGCCCCCGGGCCGTTATCCCTGAGCACCACGACGATTTCTTCCCGCCGGTAAGTCAGACGATAGACATTGAACCGTTCCGGCTCATCTTAAGAGAATTACTGCCGGAATGCGCTTACTACGAGCCGATTATGAACAGGCAGTTCAGCGAGAAAGACGTCTTTAAGAAAAGGTAGGAGGTTATCGATGCGGATAGCAGTCATGGGAGCTGGAGCTATCGGGGGGATCACGGGAGCACTCATCGCCGGGGCCGGCGAGGACGTCACTCTCGTTGATCCCTTCTCCGAGCACGTCGATAAGATCAACAGGGACGGCCTCCGGGTCATCGGTGAGCTGGGCGAACACGTCGTGAAAGTCCCCGCCGTCTCACCCGACAACCTCGACGGGACCTTCGACCTCGTCTTTCTCGCAGTCAAGTCGGTCGATACCGACGAAGCGATCGACGCCGTGCGAGGCCACATGAGCGACGAAGCTCCCGTCGTCTCGTTGCAGAACGGCATCAACGAGGAGCACATCGCCGAGCTGATCGGCGGGGAGCGTACCATCGGCGCGAGTACACACTATTCGGCGACCTTCGAGGCACCCGGCCTCGTCGACAAGACCTCCAGCAACGGCTACATTGTCGGCGAGCTCGACGGGAAGATCACCGACCGGGTCGTCGATACAGGGAGGCTTCTCGGGCTCGTCGAGGAGACAGAGGTCACGAACAACATCTGGGGCCACCTGTGGAGCAAGCTCCTCATCAACGTCTTCACCAACTCCTTCGGCGCGCTTACCGGGCAACTCTTCGGCGAGTTCGTACAGACGGAGGTGGGCAAGAAGCTGCTGGGCGCCCTCTACACCGAGTCGTACGACGTGGCGGTAAAGCAGGGCATCAGGCTGGTCAAGCTGATCGGGATCCTCGACCCCGAGTTCCTGGTCGTGCGGAGCGAGGAGGACGGGACCCGCGTCGCTCAGATCCTCGACCTCGTGGCAGGACCCGACCAGTTCGGCAAGATGAAGTCCTCTATGCTGCAGGACCTCGAGCGCGGCAGGAAGACGGAGATAGACTTCCTGAACGGCTACATCGTGAAGAAGGGCCGCGAGGTCGGCGTCCCGACCCCCGTCAACGAGGCTATCGTGGAGATGGTAAAAGAGGTGGAGGCCGGAAAGCGGAAGCTGACGATCAAGAACCTCGAGGAGATCTGGAACCGGCTGGGTTAAGTGGCCCTTGCCCAGCGGTCGTCTTTTGGCTCGACAAGACCCGCGCGCTCCAGCCGCGCCAGGTGTTTCTCGATCATGGTGCCCTCGAAGAACTCGAACATCTCCGGCGGCTCCCACGGTTTCCCGAAGATGACGGCCCGGTCGACTATCTCCTTCATCGTCCTTGGCTCCCCCAGCAAATCCAGCAGGCGGCTTTCGCGGTCCATTATGACCGAGGCGTAAGCGTCGAGTCGTCCCCTTATGTCGCCGTGGATTATCCCATCGCCGTGGGAAGTGTACCAGGTATCGGCGTCCACTCCCTTGAGCCGCTCTATCGAGTCGAGGAAGTCGTCGATCGAGGAGCTCTTGTTCCCGTACCAGGGCCCGAACCGCGTGAGGTCGATGTCGGCCAGGTAGACCGCCTTCTCCTCGACGAACTCGACGCACATGTGTCCCGGGGTGTGGCCGGGAGTGTGGATGAAGCGGACGGTGTTCGCCCCGAGGCTCATCTCCTCTCCGTCGACAACAGGTCTGTCCACATCCGTGTCGGTGTAACCCCAGACCTCGCGCATCACCTGCTTCCAGACCGGAGCCCAGGGCTTGTCGTCGATGCCGACTATGCGCGCGTTCTCCTCCAGGGAGGATATCGCGGGAACGTCCGCTTCGTGAGCCACGAACTCGGCGTTCGGGAACAGCCTGTTGTAGCGGACGTGGTCGACGTGGTAGTGGCTGTTTATGACGAGCCGGATGCCCTTCTCACGGTCGAGGCGCTCCAGCTCCTCGGGCCGTGAGGCCGGGTCGATGACCGTCGGGACGTCGTCATCTATGAAGATGCAGTGTGCGTTCGGGAAACGACCGTTGTTCTCGCCTCGTATGAAGACGATCTCGCCGGAAGCCATACCTCTAGAGGCCCAGCTTTCCGGGGTTCATGATGCCGGCCGGGTCAAGAGCCCGCTTCAGGGCCCGGAGCACCTCCATCCCCTGCGGCCCGTACTCCCGCTCGAACCACGGGGCGTGCTCGTAACCGACCCCGTGGTGGTGGGTTATGGTACCGCCATTATCCAGGATGGTGTCCCCCGCCTTCTTCTTCAAGTGCTCCCACTGCTCGACCTCGCGACCCTTCGCTATCTTGCCCATGAATATGAAGTAAAGGCTCGAGCCCGTGGGATACGAGTGTGAGAGGTGGCACGTCACGATAGCCTTCGAGTCGTAGTCGGCGAGGGCGTCGCGGATTGCCTGCTTCCCTTTGTGGTACAGGTTCATGATGTTGTCCCAGTTGGTGGCGGTCTCGAGCGTATCGACCATTACTCCCCACCCCATCATGATGTCGCGCAGGTACGGGTGGTCGTAGCGGCCGTGGTACCACTCAAGGCCGGTGCTCTTGCCGAGGGGGACTGCCCCGTTCTTGCGGCAAATGGCGGAAACCCTCTTCATGCGCCCGGTCGCCTCCGCCTCCTTTCCCTCGCACCCGAGGACTGCGAAGGCCCCCGTGACAAAAGAATAGCCAAGCTTGTCCAGGACCTTCAGCGCGGCCTGGATGCCCTTCTCCTTCGTGGGGTTGCTGGACGGCTTCCTCACCAGCATGGCGAAGGCGCTCTCCTCCGGGTCGGAGATGCGGACGGTCTCGGGGATAACGCCGCTCTGCATCATCTCGCGGACGGCCTGCACGCCGCCCTCGAACTCCTTGAACAGAAGTCCGCGGTAGTCGTAGACCTCCGGCAGTGGCCGCACCTTCATGGTCGCCCGGGTGATTATGCCGAGGGTGCCCTCGGAGCCGCATATCACCTGGTCGAGGTCCGGACCCGTCGCGGAGGCGGGAACCTCGAGCGTGTCGATGACGCCGCGAGGCGTAACGATGCGAACAGCCTCGAGCATCTCCTCGATCTTGCCGTAGCCGGTCGACTGCCGGCCCGCTCCTCGGCTCGCTATCCAGCCGCCCAGACCGCTGAAGAGAAAGGACTCGGGCGCGTGCCCCATGTAGAGGCCGCGCTTCGCGAGCTCCTCCTCGAGCTCTGGTCCCCATATGCCGGCCTCGAACCTCGCAGTGAGGCTCTCGGGGTCGACGCGGAGCACCTTGTCCATGCGGCGCAGATCCACCGATAGAGATCCCGGGAAGCCTTTCTTGTCGAGCGGTTCAACACCGCCCACTACACTGGATCCTCCACAGAACGGTACGATGGCGAGCGACTCCGCCTCCGCGAATTTCATTATCTCGATTATTTCATCCTCTGTCACCGGGAAAATAACCGCATCCGGCGGATTGGTGATGTCACCGGCACGGGCCCTGACCACGTCACGGTAGCTCTTTCCGATGGCGTGGCTCACCCTGTCGTGGCGCGACGTCGACACGTTTTCCTCGCCGACGATCCCCGTCAGGTTCTTAAGCGCCTTTTCCTTGAGGCGGGACTCGCGAAGGACGAGGTCTTCGATATTCGGATCCGGGACCCGCACATTCTCCACCTTTATATCGAGCTTTTCGGCGAAGAATGGGATATACCCCGGCCTTTCCTCGACCGGGTAGGTCTTGTTGATATCGCCCCAGCCCCACCAGCGTGTCTCGGTCTCGTTTGCCTTGGTCATCGCATGACTCCTCTATATCCAGTTGAACGCCCAAGGCGGACTCGAGTCCGCCTCAGTATCAGTTGTATTGCAGCCCGTAACCTGGAGAGAAGTGCGCTTTCCGATCTATTTACTAAAAATGGAGTCCAGCGCACCCATCAGGATGTCCATCGACAGGGGCGCAACTCCCTCACAGCCGGTCAGCCAGACGGCGCAAATCACGCCGAGCGCCGGTGGTAGCAGGTTTGCCGAGCAGTCGAGCACGACGTCGAGCACCGCGGGCCTGCCGGATTCCACGGCTTTCTCCAGAGCCGGCTTGATCTCACCCGGATCGGTAACCCTTATGCCGAAGCAGCCCATGCCTTCCGCTACCCTGTCCAGCCGTATATCGGAGAAGTCGACACCGCAGTAGCGTTTCTCGAAGGCCATGTCCTGCGCACCCTTGATCATCCCGTAGGCGCGGTCGTTGCCGATGACGGTCACGACCGGCAGGTCGAGGCGCGACGCGGTCTCGAGCTCCATGACCGAGAACAAGAACGCCCCGTCACCGGTCAGCACGTACGCGGGGCGGTCCGGCTGTGCCATCTTGGCCGCCAGTGCCATCGAGACACCACCTCCCAGGTGGCCCGAGGCCCCCGTGGTGTGCGACAAATAGGAGCGCGGCCGATAGGCCCGACCTCCCAGCAGACCCCAGAGGGTAATGTTACCCCCGTCCAGAGCCCAGTTCGCTTCCTCGCCGAAGAATTCGCGGACCTCTTTGATCATGCGCAGGGGGTGGATGGGCATGGCATCGGAGGCGGCCATCTCCTCGATACCTTCCCTCACCGTCTTCTCTATACTCTGCATAGTGGTAGTGGACTCCCGGGACTCCTGCCTGGGCATGATGTCCTTCAACGCCTGGAGCAGCTGCGCCAGAACCGCTTTCGCATCGCCGAGTATGCCGACATCCACCTCCCGGTTCAAGCCCATGGAGCCCGGGTCGATGTTGACTTGAACGATTTTTTGCTCATCGGGTGTACCCCAGTAGGGCGGCTTTCCCCAGAAATCCGTCTCCGAGAAGGTGCATCCGATAACCAGAACAACGTCCGCTGACGACTGGGACATAATGGCGCCCCCCATTGCCGGAAGCAGGCATAGCGGATGCTCTTCGGAAATCGCACCTCGGGCACCCGTCGTCGTAATGACGGGGCAGCAGAGGTACTCGGCGAGCTCGCGAAGCTCGTCCCATGCCTCGCTCCGCAGTATCCCCGCACCGACGTGTATAGTGGGGCGCTCTGCCTTGGCCAGCAGGTCGGCAGCTTTCTGTATCATGTCGGGGTCGCCACAAGGGCGGCTGGTGTTGCGCGTTTTCTCAGGAGGGGCTATCCGTACGCTTTCCTCATCGCCGGTCTCGAAGAGAACATCAACCGGTATATCGAGGTGGACAGGGCCCTGTTTACCAGAGAAAGCCTCACGCACAGCCCATGCGACCAGGTCGGGTATGCGATCCCACCTGTTGACCAGCGCGTTCCACTTCGTCACTGGTTTGTAGAGAGTCATCTGGTCGAGCTGCTGCTGCGAGCCCTTGAACGGGTAGGAACGGTCTGTGTGTATCTGCGGGGTGATTGCGATCAGGGGGATGTTGTCCGAATTCGCCGCTTCCATCCCGCCGATCATATTAGACGCACCCGGTCCGATGGTCCCCGTGCAGACCGCGAGACCACCCGTAACACGATGCCATGCGTCCGCCATGTAAGCGTTGGCCGACTCGTGCCGCGTCATGACGAACTCTATCCCCTCCTCCGGCCCCAGCCGCGCGATCGCGTCTACAAAGGTGGTCAACTGCCCGCCGGGGATCCCGAAAACCTTCGTCACGCCCTGGTTCACAAGGCACTTCATAAGAAGCTCTCCACCCGTGATATTTGCCATCTCCGCCTCCTTGTTCCCTCTGTTTTGAGCAAACGCTATTCTATCACCAGGTTGGGGTCAGGTCTTGTTTTTTGCGTCAAACGGTGCCTGGCACGTATGACGCATCACTGGTCTGAAAGGTCGAAGATCGTCTTTATCGCCCCGTGCGCCGCCTTGTTCATGTTGACCTCTATCGCTTCCTTATACTGGTCGAGCTTGAAGCGGTGTGTTACGAGGTCGGAGAGGTCGACCTTTCCCTTCGTAACAAGGTCTATAGCGATCTCGAATGTCGAAAGCCGCTTCCCATGGTAGTCCTCGACCCCGTATCCGTAGTCGCCGACTACGGTTAAGCCCTTCATCCGGATAGGGGTCCAGTCTATGGTCCTCGGTATCTGGATTCCGATTATGACTATCTTCGCCCTGCCGGCCGCCAACCGGCAGGCCTCGTTTATGGTATCCGTCGAGCCGACGCAGTCGAACACGCGGTCAAAACCTCCCATGCATACGGGCTTCGCGAGCGTCGGCTTGTAAACATGAGCGCCGGTGAGCTGGCGTGTCCGCTCATAGACGTTCTCTTTCGAGGGGTCTATGATCTCGTCCGCGCCCTTCTCGCGCGCTTTCTCCTGGTTCAGGGGAACAGGCTCTATGCCGGTGATATGGCAGTCGATGCCGAGCGCCCTTATAGAGGCAATCACACCCATCCCGATCACGCCGCAGCCGATGACAAGCACCTTCTGGCCGCTCTCGGGCATTCCCTCGAATACGGGATGTAGTGATGAGCAGAGCGTCTCCATCATCACCCCCTGCTCGTCAGTGACCTTGTCGGAGATCTTGTAAACCTGACTCTCGTGCGCAAGGAAGTACTTGCTCCACCCGCCCCCGGTGTCGGCGCAGTATCCGGTGAACATCCCCACCGAAAGGTCGCCCTCGGCGAAGTTCTCGCAGTTGCCCGGATAACCGCTCGCGCAGGCGCCGCAGGGCGGGTCTATCTCCCGTACCGCGCAACCGAGGATACCGTCCAGCACCACCCGGTCGCCCTTCTTGAAACCCTTGACGTCGCTTCCGACCTCCTCGACAATCGAACAGTTCTCATGTCCGATGGTGAAAGGATAGGAGGAGAAGACCTCGTTGGTCGGGTGGTCGTGCAGCAGGACGAGGCCGAGGTCACTCCCGCAAAAGCCGGAGAGGATATTTCGCAGTTTCAACCACCGCGGACCCCTTATCTCGGGCTCCGGCACGTCCCTGTATTTGATCATCGATCGCGGTCCGTAGAATTCCTTCTTGCTTATCCTTCCCGCAACCTGGGAGTATGCCCACTTAGGTATAGCGAAGTCGAACTGTATAGCCTTCAATGCTTCCACCCCTTTCACATCGACAAGCCACCGCTCACCTGAGCAGAAATTCTATCATCCCTGAAAAAGTAGCCGTTAGCCCCTTACTTAATCACCTTTCTATCCTACCAGCAACATCCCGCACAACGGCGAATCTTGTTCAACCATCCCTTCGTGCTTGTCAGGCACAATAATT
>Ga0315281_10000904_pt1 | contig 42711 bp, 37 predicted proteins | sample YL17G07_0_MG_FD_204540 | JGI IMG/M metagenome (GOLD analysis project Ga0315281, IMG submission 204540) | Sediment microbial communities from Yellowstone Lake, YNP, Wyoming, USA - YL17G07_0 | ecosystem: Environmental > Aquatic > Freshwater > Lake > Sediment | place: USA: Wyoming | collected...
TGGCTTTGGTGAGAAACTAATCCAGGGAAATTGAGTTCATCCTAGCCAGCAGGAATACGTTGAACATCGACAGCTTCGCCTGCACCTCGTTTTTTCGTCCAATCTTCGATCTGCATCTCAACCGATGCCCGAACAGCCTCACGATCATGCTGAACGCCGCCTCGGCATGATTGCGCTTTCCGTACATCTCCGCGCGCCTGTTCGGCCAATGCTTCGCGAAGTTCGTCATCTTCTGATACGCCGTCTCAGGCTTCGACGAGTATCTCGCGTTCTTCTTTATCCCGTGCATCGGAGTCGCCCCGTGCCCGAGGGCGACCTGGAGGCACTTCTCGCCGTTGTAAGCGGAGTCGGCGAGACTCCGCTCAGGGATGACATTGTCGGGAAGGTCATCCCATACCTCATCGAACCTCTGACTCTCGTGAACGTTCGACTTCGTGAGCGAGTAGCTTAGCACGAAGAACGAATCGACCTCTATCGCCGCGTGCGTCTTGACCCAGTCCTGGATGGCCCTGATCCCGTAGTCCGTCTCCCTCCAGGAATCGTTCCTCCCGCTGTAGCCGGTCGCGTCCGTCGCGACGACGGCCTTCCGCCTCGGAAGGAGTGACAGGACGTACCGGTGGAAGCGCTTCCAGATGACGAGCCAACGCCTGCTCTTGTTCTTCACGGCGAGGTTCGTGTGGTCCGGAACCCGATCGATTTCGAAGTACTCCGCTAGGAGCGAAAGCAGTCCTTCCGTGTCGCGGAAGGTCACCTTGAACAGCTGTCTGAGGAGGAAGGCGACAAGGAAAGTGCGCTCCGCTATCGGAGGGCGCCCGGTCCGCCTCCGATGCTGCCAGAACGAGAATCCGTCCGCATGTTTCCTGATTGCCTCCAAGCACGTCCTCACCCTGCCGACCATGACGTCGTCGTAGCTGCATAGCCCGGGGAGCAGCGAATCGACGTCTATCGCGTACGTGTCCATCTTCGATTGGCCGGAAAAGTTGAATATCCCGCAGGGCATTACGACTTCGGTAGCGTACATCCAGTCACCTCGTTTGGTCACTTGGGACATGGATGGCGCTACCTATATAATCCTCCATAGATAATAAAAAGCTAGTAGGTCAGATATCAAGGAAATGAAGGTCAGAAGAGTTTCTCACCAGAGCCATCCCTAATTTCAGCCATCTCATTTGCTTCTCTGCCAGCGAGCGCCGATCCCATGGTTATGAACCCGTTTGTCGAGATCTCGCTCTGGACTTTGATCATGATGTGCGCAAACTTCCCCGTCAACTGGTTCTGGTACAACCTCTCGCTGTTTATCAATGCGAGGAAGTGGGAGTTCCAGATGGGCCACCTTCCAAGGAGTACAGGGGCGTTTTCATTCCTGGTCCTTTTCACGGTATTCGCAATCACCTTCGTGGGTGCCTTCATTGACCTGATTTTCATAGTCCCGGACACAATTTCCTCCAGCGGGGTGAACTTCGCATTGGTTGCAACGGGAATGATTCTCATCTTCGGCTCAGCCGTCATTGCCTCTTGGACGGTGCTCCGGCTGAGGATTGGCCCGAGCCTGGTCACCGGATTCGTTCTGGCCGCGATCAACCCTCTCTTCTGGCTAGTCATCCGGATAGCATATTGGAATGGAAATATCATCCTGATCCCGGTGTTTTTCTTGATACTGGCATTGATCAGCCAATTCATATTATTAAAATGGCACCGGGATGCGAAATCGGAGATTCCTCCCGACGGTGAAGAAATTGAAAAAAAGGATGGAACACTCAACAGTATGAAGGTCAGAAAGTGGGCCGTCATAACGGCTGTAATTATGCTCATCATACTTTTACCGATCATAAGCAACGCGGTATTTCCCCCTCAACCATACTGGACACCGACGATTACGACAATCAGAATCGCGACCGCGACGGCCATGACCTGGACTGTTACAGTCATATCAGGTGAAGCGTCAATCCTGAAGGGCGATGTATACGTGCAGGTGAAGGATGCGAACGATACTTACACAATAACGACCGAAGCGCTTCTGACCGCGACGGGCACACACGGGTTCGAATATACCCCAATATCTGCTGGAAATAATATCGCAGTCGGCGATGAGTTTAGTCTCGACAATACCATTTATGGACAAGGATCATCGTTGACCCTTGTTCGGACTGCTAGTGCAACCGGTCAATACTGCGTACTAGTCGTTTAGCTGAGTCCCTCTAATCGTCAAAGCATTTATCTCGGCTGAGGGGGATTAACGGAGGAGGAAAATGGAATCAGTACAATGTCCTCCAAGAATCGTAGTGGCTTGCCCCAGGTGCGGTACCAAGAACGAGAACTCTCCCGGCTGTAAGAATTGCGGAGCAAAGCTACCTGCAATAGACATGGATTACATCAATGAGATGATGCAGACTGGTAATAAAACCGTCCAAAGTGATGGCAAGATACGATATGAGACGACCACGGTAGTTAAATCAAAATTTGACCCAGGGATTTACGATGGGACATCCCACATAATCGTGGTCTGTCCGAAATGCGGGAAGAAGAACAAGGATTCCAAAATATGCAAGAAATGCGGAGAGAAATTACCCGATCCGGCCGTATTGATGGAAATGACGAAGGAAGCACATAGAGAAGCAGAATTCCTGCCAGCTATACCGCATACAAAGGTTCAACATGTCATCTTAGGAGCTAAGAATAAGGCAATAGCTAAAAGGGCTCCGCAACCAATTGATACGATCAAGATAGTAGAAATGATGGAATCTGCAGGGTTCAAGAATGTCCAGTTGTCATCGGAATTCAAAGGATCTCAATTCCAGATAACCGCAGAGGGTAGAGTCGGCATTCAGAAGCTAATGATTTTGGTTAAGGTCATTGACATATTGAATGAGCAGAATGCGACAGCGATGGCCAAGGAATACTCTGAGATTAGGAAGCATTCCCTTTTTGCATTTACTGCCCCAGCGTTCCTTTATGTTGTAATCGCTGGCGATGTTGATGGCGATTCAAAGCGGGATTTCGCCCTCAGGATAGCAGGCGGCATTAGTAAAATGGATTACATTGGTAAATACAATAATAGTCTTCTTATGATTGCTGACACGGTTTCCAGAGATGTTTATCCTAAAAATTCACATTGCAGAGATGCTGCCAAGATAAAGGAGATTATTTTGCAGCAGTTCAATTAAGATTTCGTCAAAGCATTTATCTCGGCTGAGGGGATTGAAAGGCGAGAGGGATGGAGAAGAATCAGTTAATCAAAATCGGTCTGGCCATCGGAGTGATCCTGCTTGTTGCGGGGATTATTCTATTTGTCTATACTCTGTTCTGCCTTTGCATTTACAGGATGATAATCTCCGGGGCTATGATTGTAATCGGAATCGTCCTTATCATCGTAAGTTGGAAAAGAACGAAGGCAGAATGAGACATGGGAATCCAAAAATGCTTATTCTGCGAATCCGATTCGGTATGAGGAGGGAATCGTGTCGAATTTTTCCGCTGATATGCCTCAGGACGAGGTTCAAGACCCTGCTGCCAAGAAGAAGTGGAGCAAGCGAGCGAGAATCATCATGTCATCAACAGCAATTTCATTGATGGTTATCATCGCTTTATTGATCTTAACAGTAATGAATATGGGCGTAGGCAATTCTTGTGCTTGCGTCACTCCTACGATAAACACTAACAAAGTGGCCAATGCCACCACTGTCTGTTGGACCGTTGACAATATATCTGGTGGTGCATTAATTCTTAAGAGTGATGTAAATGTCTGGTTGAAAGCCTCAAGCGGTATTGCCACAATATCCGGCATTGTGCTTCTAAATGTTACGAGCACTCAAGGATTCATGTATATTCCAGCTTCCACTGGGGATTATATCTCAGTTGGCGATGTTTTTAGCTTGGACTCCATCATGTACTCACATGGATCGACCCTGACCCTCATGCCTTCTCCAACCAGCATAAATGCCAATTACTGCGTCTTGACTGTTTAGCTGATTTTGTTCGTCCGTCAAAGCATTTATCTCGGCTGAGGGGGATTTGTGAAAGAGGAATATGGAAGGTTCAATACAGCCTGTTGCGAAGAAATCTCATATCGAGATCATTGTCATACTAGTTATTATTACAATCATAGCAACAATTTTTTCTTTCTACACATTCGTTTGGATGCATGGTGATGCTGTCTTACCTGCAAAGCCATCTACTCCATTGAATCTTACTGCCGTGCAGAATAATGGGGCGGTGAATTTGACCTGGCAACAACCGTCCAACAATGGTGGGACAGACATCATAGGCTTCAATCTCTACAGGAATGGCTCTTTACTACTTCAGCTGGCCAATGTTTACGCCTTCTCGGACGAAGATGTCGTTGTTGGCGCCACCTATACATATGAAGTCGGTGCAATGAATTCCGTGGGAGAAGGGGCGAAGAGCGCTACCGCAAATGTTACCATTGCTCCAATCATAACTGTGCCGAATAGCGCGCCAACGGCAGATAAGCCATGGATGTGGAGTGATTCTTTTGGATGGCACATACAACAGAATGCTACTGATGACGATGGAACGGTGCATTACATTTATGTTAGAATTTATGACTATGACAGCAACTCATCGATCTGGGATGGGAGAAAGGATATCAATGCAAAAACAGGGAGTTATACATTGGATATTTCATACCTCCCAGCAGGTTCATTTGGTATAGAAACCATTACTGCGGATAATGACGGTGCAATCACAAAAAAATACGATAGTTTTTCGATTGCTATTTTATACTGATATTCTCGCATCAACTTCCGTATACTCGACAAAGAAAAAGGAAGGTTAATGGGTTTGAGGGGAAGCTGGAGCGAGATCGGCAACAACTTAATCACACCGGAAATGGGTCAAAAAAAGGTTTAGCTGGATTGTTGCGGGGCTCACGCATTGGGAAACATGGCCAGGATAGAGCTCCTTAGCTCCGTCGTCATCGGACCCTTCCAGTCCTTAAGCTTCATTCTTCCCTCTGCGAGAGCCCTGAGCAGCACCGCCATCTGGTGCGGACAGAACAAGCCGCGCTCCTGGGAATCACCGCACTCGCATCCTGTCCTTATCTTCCTCGGATCGTTGATATTCAGGAAGTCGATGTAGAAGACGCGTCTGAGACCGACATCGAGGCCGTTGAATTCTGCGCGGAGTTCTCTGGCCGAAGAGTTACCCGCGATATGGACGAGCAGGTCGCTCTTCCCCCACTTGGCTGCCTTCTGGAAGCTGTCCATCAGATAGTCCGCCTCCTGAGCAGATAAGAACTCCTCGAGGTCCTCCGGATTGGCGAGTTCGATGATAGCATCGATTAGCTCCTTCTTATTCAGATCGGAAACGCTGCTTATTCCTTTGATCGTGCAGAAATTGTCCATCATCTGAACCGTGAGGTTTGAAAGCCTCCGCTCGAGAACTGCTTTGTTTGAACCTTCAACAGCCGTAGGCATCTCCATCCCTTGAGGCGATGAATGGCGAACCGTGCTGAAAAACCTTTTGAGTCTTACTTCTCCAACACTACAATGTGGTCGCGTAGGATCGTGCTGTTGTTCCACCGCGGGACGTCGAGGTGCCTGTTGATGATGTCGTAGCCGTAGACCTTCTTGACATCGAACCCGACATCCTCCGCCAGCTTTCCTAGCAGCTCGTATGTCGGGATCCTGATTCCTTTGAGGACATTCTCGCCAGCGACCATGCAATAAGAGCTTTTCCTCTTGAGCACCCTGTGGACTTCCTCGAGGTTCCTCTTCATGTCGGCGAAGTATTTGTGCACCGTATACCCGCTCTTCCTGTCCTCGTCGGATATCTTCTCCGCGAGGCTGTCGATGTCGGCTTGCAGCCCCTCCGGCTTCCAGCGGTTATAATCCTCGGCATATGCCCTGGCCGTCCCGATTATGTTCGATTCGACGTCCACATCAGATGACTGCAATCCGAGCCAATTCATCTCGAGCTTGTGGACTGTCATGTAATGAACGGCGCTCGCGTAAGGAGGCGATGTGACTGCGAGGTCCACCTTGGAATCGCCGAGTTCGATGTCGCGAGCTTCCTTGCCGATTATCTCGACTTTGGTCTTGCGCTTGAACTGTTCCTGTGATTTCTTCAGTTCCTTCGAGAAGTCGTCGAAATCGATTATCCTCAGCTTGGTTGTGTTCTCGAACCTGGTGAGGACATCGAAGTCGACTTTTCCCTGCTCGACAAGCTTCTTCCTGAAGCTGGTGACCTCCGGCATCAGCGATTCCACATCGGAGTTCGACACGCGACGGATTATCGAGGAGAAGCAGACCTTGAAGAAGTCCTGCATAGGGCCCTTGGGAACCTCCCAGACATGCTTCTTTATCGTGGCGAGGTTCTTGGCGACATCTCGTCTGAACCAGTGATCGAAGTTCATCATCTCTGGGATGAACTCGGAGTTGTCCTCGTCGTCCCTTCGTATTTCGCGCACAAGGGAATCTGCCGTTCCTTTCAACAGGTCAATAGGCAGCGGTGTGACTTTCGTCTTTGCGATCAACCTCGCAAGCGGATGTATGTCGATGCCGTAGGCGTCCCTCCCCAGAAGCATTGCCTCGAGCAATGTGGTGCCAGAGCCCATGAAGGGATCGAGCACGACATCGCCCTGCTTGGAGTAGTGCTCCATGCAGAAGCGCGGGACCTGTGGGATGAACTTCGCCGGGAAGCGATGGATGCCGTGCGTGCAGTAGCTGACCTGGCGCCCCTTGTACTTGTTGAAGGCTCCGGAGAGGTCGCCGCTCTCTACCCTATTGCCGGATGCATATGCGTCCACAGATGCGGGCTTCAAGTCCCTCTCTTCACCTCTTCGAAGGAGACGCCACTGGATATCCTGGCAGCGAAGCTCTTGACCTGCTCCTTCCTCATCCGAACCTGCTCCGAGCTCTCCCTGTCGCGGACGGTCACTGTGCCGTCCTTAAGGGTGTCGTAGTCGACGGTGACGCAGAAGGGGGTGCCGATCTCGTCCATCCTCGCGTACCTCCGCCCAATAGAGCCCGAGTCATCATAGTAGCAGTTGACGCCGAGGGTTGCCATTTCGTCGCACAACTCGGTCGCAACCGCATCAAGGCCGTCCTTGCTGACCAGCGGGAAAATAGCGATCTTGACGGGGGCGACTTTGCCGTTCAACCGCATCCGGACGTAGTCACCCTTCTTGTGGTAAGCGTGATCAAGCAGGGCGTAGAGGATCCTGTCGACACCGTAAGAAGGCTCGATGACGTGCGGCACGACCTTAACGCCGGAGACTTTCTCTTTGACCCTGACGACCTGATAGCATTCCTTGGGTATCCGCACCTTTTCGCCGGATATCATCAGCTCGAGGTCCGCATCTTTCGGGAGCTGGTCAGGAGTCATGGCGGACAGCGCTTCAGCGACTGCGGCGGCCTTCCCCTTGAACAGCGGGCCTAGCTTGGGGTGGTTCGGCTTCACCTTGTCGAGTTCGACCTCCTTCGGTTCGTCGAACTTGTCGAAAGCAGTAAGGTCCACTCCTGAGTGGGTTAGATGAGCGGAAACATCGAAGCAGCCGCGGTCCGCGACACCGACCAGCTCGATCCAGCCGTAGCCCAGAAGGGCCTCGGCATCCCAGCAATCGGTCGCATAGTGCGCCATCTCCGTGCGGGCATGCTGTCGCATCCTAATTCGGGCCTTGTCCAGACCTATGTCGGTCAGGAACTTCCAAGTGAGCCAGACGAAGTAGGCGAGCGCTTCATTCATTATGACCTTCTTCTCGACCGCCTCTCCGACCGACATCTCGACGGCACAGTCGCAGTCGTTCGGCAGCAGCATGATCATCTCATCGGCGATCTCCTCGAACCTCGGCCAGGTCTTCCTGTCAGGGTGAATGAAGAGCTCGGCCTCCATCATGTTGAACTCCCTGAGCCTCAGGACGCCTTGCCTCGGCGATATCTCGTTCCTCATGCTCTTGCCGACCTGTACAGCGCCGACCGGGAGCCTCTCCCTGCCGAGACGGTATATCGTGGAGAAGTTGACGAACATCCCCTGCGCCGTCTCCGGGCGCATGTAGCCGTCGCGTCCGGCCGCACCCGCGCCCATCGCGGTCTTGAACATGAGGTTGAAAGTGACGGGTTCGTCGATCTCCCCCTTGCACTCCGGGCAGCACACCTCGTGCTCAACCAACAGGTTCCAGAGCTCCTCGCGCTTCAGGGTAGAAGGGTGCTCGTGCAGCCCTTCGGCGAGATGGTCCGCCCTGAAAGACTGCTTGCACTTGTTGCACTGCACGACGAGGTCGGTGAACTCCTTAAGGTGACCCGATGCCTCGAAGACCTCCTTCGGGGCGAGCATCGGACAGGATATCTCCAGGAACTTCTCCTGCCTCACATAGAGCTGCCGCCAGTAGTTCTCTACGTTGTTCTTCATCTCCGCACCAAGCGGGCCGTAGTCGTACAGGCCAGCAACGCCTCCGTATATGTCGTAGGCGGGCCAGATGAAGCCCCGCCTCTTGGCCAGAGAAAGCAACTCAGATGGGTCTACCGTGATTTCACCTCAGGATGGTCGAAATCACATCTACATCATAAATCATTCCGATGAGGTTGTCCTTTGGGCCGCGTACGGGCAGCTGCCCGAAGTCGTTCTTCCTCATTATGCGCGCGGCTTCGGCCGCCGGCGTCTTGCTGAACACCGTCGTCGGGTTCTTCACCATGACCTCCCTTACGGATATCTTAGGGAGCTCTATCTTGGAGACCTCGTACCAAAGCTTCATCACGTTCCTCAGGCCGATCCAGGAGAGGTTGTCAGAATCGTCATTCAGGCCGAGGTCCGACATGACGACTGCACCGTCGATGACCGACTGGTTGAAGATGTCCCGGTCGGTGATGATCCCCGTGAGGCGGGCGTTGTCATCCAGGACAGGAAGGGCGTTGACGTTGGCGACTTTGAATGTGATAAGGGCGACGGAAAGCGGCGCTCCCTCGTAGATCGGGGCGCAGGGTGACCGTTCTATTTCAATCACCGGAGTCATATCGTTGTTCTTCTCGACGACGAGGAGCATGTCGGTAGGAGTCACGATGCCGATGAGCTCCCCCTTGTCGACGACCGGGAGATGGCTCGAACCATTCTCCACGAGAAGTCTCGCAGCCTCCTTCACGTCAGCATCGGGCCCGATGGAGGGATATTCTCGCCTCATCAACATGGCAAGCTGCTCCTCCTCCGGACGGGAGAAAATGTCCTGCCTTGTGACGAATCCGGCGTAAGTCTTCTCTCCACGTTTGACAACCGGGACGCCGGTCAAGTTGGACTTTACGAGCAGCTTGAGCAGATCGTTCCTGGTCCCAGGGACTTCGGCCTTGATGAGCTTCTCGGTCATGATCTCCGAGACGATCATTGCCCGGGCCTCCTCCTTGCTCTGACGGTCAGAACAGGGCAAGGGGCGTATCTCACGACCCTCTCGGCTACGCTCCCTATGAACAATTTGGAAAGTCCGGACCTGCCCAGGGTGCCCATGACCACCAGGTCGAAATCGGCGGACATCTCGACGATCTTCTTAGCCGGGGAGCCTTCTACGACGATCGGGATCACCTCCACGCCGATCCTATCTCCGGCCGCCTTGACGGCATTGACTGCATCCTTGCCCTCGCTCTCGATCAGTGCGTGGACGGAGAATATCACGGCGGAATCTGCCGGGATGCTCTGCAAAGGTATCTGGTCGACAACGAACACGGCGGTGACCTTTGCCCCCAACAGCTTGGCCAGATGAAGCCCCTGCTCCACTGCAAGTTTTGTGGGCTCGGAGCCATCGGTAGCTATCAGGATCCTTTTGATTTCCTCCATGGCTCAGACTTCCAGATTCTTGAACCGCGGGACACGAGCTCGATCATGTAGTCGGCTTTTTGGCTGAGCAGCTCCTCCGGGGAGTCGCCCATACCTGCCTTAACTACCATGAATTCGCACGGGTTCCCAGCTTCTATGGATATGACTGCCGTATCGTTTAATACTTTTCTCGGATTGTCAATAGCCAGCTTAAAGACCTCGAGCAGTTCGAGCGGCCTGCTGTTGAACTTTGAGGAGAAGGCTGCCTTCATCTCATCTAGGACCGACATGTTGTTCAGCATCGCGTTGTCCGTGCCCAAGCACACATCGAGGCCGGCGTCGAGCATCTTTGCGACGTCGAGCTTTATGCCGAACCGCGCGTTAGAACGAGGGCAGACGACTACAGGGATGCCTGCATCCTTGCATGCCAATAGGTCGTCCCCTGTCGCAGAGGACATATGGACCAGGAAATCGGGGTCCAGCCCTATGACTTGCGAGATGTCCTCCCTGGCCCCCTCGCTTGCATGCATTGCGAGCATCTTCCCCCTGCTGCGCACGTGTGAGCAGAGGAGCGAAAGATGGTCGAAATGCCAGTCTCGGACCGCGCTGATCCCGATCCCGTCCGAACCGTCCAGAAGGTCGTCTACCTCCTCTTCGGAATACATCAACCCCTCCGGCCTGGACAGTACCACCGGGAGTGGATAATGGTGATCGCTGACGGCCTGCTTGAATAGCATCAGCCCTTTCACCCCGCCTTCTCTGAAGTCGATGAACCGCCCGACGCCGAAGTAGCGCATCTCATCTATCGCCGCCCCCATGGCCTTGATGACGTCGGCATCGCTCTGCTGCGCGAGGAGTACATGCTTAAGGCCTCCCGGCGGCTTGACAAGGGCGTCGAGAGAGGAACAACCATCCACCTTCCCCCTGAGGCACGCGTCCCCTATGTGCGTGTGGCAGCTGGAGAGGTACGGGATCACGATGCCGTCCGCTATGCTCTTCCCCCGGTGTCTTCCCTCGGAGACCTCGATTATTACGCCGTTCTCGAACTCGACGTAACCCTCGATGAATCTGCCGTTTGTGTATATCCTGCCACTCACGAAGTTTGACAAATAGGAATCCTCGGGAGATAATCCCAACAAGCGGCTTAGATTTTTCGTATTCGCCCTTACCACAATCAGGCAATCGGAGGAAAAAAGGGGTCTTCGCATCAAAATCTATATTTAAGACCTCGACTTCACTCATCATTGGTTGAAGGGAGGCACATTATGCCAGTACGCGTAATAAACGATGACTGTGTATCATGCGGTGCATGTCAAGACGTCTGCCCTGAGAACGCCATCGCCATGAACGAGATTGCAGTCATAGATCAGAGCAAGTGTGTTGACTGCGGTGCCTGCATCGAGGAATGCCCTAACAACGCAATAAAGCTCGACGGATAGTCTCAGAGGACTGAGCTGCCAAGAGCAGCGGATTCGTAATATTTTCCACTTATTCCCCTGCGACATAGCGTCCGGCAAAGCATTTTGTCTTTGACGGGCGATATCTCCGTCATGGCCGAACTCACTATGCTAGCTATAATCATTCTGGCGGCCTTCGTCCCATCGCTTCTCCTCATGCTGCTCGTAAAGAACACGGAGACAAGAGGCAGGGAGCCGACTGGGCGGACGTTATGGGCATTTCTGCGAGGGGCGACGCTATCGGTGTTCCTCGCGGTCCTGATCGAATATTTCCTCGTCTACGTCGTGATGGACATGGACTTCCTGAGCATGTCCGAACTGTTCGGAAGGTACCCGCAGCTCAGCACGCTAATCCTCGCGTGCGTCATCGCGCCTTTCGCAGAAGAGCTAACCAAGGCAATAGGGATCCTTCCTTTTGCGAGGCGCGCGCGAGAGCTGGAGGACGGCATAATCTACGGTGCGGCGGTGGGGCTCGGCTTCGCGGCGACCGAGAACCTCCTTTACGAGAGCAGCGCATACATCAGCGGAGGTGTCTCGTTGCTGATAGGGACGGTGATCATAAGGACGATTTCATCGGCATTGCTGCATGCCAGTGCAAGCTCCATCACAGGATACGGTCTGACTGCGAAGAGGTTTCTCAGGGTGTCATGGATCCCATACTTCCTGCTAGCGGTCCTCCTGCATGCCGTATTCAACTTATGTGCATCCCTAGGCCCCCTTCTGGAGACAACGAGCATCGGGGAGGCGGGATACCTGATAGGGCTCATTGCGGCGATAGCAATAGGGGTTGGCGCCTTTTCTTGGAGCAGGAGGAAAATCAGATCGTTGGATAGGAGGGCGGCATAGGGTGATCAGGACCTTTGTCGCGATGGAAATTCCCCGCATGGTCGAGCTTTCCAACCTGCTCGAAGGGCTCAGGAGGTCCGGTTCCAAACTTTCGGTGCCGAAGGATGAGAACATACATGTCACACTGAAATTCATCGGCGATGTTCGAGATGATGAAGCGAGCCGGATACTCGGTGCCATTGCAGAAGTCGCAACCGATTGCATCGCGTTCGATGCGAAGGTAATCGGCACTGGGGCTTTCCCAGCGGAGCGGAATCCCAGAGTGCTCTGGGTCGGCATAGCCGACGGCGGCTCGATGTCCAGGGTTGCGGACGCCGTCGATGAGCGTCTATCCCGGATGGGGTTCGAGAGGGAGAGGAAGGCTTTCACGCCGCATGTCACCGTAGCGAGGGTGAAATCCCCGTCGGGATTGGAAAGGGCAATGAGCGTCCTGAGGGAATACGACAAGACGGACTTCGGTTCATTCGCCGTGGCGGACATAAGGCTGAAGAAAAGCACCCTGACGCCCGGCGGTTCGATCTACGAGGACCTCGGGGTGATCCCTCTCAAGAACCCAGATACGCCTCGTAAATGAAATCGATGAAATCCTTCACTGGCAATTGCGAGTCCGCTCCTGAGAGGTTCTCATAGCACCATGGACAACTGGTGATGAGCATGGACGCCCCCGTCTTCGATGCCATCGCCACACGCTTCCTCGCAATAGCGTCGGAGAGCTCGGGATAGCCGGATCTAACGCCGGCACCTGATCCGCAGCAGGCACTGTTCTCACGGGACCGTTCCATCTCGATGAGTTCGACCCCTGGAATCGCAGCTATGATATCCCTAGGGGGGTCGTATATGCCGAGGGACCTCCCCAGTTCGCAGGAATCGTGATAGGTGACTTTCATGGACTTCTTTCCCTTTGGCGTTTTCTTATTCTTCAGACCTGAGAGCGCCTGTGACACATGGATGATCTCCAAGTCCTTGACCCCTGCAAGTTCCTTTCCGATGCCGAGCGAGACCAGACATCCAGGGCATGAAGTGATGATTGTCTTAGCCCCGGCCTCGGAGAATTGCCTGATACTGCGCGTGACCATGCTCTTGAATACCTTATCGTCCCCGAGCTTCCTTGCCAGAGAGCCGCAGCACCCCTCCTCCGACCCGAGATATGCAGGGGAGATTCCGGCTTCCCTCAGAAGATGCACTGTCATCCTAGCTGTCTCTGGCCTGAGCAGCGATTGCGAGCAGCCTGGATAGAATAGGACTTCGCCGCGAGATGGGAGTTCCAGCCCCTTGGCCCATTTAGCCCTCGCGGACCTTGGCTGCATCCAGGGGTTGCCATAGTTCCTCATGCTCGATAGAGCGGCCCTCTGAGCCTCCTCGAGGGCATCCTCGCCGCATTCCCCCCTCGCTTCGAAGATGTCCTTGCGGATGTCGATCGACAAGGGGCACTGCTCCTTGCATGAGCCACAGGAAACGCAGAGGTGAAGCCCGCGATCCGAGGCCGCCTTGGCAGACTTCTGCTTTGAGAGCAAAACCACTCCCGCCCCGCCCAGATGGCCCCTTGCGCCGAAAGCCGGGCCGACTAGGTCGTAGACCGGGCAAGCCAGCAGGCAGCTGCCGCACCCGATGCACTGGAGTATCTCCGATTTACCCATGGCGCTCCTGCCTGAGTCGATGAAGATGACTATGATTTCCTTCGGCCCGTGCATCCCCTTGAATATCTTCTTCTCGATGTCGGCAGTGTAGCTCGGGCTTGAGATTATGTCGATATGCGCGCTGGTGATTTTGCCGGTTGCGTAGAACGTCTGCAGCTTGACCTGATTGATCGCCTCGTCAAGGTTAGGGAGTATCTTGTCGCGGGTTGCAAGCACGATGTGCTTCTTCTGCGCCTGCGAACAGCGGGTCACATTGCCCTCGTTGTGCACTATGACGATGGCCCCCTCGGATGCAGTTATGGCGTTTGCCCCGGTGACCCCTATGTTGGCTTTCTTGAGGTAGCCATCGAGTTCTATGCGGACGGTCTCCGCAAGGACATCTGGTTCCGGTGGAAGCTTGCGCCCGAAATGCTTTGACAGAATCTCGGCGACCTGATACCTTGTCAGATGGGCCGCGGGCCCAGTCGGATGAACGGGCTCAAGCCCCGATATCTGGATTATCCTATCCCCAAGGTCGGTCTCTATGACCTCTATGCCCTTCTTCTCAAGAGCGTGGGTCATATCGATCTCTTTGGAGATGTTCGATTTCGATTTGACCAGTAGCTTCTCGTCACCTATCTCACGCATCATGATCGATATCGCATCGTCCTCGTCTTTCGCGATCTCGACCTTGAACCCATTCGCATCGAGTCTGTCGATGGCTTTCTTGAACAAAGCATCATTTCCGACAGATTCGGCTTTGACTCGCCTCAGGCGCTCTTTTCTCCCTTCGATATCGTCAATGAGCGGGAGGTTTTCCTTCTGCCTGGCCTGGATCGTCTGGAAAGCTGACCGCATGCCATCTAGCGAATCCTGCTCCTCGATGAGTCTCTTCAGCTTGGCGCGGTCGAAGCCCATCTTGTCAAACGCCCCTTAGGTTGCTTCGGTAAAAAGGAACTCTTGAAGAATCACTGAGCGATGTACTTGAGATCGTCGTATTTCACCTTGTGAGCGATCTTGGCCTTCTTGAGCATCGCGCTGATCGATTCCGTAATCCGGACGACCTCGGCGCTCTTCAAAGAGGCGCGAAGGTACATTTGCGGTTGATCCGTGATTGGAAAAACCATACGGACTCTCCCCCTCCGGTTCCACCCCTCTGGCTTCCTGTTCTTCTCGAGGTCGATCATATTGAGCTTCACAAACATACGAATGATATCATCCTCAGGAGGCATCTGGCCGGATTCCCTCAGGAAGTTCCTCAGGATATCGTCGAACACGGGCGATAACACCTTCCACTTGAATTTCGGACCGAATACGATGTGACCAGACTGGGCTTTAATGACGCTCATCGCGGTTTGGATTATGAAAAGGCTATTTAAAATGTCTGAAGCTCGTTAAAATATCAGCCAGTTTCTGAATAGTTGCCCTGACTCCACCTCAAACCCCTTCACATGCTTTTTCTGATTCTACACTCGTCGTTTTGGCTCAACCCAGAAAGTAAATAATGATTGCATCAATCCTATTGAGATCTTTGTGCGACGGGGTATCTCACCTCGATCGAGGTGAATCCATCGTAGGGATATAATGCTAAATAGCACGATTACGGAAGCGAATACGGCGATGGAAGGCATCATCGTCAGATGTTGATAGCGGGAATGATCAGACGACATCCAGAGCAATATAGTCTCGATTACCGACACGAATTGTATAATCCCCCCAATTGGGGATAGGAGTGCGATGAGCGTGCCCAAGACGAAAAGCTGCGGCACTAGGACATCGGGAGAACCTTGAACAATAATAGTGACCGGGATTCCCGAATAATCTGACCAAGCACCGGTCATCGAAAAAAGAGCTATTGCTATGCCGATAAGGCACACGATATTTACTCGGACCCTCGCCATCTTCCTCGTTCACAAATTCCTCTCATCCGAGATAAATACTTTGAAGAATAAGGCCACATGAATACTCTTAAAAATGCCACGCGTGCACTTGGAGAAACGGTGCGCAATCAGCCTAAGACTATCAAGACGACGCCAATTGCCATTTCAGCGAAGGCCATTACGAACATAGGAATGGTGAACTTTGTCTCAGTCCTTTTTAACAGCATCCAACGAATCCCCATTGTTAGGAAGATGCCCCCGAGTACGATTATGACTGCCGACAGGTCCGAATATATCGCAGGGTCGTTCATTTTCTCCGTTCTCCTTTTGGCTTGTCGCGGTTGCGATTGGAATCTTGATTGATCTACCCGGTCTTTCCGAGCTCCCTCTTGTTCTCGAACCACATTATCGAGAGGCATGCGACAGCTCCGCCTATTTCCAATATCAGTGGTCCGATCATTGGTGAAACAGGTGCGAGAATCACAATGGATGCAATTATTATTGCCGCCCAAAAGAAAGCCACAAGAGCCATTACCTCTTCGTTCTTGTTCATTGTGATCCCCATTTAACGCCATTTAGTCATAATTGCCTTTAAATTCAGTCTCCCCTCGATGAAGAGGATTGCCCTGATAGATCCGGCATAGCTTTCTTTGCGGTGAACGGGCGCTTCAGCCATAATGTTAGCATACAGGCTAGGGCTCCGTCGGCTTCCAAGATTGCAATTTCAAGAGCCGGGTATGCGCCTCTCAGACTTGCCGCTGAAGCAATTATGACCCACAGCCAGATGATCCCTATTAAGACCATCATGATATCGTACCTATTCATGTATTTCGCCTTGGCATCAACCTTTTAGGATAAACCTTTTTCTGAGAATTTGAGGGGATAAAATCGTGCAGTCCTAAGAACATTTGTGGGTATACGACGCCGCTGGACAGCCGAACCCATGATGATGGTAAAGGGCGGTGAACGGATGAATTCCACAGGAAGATATGACGATTAATTGTCGGAGACTACGAATACTCTAGCTTCCTAGGATCACATACCATCCGCTACCGATCTTGGCTATCACCAGGTCGCCCATATCTGGAAGATCAGGCATGCCTGTCAGAACCATTGATCCGGTCATCATGACGTATCCAAAAACGATTTCATCGATGTGCGTTTCACTACTCTGATTCGTTATATCTGAGACCATTTGTTCCGAACGGGCCTTCTGAGTCTGAGACATCGAGGCCGCATCGACAGCCTTGATGTCCGCGGTGCTGAAAACCAAGCTTTGGTTGGAAAAAATATAAACGAAGTAATTTATCAAATCGGAATTGTTTAAGGTCGAATCCAAGAAGTGCAATGTCGTGTACCCTATTGCGGCCTGAGCATCGTGGGCATTAATTGCATCAACCCATAAATTGAATGTCTGGAGCGCCGCAGCAGCATCGGAAGAGATGCTGCCTGGTGGAGACAATATCCCGGACTGAAGCAGTATTAGTGAACTAACGATAATCACAATGATGACAACGGCCGTAACCATGCGACCGAAATTGGATTTGACTTCAGCCGTCTCGGGGGGCTTGGGCTTACTTCTTCTCGTGTGGTCAGACGTAATTTTCAACCCGCGGAACTTCGTGACATACGCCAAACTATATAACTTTCAGTAGAGAGCAATCCGCAAGTTGCCTCAAACGAACTGGCCTAGGTATTCCGCCTACTGACGTCGTTGTACATCCGGCCTTCTGAAAGGCATTGGAAACGCTATTAAGGTGTGTGGCCGATGACTTCGACCGTGAAGATAGCGCTTACAATAGCTGGTTCTGATTCGATAGGCGGCGCAGGAGTGCAGGCAGACCTGAAGGCTTTTGCCTCCCTGGGAGTGCACGGATGTTCTGCGATAACCTGTATAACCGCGCAGAACACGACCGGGATAAGGAGGGTCGAAGCGATTCCGGGAGAGATTGTAAGTGAGCAGATTCTCGCCGTGCTGGAGGACATGCACCCGGGCGCGGTTAAGACCGGGGCAATATACACTTCCGAGAATGTCAGGACGATAGCGGAGATTTTTTCCAGCAGACAGGCCCCCCTGATCATAGATCCTGTTCTGGTTTCAACCACCGGGACGATGCTTGCCGAAGGGGATTTCATATCGAACCTCAAGAAGCACCTGATCCCGCTGTGCGCGCTGATAACTCCTAATGCCTCCGAGGCGGAGAGCCTCACAGGAATTAAAGTGACTGATGTAGAACAGGCCGCCAAATCGGCCGAGCGGCTCATTTCCATCGGCGCTTCAGGTGTCCTTATCAAGGGCGTTGTCGACGGGGACAAGGTCACCGACCTATTATCTATGGCGGACGGGGCGATGCAGACGCTCTCCTCGACAGTTTTGCCGGGCGAGTTCCATGGGACGGGGTGCATTCTATCGGCGCTAATTGCTGGCCGAATTGCACTCGGCGATGACATCTGCACATCCGTAATAAAGGCAAGGAGTGCAGTCTTCTTGGCGATGCAGAGAGGCCTGCAGCTGGGCAAGGGGATCAAGATAATCGATCCCCTGGGTGATGTCATTATGGAGGCCGGGAAGAATAGTGTAATTGAGTCACTGCACGCTCAAAGGGAGCTCCTGGAGAAGGATCTGCCGATAGAGCTCATCCCAGAGGTAGGATCCAACCTGGCGTTCTCGATAGCTTCGCCGAGCAGCGAACAGGACGTTGCTGGATACACCGGAAGAATCGTCAGGGACGGCGGGCGGCCCAAGGTGGTCGGCTGCCCGAGGTTCGGCGCCTCCAAACATGTAGCTAGGATAATCCTCGCTGCTTCGAGACATGACCCGGCGATACGCTCTGCATTGAACATCAAATACAACGAAAGGAACCTTGAGGCCTGCAAGGGGGCGGGGCTGAAGATGTCATCGTTCTCTCGGGAGAATGAGCCGGAAGGCGTCTCCACGATGGATTGGGGGACAAGCGCTGCGATAACGGAAGCTGGGTACGTACCCGATGCGATATGGGACGGAGGGGGCCACGGCAAGGAGCCGATGATAAGGATACTTGGCAATAATCCCGAAGATGTGCTGCGCAAGATATCGAGGATATCGAGCGAACTTAGGAAGTGACGCCATGAAGATCGCCATGTTCACGGACTCATACTACCCGGCTGTCGACGGGGTCGTGGTGTCCCTCACAACGACCAGCAGGGAGCTGAAGAAGCGAGGGCATGAGGTGGTTGTCTTCGCACCTGAGCCGACAGACGGGGATGTTCGCGACCCGCCGGACAGGGTCGTCTGGTTGCCGGCTCACGCTTTCAAGGGGTACAGCGGCTACCGAAGCGCGCTTTTCCCATCCAGCATAGTCTCCCAGATAAAGAGGGAGAGACCTGACATAATCCACAGCCACGGGATAAGCTTCGCCGGAGTGCAGGCCCTCCTGGCGAGCAGGAACACTGGGATACCGAATCTTCTGACTTACCATACGATGCTAGCAGAGGCAGCGGACCATTATGCCCCTCCCATCCTTCCGGTCAGCGTCATCGTGCGACTTGGTTGGATATACCAGAGGAACTTCCTGAAAAGACCGCATGTCGTCATCACGCCGACGAAGGCGATCATGGAAGAACTCAAGGAGCATGGTGTGAGGACAAAGCGGTGGGAGGTCATGCCAACAGGTGTGGACTGCAACAGGTTCTCACCGTCGGTGTCCGGAAAGGCCATCAGGGAACGGTACGGGCTTGGCAAAGAGAAGGTCATACTGACAGTCGGGCGAATTGCCAAGGAGAAGAACCTGGAACTGCTGCTCAGAGGGTTCTCCGAGCTATCAAGGAAAGAAGAGGGATTGAGACTTTTAGTGGCTGGGACCGGACCGGCGGCATCAGAATATAAGGAGATGGCTGAGAGGATGGGGCTCGGCAAGAGTGCAATATTCCCAGGCTTCATCCCGGATACCGAGCTCGCATCATACTATGCGGCATCGGACGCTTTCGCCATTGCATCGAAATTCGAGACCCAGGGAATAGTGGCGCTCGAGGCCATGGCCTCTGGCAGGCCGGTCGCGGCCATTAACTCCAGGGTTTTCAATGAGACCATAAAGGATGGCATCAGCGGCTATCTTTTCGAAGACACCCCCGAGTCTTGTGCAGAGGCTTTGAGGAAAGCCATCCACGATGTGGACAGGACGAAGGATGCCGCTTTGAAGACGGCCGTTGATATGTCCCTGGAAAAATGTGTTGGAGAATTGATTGGGCTATACGATCAGCTGCTCAGCAGGACTAAGCCTTCCTTATTGCTGTCACTGTGACATCAAATATTAAGGCTCGACCAGCTAGCTCCCCGACGTAGGTATCAGAATTATTGATTACTGTTAATCGGTTCGCGCTCTCGTTGACATCTAAAAGCGTGAAGGTCTTGCCGTCGAAGTTTCTGCCCTTTTTCTGATAGATGTCCTGCGTTGATACCTTGTTAAGGACCTTGATCAGCCCCTCACCGCCATTTGCAGCGGGGTCGACAGAAATGACTTCTTGATACCAACCATCCCTTGGATCCTTGTCGGGGTTGCCGAAGGATGAAACAATCTGGCCTACAACCGGTTGACTCTGTAGGAATACCTTGTCTCCCAGGATATTTATTACAGTAGCATCCCATTCCCAGAATGTGTGTGTCACTGTGAAGCCTTCAAAGGGGTCGACCTTATAGGTACTTTGGAATTGCGCATAGGTCAAGTTCTGGATCATCGGTACATCCATGACAAGAGGTATATCTACGATTTGCTCAGGCACGAGTGAATATCCCTCCTCGATCGGGACGAATATCCTCTTCGTCTGATATACGCTCATTCCGACAACTCCAGTCACGAATGGCTTTAAGAAATCCTGGGCCAGACCTGCGGTGAAATTCAGTGGTGTGTACTGTTTGTCATCTCTTACTTGGAAGAATAGTGATTTGATCGAGCTGCCATCATAGGCGACCGCGCGCTTGCTAGTATCGAAAACCCACCCTCCAGGGTTATCTGTGAACATGCCTATGTAGTCCACATAGACAGTGTCGCCGGTTTCGACGACAGGCAAGGATTTACTTTCAATCGTTGATGAGGTTGCGGCAATGTAACCGATAGCGCCGACGGAAACCAGAGAAATCGCAATTAAGAAGGCCATTAACTTCTTGCTAAGAAGGAGCGATGTGCTTCCACCAACAGATGTCTTCTCGGACAATGACGAATCTCCTGAATGGCGCTTATAGGATAGTCTTATATAAACATTTTTTCCGATGAACAAGGGCACATTGGCAGTGCCAGCGATTGAATTACCGGAGGTGGGGCGTGATAAGTCCCTTCATAATAAGTATTGAAGCTTTCTGAATGATGGAATGATTTGATTCGTGGCAGGTTTCTGGCGGTCATCCACCGGAAACTGGCGGGAATATAGCGATGTCGTCGCCGGCGGAGAGCGGTGTGTCAATTCCGCCGGAAAGCAGGATGTTCTTGCCATTGACCAGTATGACAACTTCTTCCCTCAGATTTCCTTTGTCGACTATGAGGTCGAATAGCTTGGCACCGAACATTTCGTGCAATCTGTCCAATAGCCCCCTCACAGAGGCAGCTTCAATCTCCACCTCATGGATTCCGGTAGCGTCCCTAATAGTCGCATGGAATGAGACTTTCAGATAGATCAGCGTCCTTGAGGTGAGAATCCGTGGCGGAGGTTATTATCCTATCCTTGTCACCCGCCAGCAGTGTCGTGGATGTTGTTGACATCGATTGACTCTCGCCACAATCACCGATGAGAAGCTTGGCAGTACTTATTTATGGTGAATTTCAATTCAGTTGATGTCTTAGTTTGCCCTGAGGATTTCCATCCGAATGAGATATCCGAGGGGCATCGGGAGACTATTCGAGGTACCGACATGGCAAAGAAGTCTGTTCTGCCGATAGGGGTCTTGGTGCATTCCAAGATTTTCGGACCGAAAGCCAAAGTCGGCCTCGCGAAGCTGTTGCTCGTCGACCACAGCGGCAAGGTTCTGAGAGAGGTCTCTCTCGAAGGTGGCGCCTTCGTCAGCGCCGAGGGAATCTCATCAATGCTAGCGGGTAGGAACCTGAGGGCGAGGAGTGATTTCGAGATACAAGGGATGCTCGTAAGGATAATTCCGGGCGAGGGCGTATCCGCCGTGCTCGTTAGTGAAGGCGGGATCCCTCAGACAGAGTCGACGATTGTTGAGATGATGATGTTCAGCCTCAGGCAGAGTCTCGGGGATGTCGCAGTGGCACGGTTAGAGGAACTCGCCAAGATGGAGGATCAAATCAGGGCGGAGAGATCTGAGATTGAATCCTTGCGCCAGGGAGTGGAGAGAGACGAGGCCGAAGTGAAGAACAGCATTGATGCCCTGAAGGCTAGAGAGGGTTCTCTGGGCCAGAGGGAGGCGCTCCTATCTGAGAAGGACCTTGCGGTGCAGTCCAAGCTCGAGGACCTTGACAGGACCATAAAAGACATCGAGAGGCGCGAGAGCTCCATGGCCTTGCGGGAGGACGCCTTGACCCAGAGCAAGAGGGCCCTCGAAACAATGACCCAGTCGAAGAGCGACGATATAAGGCTGAGGGAGGAACAGGCTTCCAGAAAGGAGGCAAATGCAAAGGAGGAGCTGGGCAAGCTCGATGAGCAGAGCCGTGATGTGAAGAGGAAATTCAAGGATCTCGCCGAGAGGGAGAGGAATGTAAAGCTCCAGCTCAAGAAGGAAGAGGAGACGGAGAAGAGGGGGCTGGAGCTGGCAGACCTCGAAAAGAGGCTCAAGGATAAGGAGAAAGACCTGAAGAAGGGCGCAAAAGACCTGACGAAGGAGATGCAGGAGCTCGTCTCGAAGATCGATGCGAAGAGGTCTGAATTGCAGGGCGTAGAACGCACCATCCAGGAAGACAAGAGGAACTTCGAGAGGGAGATGGATGACCTCAGATCGGACATCTCACAGACGGAGGAAGAGCTGAAGAGGCGCGCACAGGAGCTCAAGGAGAATGAGGACCGGGTCGACAAAGGGAAGGCGGAAGTCGTTACAAAAATGGCCGAGGTCGCAAGGTCGGAAAAAGAGATGAAGATTGCCAACGAGGCTTTGCAGTTCGATCGCAGGAGGATTGAAGAGGAGACATCCGCCTTTTCATCGATAAGGAACCAGGCATTCTCGGAGATAGAATCTAGCAAGATCAAAGCGGAATCATACATACAGCAGAGGAGGATCGAGCTTGACAACAAGGAGGCTGGCCTCAGAAACCTCCAGCAGAACCTTCAGAACAGGTATATCGAGCTAGAGGAGAGGAAAAACCAGATCGATTCGCTGGAAGCGCAACGCAACTCTCGTGAGTCGATTAACCAGAAGAGGGAGCAGGCCATACAGGCGGCATCGGGCGCCCATGATGCGAAGGTTCGCGATATCGAGGACAGGGAGAGAGCCTTGGCGGCCCGCTCGCAGGAGCTCCTCGACAAGGAGAACAGGTTGCTTTCAAGAGAGGGAGAGGCCTCCGCAAAGGAGGTCAGGTTGGAGGCGGAGATGGCTGGGATCGAGCAGGCGCGGACGGAGCTCGAAATCCAGCGCAGGAATCTTGAGGCCGACCGCATAAACGCATATGTCACAAGGCCTGGTCAGGACGCAGCACCTGTTCATGACGGCATCGAGAGGAGGGTGGCCGACGTCGAGAGCAGGGAGAGGTGGGTCGCCCAGATATCGAAGGAATTCGCAATCAAGCAGAAGGAGATCGGCGACAGGGAGGCCAGGCTCGGGATAAGGTCGTCGCAGATCGAGACGAAGGAGAAGGAATCGCAATTCAAGGGAACGGAACTCAAGAGGGTAGAGGACCAGATCGCCCTTCAACTTGCCAGCGTGGAGAAGGAGAGGGAGAACGCCCGAGAGGTCAAGCAGGACCTTGAGCGCATGCGCGAGATAATGGAAGAGAGGGACCGGGAGATCGCGAAGCAGGAGATCGCGGTTAAGGCTCAGGAGTACAGGATCAGGCAGGCCTCCATGGAGATCGACGCCAAGGCCAAGGAGTGCGAAGCGCTTGCCTTGCGGCTGAGTGAAGAGATAGGCAAGGCTGCCTCGGGCAATACGCAGACCGACGAGCGGCTCAGGAGCCTCGAGGCGCGAGAGTCTCTGCTCAAGTCGGAGGCGGACTCGATGCATCTGCTCGCGGGGGAGATAGAGAAGTCATCTTACGAACTGACAGCTAGCAGGAAGGATGTCGAGGCGTTGAAATCACAGCTCGATTCAGAGATAATGAATATCAAGGAAAAGGAGGGCGACATAGCGAGGTTGGCCTCAGAAATCGAGAGCCGCCAGGATTTGATTCTAGTGGAGAGGCGCGAACTAGAAAAGGCGCAAGAGACCTTCACCGACAGAGAGACGGAGATAGAACGCAAGGCCAACGAACTGTCTCAGATACAGACTGCCCTGTCCCAGATAGAAGCCACCCTCGGAAAAAAGGAGAAGGAACTCGTAACCAAGGAGAAGGCCATACAAGAAGAAGACGAGATGGTCTCAATCAAGCGGCAGGAAATGACCGCTCAGACAAGGGAGTTCGAGGAATTGGAGCGAACATACAACACCAAGACCCATGACCTCCAGAGGAAGAAGAAGGACCTCGATCAGGATGCCCAGAGAATCGAACTCAAAGCCAGATCCATAGACGAGAAGGAGATATCGCTAAAGGAACTGGAGGAGGCTTTGAACTCACTCAAGCTAGAACTCGACATTCGGGAGGCGGAAATGAAAGTGGCATCGCATAATGCTCCCGTACCACCTGCCCCTGTCGACTCACCTGTCAACGCATCCGAGGGGGTTCGGTCAGAAGAAGCGCCCCCGCCAGCCATAAGCGAACCGCTGGAGAGAATGCCGGAAAAGACCCCGGACATCGATGTCGCCTCAGAGGCTGGACCGGCGGCAAGTCAAAAGAAAAGCCGAAGCAAAAAATCGAAATCGAAGAAAGGTGGGTGAGCTCCGCGATAGCTCATATCCCTTGTCCGTGATAGGCTGTGTGACCTTCGTCGGTGACCTCTTCGGAATCGATGTTGTCCAGAATGTGCATCTGGATCTTCTTGATTTCCAACACGATTGCCCTGGTCGACCGCATCGCATCGCCCAGCCGCATTTCGCTGAGTTCTTTCTGTATGGTCTTTATCTCGATTATGAATGGAGTGACGGACCTTCCCTTTCGCTTCATCTCGATTATGGCCCCTCTGAGGCAGAGGAGTTGACCTTCGATGAGGTTCGTCACTCCCGGAGCGAGCGACCCCCTCGACTCGTCCGCAAGCTGCATGGCGCGGCTCCATTTGCCCTCATGAGACGCTTTCCACGCAGCGAGCAATGTTTTTCTAGCCTCCCCTGTCTCGACGCCGAATTCGCCTGCTTCGGATATCATCCCCTCAATTGCGCGAAGCATCCTAGCCTGGCTCAGGAAGCTGTTAGTCGAACTTCCAGCCAAGTGTTCATCTCCCAGCCTTGAGCGGTTGTCGTTGAGCATGCTCACGACATCCACCTTCTCTGCCGACGATACCTGAGAGAGAGCTCTCGGAACGAAGGGCGCAGGGGATTGCACGAGATCGTTACCCACGACCAATGGCCGGTCTATCAAAGGAGCGCCTCCCCCATCACACCCCTCCGAATCAGCCCCCTCGAACTCCGCCCCGCAGAACTCGCACGCCCTATCCTCCGCATGGACGATCATGTCACACCTGCCACAGATGAAAATCGACTTCGGCTCCTGATTGTCGCCAAAGGATTCCCCGATTTCGATAGGTGGGTCGGGAAGTATTGATTTGCTGGCTGAATCCGCGAGGAGTTGCTCAACGATGAGTAAATCCTGTGCATCCCTCGCATCGCTGCTTAGATTTTTGGAGAAATCGCTCCTTCCTGCCATCAATGGTCGATGGGACATGGGCGCACATGCTATACGTCCTCGAATTTGATATATATACTATACAGCACGGATATCAAACGATGCGACAGCGGCCTTTGTCCCAAGAGTCAACATGAGGGGGGGTTGTTACGGGATCTGTCTGCGAGAAAAAGGACGACGGCTATCACGTGAGAGCATATCGCTCCCTTCGAGGAACCATGCAACGTCCCCCTCATGCATGTGCAGCTGAATGTCCCGTCGGAAGCGATCCTGAGCTTGTATTTCTCGTGCTCACCCTCGACTATGAAATATGCTGTCCGTTCAGTCTCGCCGTCGTGATGCACTTTGCCTGACTCGAAAATCGCAAGCCCTTTGGCGAATATGCGGGTGTTCAGTTCGGGCTTATCGGAGGCGTCTGTCACAATCCCTCAAGCATGATTTGACTATTTCAGCCATTTCACCGGCTCATCCGCCGACCAGCTTTAGAAAATCTTCTTCGCCGATGACCTTTACCCCGAGCTTCTCCGCTTCGTTCAGCTTCGAGCCGGGATCCTCCCCAGCAACGAGAAAATCAGTCTTCTTGGTGAGGTTAGAACCGACTTTGCCCCCAAGGGATTCGACTTTCTGTCCTGCCTCGGACCTGGCATACTTCTTCATAGCTCCGGTGAACACGAATGTCTTCCCCTGAAGCGCCCCGCCGGAGCGCGCCACAGCGACCGTTGAAATGCCCTTTGCGACAAGCTCCTCGACCAGTTTCCGGTTCGAGGGCTCCGAGAAGAAATCCGTCACGCTATCGGCGATTATCTCGCCGATGCCCTCGACCTTGAGCAGTTCCTCCTTTGTCGCCGCCATGAGCTGATCCATTGTCTTGAATCTGGCGGCAAGTGATTCTGCAACGGTACCGCCGACGTGCCTTATGCCAACGCCGTAAAGCAGCCTCTCAAAGCCGCGGCTCTTGCTTGCCGCTATCTCCGACAGCAGGTTCCCAGCCGACCTGTCGCCGACCCTCTCGAGCGCCGTCAAGGCGGCCTTGTCGAGGGAATAGATGTCGGGTATGCTCCTGATGAGCCCGGCGTCGACCATCTGAGAGATTATCGATTCGCCGAACCCCTCGATGTCCATTGCTCCCCTCGACACGAAATGCCGTGTCTTCTGCTTCAGCTGGGCGGAGCAGGATGAGCCGATGCATCTGGCCACGACCTCGTCCTCTTCCCTTACGATCTTCGATCCGCAGACCGGGCATGTTGCTGGCATGATGAAACTGCGCTCGCTCCCGTCGCGCTTCTCCATGATGACCTTGACGACCTCTGGGATGACATCCCCGGCCCTCTCGATGAGGACCGTGTCCCCTATCCGGATATCCTTCCTGCGCACCTCGTCCTCGTTGTGCAGCGTTGCCCTAGTGACGGTTATCCCGCCGAGCGCCACAGGCTCGAGGTCTGCCACAGGAGTGATCGCTCCAGTCCTGCCGACCTGCAGGAGTATGTCGCGGACCTTTGTCGTCCGCTGTTTGGCGGCGAACTTGTATGCGATAGCCCAGCGGGGGTTCTTTGCAGTCTGCCCCAACCGCTTTTGCTGCTCGATGGAGTCGACCTTGATGACCATCCCGTCGATTTCGTAATCGAGCTGATCCCTCTTCGCCTCCATATCCAGGCAGCGAGCGATCACCTTCTCGATTGAATCGAAGCGGCCTATGCTCTGGTTTACTCTCAGACCGGAGCGCCTCATCTCATCGAGGCAGTCCAAGTGCGTCTTGAAATCGTGATCCGTGTAACTCAGCGTATAGAAGAAGGCATCGAGCTTCCGTGAGGCGACAATAGAGGGGTCAAGCTGTCTTATCGAACCCGCTGCGGCGTTACGCGGATTCGCAAATGGGGGCTCCCCGGTCTTCGAGCGCTCCTCGTTCAGCCGCTTGAAGCTGGCCATTGGCATATAGACCTCGCCTCTGACCTCGGAATCGGCCAGGAGGGATTTCTCCCGCAGCCTCAATGGTATGCTCTTTATGGTCCTCAGGTTGCTTGTGACATCTTCCCCGGTGATCCCGTCTCCACGGGTGCCCCCTCTCACGAGAACACCGTTTTCGAACAGCAGCGCTATCCCAAGGCCGTCGATCTTAGGCTCGACCACGTAGACAACAGGTTCGTCGCCCAGCCACTTCCTGACGCGCTTGTCGAATTCGGTAAGGTCGTCCGGAGAGTAGCTGTTGTCCAGGCTGAGCATCTGCGCCTTGTGCTCAACGACCTGGAACTCCTTGACCGGCCTGCCCGAGACCCGTTGGGTTGGAGAATCCGGCATGATCAGATCAGGGTGTTCCGCCTCGAGCGCTTTCAACTCAGAGACGAGCTGGTCGTATTCGAAGTCGGATATCTCAGGGTCGTCCTCCACGTAGTATTTGGCGTCGTGATAATCGATGAGCTCGACAAGCTCGCGGATGCGCTTCTCAGCTGCCTCCTTCTGAATCGTCAAGATATATCCCACTCCTTCTTCAGATCCGCGAGAGACATCGCGTTGATGACGTCCGTCCGCTTTGCCCATCCTCGCCTGGCAGTGGCGATGCCGTATTTCACAAGTTCCATCTGGTCAGGGGAATGTGCGTCCGAGTCTATGGATATTCTTGCGCCGATCTCGATCGCTCGCTTCACATTGAGATCGTTAAGATCGAGCCTCTCGGGGAAGGAGTTAATCTCCAGGGCGATGCCGGAATCCTTCGCGGCCAGGGCGACTTTCTCAAAATCGAAGGTATAGGAGGCCCTCTGGCCTATCAACCTACCTGTGGGATGGGCGAATACTTTGACCTTGTCGTCGCTCAGTCCTGAGAGTATCCTTTCTGTCATAGCCTTCTCATCCATCTTGAATTTCGAGTGCACGGACATGACGGCAAAATCCAGCTCATCAAGTACCTTCCTTGGGTAATCCAGTGTGCCGTCCCCCAGGATGTCCACCTCCGAACCTGACAGCAGCCAGGGCGGCCCGAGCCTATCGCGTAGCATCTTCACCTCTCGTATCTGTTCAAGTAACCTGCCCTCGGAAAGGCCGTTTGCGACCTTGAGAGACTGGGAATGGTCTGTTACGGCGAGGTATTCGTAACCGAGGCTTTTTGCCTTTTGCCAGACCTCCTCGATTGTCCCAGATGCGTCGCTCCACTCGGTGTGGCAGTGGAGGTCTCCTCTCAGATCGTCGTAGCCCAGCAGTTCCGGAAGAGCGTTGCGAGAAGCAGCTTCCATCTCCCCCCGGCATTCACGAAGCTCAGGCGGTATGAACTGCAGCCCTAGCTTTCCATAGACCTCCTCCTCGTCAGCCGCGGCGATCTCCTGGCCGGTATCCCTGTCGAACAGGCCGTATTCGCTGACCTTCATGCCCTTGGATATGGCGAGCTTCCTCAGCTCGACGTTGTGCTCCTTCGAGCCAGTGAAATACTGGAGCGCCGCCCCCCAACTGTTGGGAGGCACGACTCGCAGGTCGACCTGCATACCTCTGGACAACCGCACGCTCGATTTCGTCTCCCCTTTGGCAAGCACGCTCTCCACCCCGTCCAGGGAAACGAATGCGTCCATGAGGCCATTTGAGGCTACAGATGCAGCCAGTATGTCGATGTCGCCAATCGTCTCCTTCATCCTTCGGAGGCTGCCGGCCATGCTCATCCTCACATCGGGATGCTTCTCCTTGAGTTGCACAATGAGTTCTTCCGCGGCTTTGTACGCCTCAGCCAGGAATGATCTCCCTCCGCGGCTCTCGACCACCCTTATGCCTTGAAGGATGCGATCCTCGGTCTTCGCCCCGAAGCCTTTCAACCCTTGCAGCTTGTGGTCGAATATCGCACTCTTGAGATCCTCTATGCTCTGTATCCCCAGCTCTTTGAAGAGAACCATCGCCTTCTTCGGGCCGATGTCTGGAATCGAGAGAAGCTCTAGTATGCCAGGAGGGGTCTCTGCCTTCAGCTTGTCGAGATAACCCAGCTTCCCGGTGGAGATCAGCTCCGAGACCTTGTCGGCAATCGCCTGGCCGATCCCGGGGATGTCGCGGAGGTTGTTTGTCCGGTGATACTCGTCAATGTTCCGGTCAAGAGACTCGATCATGCTTGCAGCCCGGCGGTACGCCTGTGGCTTGAAGGAAACGCCTTGAAGCTCGAGATAGTCGGCTATCTCATAAAGGACCTTGGCGACCTCGTTGTTCTCCAATCTGCTCCCGCCAGGGTGTAGGTACCGACCGCCTCAAAAGTCTTGGCATGAGCATATGCCTGAGTCATTCACTCGCATGACTCGAGGAGAAGTTCTGACACATCCATAATTCGAATCTTGTTGCCCGTCGCCGAAGCTGCATCTCTCAGGTTCTGCTCGCAGAACGGGCATGCTGAGACAAGCATCTGCGCCCCAGTCTGGAGCGCTTCCTCGACCCTTCGCTTGGCGATATCCAAGGAAACTTGCGGGTTTGCTGTCTTTACGCCTGCCCCGGCCCCGCAGCACCTGGCCAGCTCCCTGGTGTTCTTCATCTCGATGAGCTCGACCCCGGGAATAGATCTGATGATTTCTCGTGGTGGGTCATAAAGCTTAGAATGCCTCCCTAGATGGCACGGATCGTGATATGTCACTTTGACTTTCATCTCTTTCGGCTTCAGTTTCCCGGATTTGACGAGTTGGGACAGCAACTCCACCGAATGCAACACCTGCTTCGGAGTCTCCTTGCCGCCATAGTCTTGACTCATAGTCTTGTGGCAACCGGCGCATGATGTTACGACTCGATCGTACTTCGAAATCCTCTTGGCGTTCTCCGCGGACAGCTGCTCGAACAGCTTACGGTCGCCGATCCTAAGAGCGGTCGACCCACAACACATCTCTTCCTGCCCGAGCACCGCGAAATCTTCTCCGGCCAGGGCCATCAGTCGCATGAATGCGATTGGCACCGGGGTCATTTCTGGGGCGAGAGAGAAAGTGCATCCGGCGAAATAAAGGTCTTTCTTGGAATCTTTCTTAACAGACTTTGCCTGCTTGACCCAGCGTTCCCTCGCGGATTTCGGCTGCATCCACGGGTTGCCATAGTTCCGGAGGCTGGCAAGGAGGGGTTCGTGCTCTGGCAGCGGCCCTACCCCCAGCGAGAAGAGACTCTCACGAATAAGCTCGTATATTTCGGCGTTCGGAATCCGCGCACCGCAGTTCTCCTCATCGAGACGACATAACAGGCATGAATATACAGCCCTGGCCATCCTGGCGTCGGGCTCGATCACGCCCAACAGATAGCCCCTTATGATCGCGTTCCTGCCGCGAGCGGAAATCTGCTCCTCAAGCATCATCCCATAGATAGGGCAGCCATCCTTGCAGCAGCCGCAGTGGCATCTATTGCATGCTTCGATGTAATCGAGATATTTCTTTTCGATGATCTGGCCAGTGCTGGAGCCGAACATTTCGTCACGCCTTTGATATCGAGACGTGGCTATAATGATCATATACCAGCTTCGATATCTTCCCGATCATCTCTGATGCAGCGACATCATCGCCCTGGTCGAGCTTTCGGGTGAAGCAGACGATTATGAAGTGAGATTTTGGATTGATATAGACGACGCCTGCATCGTTGTTCGTTCCAGCCAGCCACCCGCCCTTTCCGGAAACCGGCACATCGGCAGGAAGCTGCAGGGAGATCGAGTTCTGGTCCTGCCTAAGGAGCATTATTCCGAGCATCTGCTGGCAGGCGTTCGGAGAGGCGGCTTCGCCGCCGAATATCTTCTCTATGAGCGAACCGATCTCTCGCGGGGAGCCTTGATTATCGACTGCCTCGTCGAAAGTCCTCTTCTGTTGGAAACGCTTGCCCTCGCGCCTCCCGTACATCGCCTCGTACCTTGTCCTGAGCTCCTCGATAGGCAGGTTCTTAGAAAACTGTGATTCGATAGAAGCCATCGTCCTCGTCTTATCGATCTGAGACCTGTTCTTCCATGACTGGACGAGCTCGGACATGGTGAGGTCTTCAAACTCCTTCCCCAGCAGGAGCGACATGAGATGATACTCCCTGTTGGTGATGTAGATGTTCGTGCGCGTGAAGCCAAAGTCCCTGAGCATCATGTTGACCGACTGCACTCCGATCTTCTTCCATAGAAGGTCGGTGGCGGTATTGTCGGAAATCGTCATCATCAACACAAGCAAGTCTTTTACTGACAGATTTAAACCTGGCGACATATACTGAAGGATACCAGGGCCCACCGCTTTGTGATTGTCCGCCAGCTCAATCTTGTCATCGAGAGAAAGGGCCCCCTTCTCGAATTGGCGAAAGACCTCGACCATGACGGCAATCTGGAATACGGTGCCGAGCGGGAAGACCTTGTCGGCCTCTATAGAGATTTCGTCCCCGCGCTCTATGTGGCGTATGTATACACCCATGTTTCCTGGGACTTCCTTGACGAGAGCCAGAATCTGGTTTTTGAGGTTGGTCTGCTCGTCTTTGCTCTTCTTCGCTGGCATAATATTCCCCCTTACTCAACCGCTAATTGCCGCAATCAGAACCCGGCCTTATCACCTTACCCAAGGACGCGAGCCGCATTACCAGGCCTGTTGTCAAAGCGCTGTCCGTCTATTGGATGGCATTTATAAGGAAGTTTCGACGAGACTTGCAAGGGATGTACTAGCTAGCTGGCACCAGACAATCATATTATACCAGCCTTTTCTTGGACTGTATGAGAAAATGCCTCGCCCGACAAGCCTTCCGTTCAAAGCAGTGATGTTCGATTTAGACGGTACGTTAATCATCTCCACCATAGATTTCATGAAATTCAGGACAAAACTCATGGAATTCATGAATCAGAAGGGCGCGAACATGGATAGCTACGACATACGAGAATTAACTGTAACGATGATATCCAAGTTCGAGAAGGAGATGAGGAACAAGGGTGCCAGTGAAGAGGCCGTTGAATCCTACCTTGACGAGATAGATGTTTTTCTAAACGAGATTGAGCTCGAGAACATAAGGATGACGAGGGCCGCACCAGGGGCGGAAGAACTGCTCAGAGTTCTTAGGGACAGGGGAGTAAAGATAGGAATCCTCACCCGAGGAAGCCCCGAATATTCGGAAAGGGCCCTCAAAATATCCGGCCTACGAAAATACATAGATGAGATTGTGGCTAGGGATAGGAGTTCGGGCATCGCTCCGAAGCCTAATAAGGAGTCCGCAATAGAACTTGCGAGGAAATTAGGGGTAGGATTAGAAGAAGCCGTAATGGTTGGGGATTATTCCATTGATTTCATTTGCGCGACCGATTCAGGGATAAGATTCTACGGAATCTCATCGGACGAGGAATCCGAGAAGAGCCTCGTTGAGTGCGGATGCAACGAGATAATTGACGATCTGTATCGGCTGCGAGAGAAGTTTGGACTATGAGGGCATCGGGTCCTGAAGCTTTCCTTCAGCCTCCGCTCCTCGATAAGAATCTTACGGCCGCCCATAGGTTCATCATTTGCATTCAGGGCGTACCCGAAGGACTGACTGAAGGCATGCAAGCGCCCTATCCTGCATCGATTCATTTCATTAATGAACATTCAACTCAGATTTGAATGTCGTCGTTCTAAAGAGATGATCTGCGGAGAGATTCTTTTGAAAGATTCTGAATAAGAAAATTGATTTCTTGAGCCGCGCGTCAAAAAGGGCGCGCGGCTCCTCAAAGGTTTTCCGGCTACTGTATCCAATACTCGATCAGCGGCGCGCTGTTCCTCCACAGCCAGGTCAATCCCGGGTCCGTGTAGTATTCTATATTAGGCACAAATGGCCCGACAATTGTCAGATCACCGGTGCCCTTGTCGACTACCGAAGTCCCTGGGTAGCAACCTAGCGGGTGGATTGTCGCATTGCCCCACTTCTCGTTTATCAGTATCCAGTTGATATAGCCTGAGCCCGTGCGGTCGTTTGGCTTAGATATATCGCCAACGAATCCGACGGGTAGTATTCCGGATACGATGGTTCTGGGCCTTTCTATTATCAGGCTCTCCCCGACATCGAGATAGACAATATTCGGAGACTGGTCTGCGATATATCCGAATCTGCCCCAAGCAGTGCCTACTGGATCCCATGAGTCGAAGGTTGCGCCCATGTTGGTCCTATTGTACCAAAGATCCATCTCTGATCTCGGGTTTGTACTGCGTGATTCCCAGTAGTCGATACGAATCTGTTCCCATCTCCATACTGCCGTATCGGCTGGTACATTCGGGTCGCCCGACTTCTGCGCGCGCCATGCGTATATGTTTGCAGCATCGAGGGTGATGTTCGCGCTCTGGCTGTTTATATCGCCGCTCATGTGGAAGTCATCGTAGTAAGGCTCCCATGGGATTATGCCTTTCGGAGTGCCGTTCGGATAGTTCCAGCCGCTTGATACGCCGCCCCAGTAAAGCCACCGGGCCAACAGAGTATCCTCACCGTAGCCGACGCGGTTGATGGTCATGGTTATGGTCCCGTCCCCGTTATTGGTCAGTCTGAAAATTGAGCCCCAATAACCCATTTTCCATGCATAGGCGTCATCACAGGACTTGATGTCCAATCTGCCTGCTGTTGAAGAGCTACCGCCTTCGTTTACCATGAAGCCCTCTTCCCAGAGCCTCTTGACTGTTAGATTCTTACTCTCATAATTGACCCAGTCAATTTCATCCCACCAGGCTATTGGATCGGTGGTGAAGTGGTTACTTGGCATGCGAAGGAGCTGATAGGCGGCAGACTGATCCATTGTAACGCTTATGGTCTGCATGGTTTCCCAGCCGTCATATGTACCGCCGGTGTACATGGAGTATTGCAATGGCAGGTCCCAATTATCTCTGTCGTATTGTCTAAACGTATAGGGGTTCCGAGGCAGTTCTATGGGATCTGTGCTCGGATTTGCGTTCCACCACCAGTACTCGGAGAGGTTCAGGTAATGATAGTCCCATGTGAATGATACGTGTCCTCCTGCGCTTACGTTGGTTAACCAATGCGGGAAGAAAGTCGGATTGGCCATATTGACTTCCGAAAGGTTCCTTGTCTCTGCGTGCACCCTATCGGTCGTATCAACATTGGACCCAATCTTAGTATACGTCGAATACAGTTGCAGTGCCATTGCCTCATATCTCAAGGGGTAGTCCCCATACTGATCGCGATGTATGGAATTAGACCATTGAGACCTTGAGTAATTCTTCCAGGTATAGATGTCTGCGACGGATCCAAGCTGCTTCTGACCTAGGTCATAGACTGTGATTTCGACCGTACGGTTAGCGATGGTCGCATGCTCATAACCGATGATGCTGTCGTCGCCCGAAACGTTGGCGGTTATGTTATAACTGTAGGTCTTCGAACAGGAAACGACAAAACTTGCCTTCCCGCCGACTAGGTTGACTGTTTTTGGTAGACCTGCCCAGCCGTAGCTGCTCCTGCTTGCATTCACGTATATTGAGCTAGTACTTGTTGGCACGGGGTTTCCTGCTTCATCCACTGCAGATATTCTGAGCGTGGTGGTCTCACTAGGGAATAGAGAGTGCCGATCAATGCTTAGAGACAGACCCGCTATGGTATTTGTGCCGATGTTTATCCTCGATGTAGCGTTCGGGCTCCATATTCCCCCCGAGTCCTTCACCTGCAGCGTAACAGTGTATGTGTCAGGTATCGTCCACGTGTGGGTCGGACTAACGCCCGAACCTTGAGTCCCGTCGCCGAAGTCCCAGGCAAAGTTAGCTATTGTATTCGTCCCGTTGAACGAGAACGACTTAGCACCTGACAGGGAGACAATCGTGCCGACCTGAGCGTGATCCGGCATGACGATCTTGGCACAAACCTCGGTCTGTATACCTACGTTAAAGCTGTATGTGGTATTTCTCGGCGGAAGTTTCGCAGTACCGTCGTCCCAGACTTTTAGGCTGACCATGTAGTTATTCATCTTCGCGTACTGATGAGCTATTATCGGAGTAGTTAGTGAGGCGTTCGTCCCGTCGCCGAAGTCCCATTCATAGAGTGTAATGTGTCCGTTCGGGTCGGATGACGAGCTCGCATCGAATATTGTCTGCAAGACGCCGTACGATTTGGTGCCATCCCCTAGAACGAAGGTGGCTGTTGGAGGTAGGTTTCCAGTGACATTCACCCGCTGAGTATAGTTTGAGGAGTGCCCTTGGTCGTTCTTTGTGGTTAGGGTCACATTAACATCTCTATCCGCCCCCGTCCAATGTTTAGTTGGGGATGAGATATAGCTAAAGTTTCCGTCGCCGAAGTCCCAGGTGTAGTTTGTGATGGTGCCACCGATATCGTATCCTCCAGAGATCAGAGTGTAATCTTTGTCAATGTCCACATAGTGTGCATAATAATTGTGGTTGCTATTCTTTATGTATTGCGTAGTGGCAGGCATAGAGAATATCGTTATCGGATCGTGGTCCACGGCTGCTATGGTGTTGATGCCGAATTCAATATAGGGGATGCCTCTTGGCAACAAACTGCCCCCTGAGGAATCCATTGCGGTTCTGCTCCAGTTGTCTCGTACCTCGCGGCTACCATTGTCCTTGCTCCAGTTCAAGGCATCGAACGGACCGTTCATATCAATCCTATTCGCACTCCAGTTGATTTTCATATTGTTCGGAATCGAACCCGGGAATGGTTCGATCCATATTGGGTCGATGTGCCCGGCGGCGCCAGTGGTGTAGTTGCCTGCTCCTACGTTCAGATAGCATTTGGTGTCGGCTCTGCTCGGCCACTCTATGGACCACGTGTCGTTTACGCCCAGGTTCCATGCCCATGGAAGATAGTCGTAGGGCGCAATTGTGTCGTAGTAAGAGTTAGCCACAAGGAAGTTCCAATACCCGGTTGATTTATAGGGCATCAATTCCGAAGTCGTATTGATCCACTCGCCGGTTTTTGGATTCTGCCACGAATTATAACCTATCACCGAGTCAGTCGTAGAATCGGCGTGTGTTGTCTCCCAGGCCCAGACGGGTTGATCGCCTATCGTGCTTGTCTTTGCTAGCAACGAATATTCCATGTCGGCTGAAAGAGTGAAATCAGACCATAGCGGTCCAATATTCGCCGTGAAATGTATTTCATCGGGCCATCCCTCGAACGACAGGAAAGTGTCCCGCCACCATCTTCCAAGGAGACTCTCGAATCCATAGGAGAGGTAATCCTTTATTGTCAGCACCACCTCGTCTCCGATCTTTTCGATATCATATTTCTCGAACAGTGTGCTGCCCTCCCACTCATAACAGAATTTTATGGTGAGGCGGGTGTTCATTTCGAATAGGAGCCAGTTCGACAACTTTGTTGTGAAGGCTGGGAACTTCTGATCTTTCCAGTCGTTGAAATTGTTGAGTTCGGTCTCGGTGATATTCAGGACCATCTTGGCCGCCACCTTATCCATGGTTATCGTACCATTCGTCCTGAAGAACCAGCTATCGTAATACATTGACACCATTTCGCTGTACTTAGAACGATTGACCTCGTTCCCATCGATATATCCACTAATCAAGTCGATTTTTATGTTGCCGCCTCTGTAAAGAGGATTCGGGTTTGTAATTAGCATATAGACGGGATTCGTGTATGTATTGGCCGTTGTGATGTTCTTGGCGGAAACATTCATCCGGTAGTTGGAATAGACCCAGTTGTTTCCGGCAGGCGTACCTTTCCAGGAGTAGGCAACCGGATAGGTCCAAGAGAGGACTTGTTCTTGATAACGGTCCGCCCAGTAGGGTTTCAGAGGGACGGCGCATACATCGTATATCGAGGTATGAGTCTCCTCATCCGGGAAAGCACGGATTATAGTTAGAGGGGCCTTAGAAGTAACGGATTTGTCCAAGTATGTCCCTGTGCAGGTCAGATTGCCTTTCAATTCCGATTCGTTGACTTTGAACATATCAAGTCCGCCGGCAGTGAATCTTGTTGCAGTACCGGCATCGGCTGATAGATTGCCGAGGGAGGAATTGTCCAGAGACCATGTATAGCTCGCGGCCACCTGGAGTCCGTTCGTGAGGAATGATTCGGCAGTGAAATTTTGATTTGTGTTTATCAACATCATTCTATCAGGAGGCAGTATATTGATGTAATCCAATTCGGCAACACGTATAGTCACCGGGGTCGTCTTGTTTGCGAAGTAGTCTATGCGATTTATTGGATCACGGTATTTGAATGACCAGTTGATTGCAGAGGTTCCGACCAAATTGGACTTGAACTGCCAGAATTTTGAGGTTCCGGTCAAACCAGAATTCAAATCGCCCAATTTTGGATTGTTAATCTGCCACTTTATGCCAATCGAGACGGATACAGAATTGGTGATGTTGACCGGGGATGGGTCATCCGTTGAGTTCTTGAAAGTCACATAGGCATATAGCCTAACTGACGAGCCGTTTGCTATTGAAATCGTAGATGGCGAGATTATGATCTCCAAGCGAGGATTATCGGCCTTTACCCCCGTCACTATCACGAAGAAAGCGGTGCCAATGAGAGCGGCGACCACGACGATAGAGACTATCATAATCAGCGGACTTCTCTTTGGTGTCTCAAGCGGGGGTTTTACTGTCGATTCTTCGCCCTCGGTAGAAGTCTTTGTTTCTTCATCCACTTTTTCCAACTTTTCCTTGGTCATAGTCCTACCCTCTCACAAATGCAATAACTCTATGTCGAGCGTCGTGAGCATGGCTCATGATTGAATCGTCTTAAGTGCGTGCGCAATATATATGGATTTGGGGGTGCGCCATTAATATGGAAGGTGCAGTCAGTCAAAAGTGACTCGCTTTGATTTTTGCGAAATGATGCATCGTCAATGACGCATCTTCATTTGATGTAATTAGCAAGGCGATGCGGCAGAATGGTTCTTGAAAACAATACCGTAGATATACCGGGGATGTCATTCGAGCAAATAATCGAGGGAATCGGCCTTGAAGAGTCAGCTGAACATCCTCACAAGAGAGGAGATCTCGGAGATAACAGATGCTTCATTGCGCGTTCTGTCCGAGACGGGATTGAAAGTCGCAAGCGATGAGGCGCTTGACTTGTTGGCAAAGATCGGCGCCAAGATTGACACGAAATCCAATACGGCTAGAATACCAGCAGAAGTTGTGGAGGGGGCGATTGGGACAGCACCGAAGCGTATGACGCTCTGCTCCAGAGATGGCAAGCGGGATGTGAAGCTCCATGACAGGGAAAGACCCGTACTAACTACCGACGGCATAGGAGTCAAGCTGTTCGATCACGAAACTAATACTCATCGAAGGAGCACCTCGAGGGATCTGTTCCGTTTGGCGCTCATATCCGACTACCTAAGAGAGGTCGATTTGTTCTGGCCGATGGTAATCGCTGGAGATGTCCCGGAATCCGAGCATACGGTGAAAGAATTCGCAATAAGTGTAATAGGCACATCGAAGCACATACAGCATGAAGCGAACGGAAAGCTTGAAGCGCGCTCTGAGATTGCCATCGCGCAGACGATAGCCGGCGGAAAGGAGGAACTCAGGAAGCGCCCGTTGTTCTCTGCCGTGCAGTGCCCGGTGAGTCCTCTCAAGTTGGAAAAAGGATCCGCGGAGGCCGTGATTGAATTCTCCCGCGCAGGGGTTCCGGTCGCGGGCATGTCGATTACCCAGATGGGGGCGACCGCACCTGCGACGATACCGGCAACGCTTGTGTTGGCAAACGCCGAGATACTAGGATCGCTGGTGCTCAGTCAGGCCGCGTCGAAGGGGGCGCCGTTCATCTTCGCGATTTCCTCAGCCCCTGTCAACATCCGCGGCAGCGGGGGCTTGCTCGCCGGATCTCCTGAGCTCGCGCTGATTTCTGCTGCAGGAGCGCAGATTGCCAGATCCTATGGTCTGCCGTCGTTGGTGGCAGGCATGACGACAGACGCGAGGTATCAGTCGCAGCAGGCTTCCTTTGAGAAGCTGCAGACCGGACTGCTTCCTGCCCTCGCTGGAGCCACCATCGTTAGTGGCATTGGAGGGTTTGATACCGACAATGTAATCTCCATGGAGCAGATGATCATTGACTCTGACATATGGTCAAGCATACTCAGGATGATAAGCGGCATCGAAGTCAACCAGAAGAACATACATCTTGAGACGATCGAGAAGAACGGATCGGATGCGAACTATTCCGACGACATTGACACATTGAAGACATTCAACAAGGAAGTCTGGTCGCCCCGGCTCCCCATAAGGCAGAGCCGTCCGTCTTGGAAGGCCTCGGGCGGAAAGACCATCGAGGACATGGCAGGAGAGATCGTGAAGACCGTCCTTGAGAATCACAGGGCCCCCGCATTGGACAGGGACATTGAGCGGGACATAATGGTCGCCTATAAAAAATACCAGAAAGAACTCCAGGGTGAGCGGCTCTGATTGTCGCGGGTGCTGAACGATGAAGATCAAGGTCGATGTCGAAGGGCAAAAGGTTGACATCGAGGCAGGGAAGAACCTCTTGGATGCGGCCAGAGTGGCAGGCATCAGGCTGACTTCCCCCTGCGGCGGCAAGGGCACCTGCGGGAAATGTCTTGTGAGAATTGATCCGAATGCGATATCGTTGAAGCCGACCGCGGCGGAATTGGCCATGGTCGACCCGGAGGACATCGAGCAGGGGTACAGGCTCGCTTGCCAGACCTTCCCCGACAGGAGTATGCGGGTGGAGATACCCGAGGAGAGCAGGGAGGTCACCCTTGAGCTGCTTCTCAAGCATGCCACCATAAAGGAGATCGAGGAGCCGGCGCTCGTTGCGCGCACCGGGAAGCTGAGCGCGGATGAGAGGCAGGGATCCAAACTGCAGAGAGGCACGGTCTGGTTCGACGGCGGCAAGGTCGATGCTGTGACTCCAGAGGGAGAGAGGAAGGTCGGCATCGCGCTTGACATCGGGTCCACGACCATGGTCGCATATTTATTCGACATCATCGGGCAGAAGATAGTCTCGGCGGAGGCGATGACCAACCCTCAGAGGCAGTACGGCGAGGACATAATGACCAGGATAGACATGGCCATGAAAGGAGCCGACAAGAAGAGCCTCCTGGAGAAGGTCCTCCGAAACGGGGCATCCGAGCTGATTTCGAAACTTGTGTCCAAGTGCGGATACAGTTCTAGCGATGTACTCAGGATCACATTCGTCGGCAACACGGCGATGCATCATTTCTTCCTCGGGCTCGACGTGACGAGGCTCGGGAAGGTCCCGTTCCAGCCGGAGCGGAAGGATTCGATCGAAGTCATGGGGTCAGACATAGGCCTCAAGGGGCTGGAGAAGGCGAGGGTGAATGCCCCGCCGCTCATCGCCGGCTATGTGGGAGCAGACCTTGTTGGCGTACTGCTTGCTACGGACCTGAACAGCATGAAGGCCCCGACCGCTGCGATAGACATCGGCACCAACGCCGAGATAGCCCTCTCTATAAACGGAAAGGTCGTGTGCTGCTCTGCAGCCGCCGGTCCAGCGTTCGAAGGGGGGAACATATCGCATGGGATGAGGGCCACCGAAGGGGCGATAAGCAAGGTATGGTCCGAGAACAGCGACATCAAATATGAAACGATAAACGGAGCGGAAGCAATCGGTCTTTGCGGATCAGGGATGATCGATTTCGTGTCGGAGGGTCTAAGGATAGGACTCATCGACTCTACGGGCACATTCGTCAAGGATAACTGCGGTGACAGGTTGATGGGCATACACGGGAACGCTAGGTATGTCATACATGCCAATGGGAGGCGGGAAGTGTCTGTCAGCCAGGGAGACATAAGGCAGCTTCAGCTTGGCAAGGCGGCGATCCACTCCGGCCTGGAGATAATGATGGACAAGGTGAAGCTCAAGGAGCTCGATAGGTTGCTCCTCGCGGGCGCATTCGGTGCGAACATGTCGATCAGGAATGGCAGGTTCATAGGGATGTTCCCAGAGATCCCCCTGAATAGGATCGTGTCTGTCGGCAACGCGGCTGGCACTGGAGCGATACAGTTGCTCACGGACAAGCGCGCGAGGGAAAGGGTCGAGGAGATCGCGAAGAAGACAACGCATATTGAGCTCTCATCCGAGAAGGATTTCCAGAAAAGGTTCATAGCGGCCCTGGATTTCCCGCATCAAGACTTGACAAAATACCCTGAGTCTGCAAAATCGGTAAAAATAATGGTGAAAAGGAGGAGATGACTCCTCCTTCTGGGTTTTATCAGGCCACTTTCTTCGGCGCTTCCGGTGCAGGGAAGTTCGCCTTGCAATAGCGGACATAGGTCATGCCGAACTTGTCCTCCCCCCACATCAGCCCGACCGACTTCACCGCGAACTGTATGTCCTTGTCCATTGGGTTGCCGATGAATGATGACAGCCCCTGGCCAACGCAGAGCAAAAGGAACGCGGAGTTCAGCCTCGGCCTCTCGGGCATTCCAAAAGATATGTTGCTGAGCCCTATTGAAGTGTTGAGCTTCAGGGTGTTCCGGATATAGGCGATTGTGTCGAGCGACGCCTTGCCGCCCTCCGTGCTCGTAGCGCAAGCGAGAGCGAGCGGGTCGATCAGTAGCTGGTCGTCCTGTACGCCTATCTTGTTCGCCCTTTCCTTGATCATCTTGGCAATATGCATTCTCCTTTCAGCCTGGGCGGGTATGCCAGCATCATCGAGAGCGAGCCCGAGCACCGGGACGTTGTACTCCTTCGCGAGTGGCAAAATGGCGGCAAGCCTCTTCTCCTCGCCAGTGGTGGAATTGATCATAGGCCTCCCTTTGACGACCCCCATTCCGGCCTCTATGACGGCCGGGTTCGAGCTGTCCAGCGCAAGCGGAACGTCGACGACGTCCTGTATCGCCTGTATCGCAGCTATCATGTTCGACTTCTCATGCTCGTCTTCTCCTGGCACGCCCATGTTAACATCAAGGCAGTCCGCGCCGGCGGCCACCTGGCTCTTCGCCTCATTCTGGATGTACACGAAGTCCTTCGCTTTGATCGCCTCGATGAGCTTCTTCCTGTTGGTTGGGTTGATCCTCTCGCCGATCAAGATGGGCCTCTTCGTGGCTCCGACAAGCACTGTCTTCTTGCTTCCTACTAGTTTCACTATAGGGAAATCTGTTGACAAACTTTCACCCCCCTGCGGTGTGTGAAAAGGGACACAACAGAGGATGGTAATAAGGGCTTCGAAAAGCGGGAAGGGCGCTGGTACCCCATGGGCGAAGGCAACATTTCCGTCGAATATGAAAATAATTCGGTTGCGAGGCTTCTGGCTTGAATGAAGGCCCCGTAGGCGAGGAGAGGGTTGTCTTGGCAGTAATTTTATCTACAAGTTGGTGTTTGAGGATATCACCGGATTGGATATCCGAGAGGCTATCCGGCAAGTTTGCCATGTCGATGGGGACCTGCCGTGAGATGCAGGGCATCAGGGTGATGCTCGCCTCGGGTG
>Ga0315281_10000905_pt1 | contig 42698 bp, 48 predicted proteins | sample YL17G07_0_MG_FD_204540 | JGI IMG/M metagenome (GOLD analysis project Ga0315281, IMG submission 204540) | Sediment microbial communities from Yellowstone Lake, YNP, Wyoming, USA - YL17G07_0 | ecosystem: Environmental > Aquatic > Freshwater > Lake > Sediment | place: USA: Wyoming | collected...
CCTACCTCGTGCGCGAGGGCCTGCGCGCCGACGACCCCGCGTCCGGCCTGCGCACGCCCAAGCTGCCGCAGCAGCTCCCCCGCGTGCTCTCGGTCGAGGAGGTCGAGGCCGTGCTGGCGCAGGTCGTGCCCGCCGGCCCGCTGGGCCAGCGCGACCTCGCGGCCCTCGAGCTGCTCTATGGCTGCGGGCTGCGCGCCAGCGAGCTTCTGGGGCTGCGCGAGGGTGACGTCGACCTCGAGGGCGGCCTCGTACGGTGCGTGGGCAAGGGCGACAAGGAGCGCGTGGTCCCCATGGGCGGAGCGGCGGCGGCCGCGCTCGGACGCTACCTGCGCGACGGGCGCCGCCAGCTGCAGCGCGGGCGTCGCCGGGCGGAGCTCTTCCTGAATGCGCGTGGCGGTCCGCTCACGCGCCAGGGCCTCGACTACCGCCTGCGCAAAATCCTCGCCCGCGCCGACATGCTCGGTCAGGCCAGCGCCCACACCTTCCGGCACTCGTTCGCCACGCACCTGCTCGCCGGCGGCGCCGACCTGCGCAGCGTGCAGGAGATGCTCGGCCACGCCAGCGTGGCGACCACCCAGCTCTATACTCACGTCACCGTGGAGCATCTGCGCGAGGTCTTTCTGGAGACACACCCGCGGGCGCGGCGTCGCCGGGGCAGCGCGCCCGACGCCGGGGGCTCGAGCGCCGTCGGCGGAGAAGAGGAGGAGCCCACCACATGACGCGCGTGTTCATCTGCGTCCTCGACGGCTGCGGGGCCGGTGAGCTCCCCGACGCCGCCGCCTACGGTGACGTCGGCGCCGACACCCTGCGGCACGTGCTCGAGCGCAGCGACGTCGAACTGCCCAACCTGGTCGGGCTGGGGCTCGGCGAGGTCGTGGGCCTCCCGCTCGGAGCGCCGTGGCCGCAGGCGACCTACGGCCGCCTCATGGAGCACGGCGCCGGCAAAGACACCACCACGGGCCACTGGGAGATGATGGGCGTCGTCCTGGAACGTCCGTTCCCGACGTACCCTCAGGGCTTTCCGCCGGACGTCATGGAGCCGTTCGCACGGGCCATCGGTCGCGGCGTGCTCTGCAACCTCCCGGCCTCGGGCACCGGCATCATCGACGAGCTCGGCGACGAGCACGTGGCCAGCGGCCGGCCGATCGTGTACACCTCGGCCGATTCCGTCTTCCAGATCGCCTGTCACGAGGACGTCGTGCCGGTGCCCGAGCTCTACCGCTGGTGCGAGATAGCGCGCGGCATCCTGCGGGGCCCCCACGCCGTAGGACGGGTGATCGCGCGCCCGTTCGCCGGCGTCTCAGGTGCCTACGAGCGCACGCCGCGCCGCCGCGACTTCTCGCTGACGCCGCCGGGCCCGACGTATCTCGACCTGCTGCACGAGCGCGGCGTGCCGGTGATCGGCGTGGGCAAGATCGGCGAGGTCTTCGTGCAGCGCGGCGTCGACGTGGACGACCACACCACCGACAACACCGCCGGCATCGCGGCCTGCACGCGACACCTGCAGGAGATGCACGACGGCCTGCTGTTCGCCAACCTCGTCGATTTCGACCAGGTGTGGGGTCACCGCAACGACGTGGCCGGCTTCGCCGCGGGGCTGGCCGCCGTGGACGCGGCCGTGGGCGTGTGGCGGACGCTGCTTCATCCCGGCGACGTCATGCTGCTCTGCGCCGACCACGGCGTGGACCCGACGACCACGAGCACCGACCACTCGCGCGAGTACTCGCCGCTCCTGGCGCTCGGCCTCGCGCCGGGCCGCTACGACGGCGCCCAGGAGGACGTGGGCGCCACGGCGTTCGCACGCCTCACCGGCGAGAGGCCTCCGCTGCCCGGCCGGGCGATCGGTTGATGTCGTCGGTCGCGGACGCGCTCGGCCGCGTGGCCGCCTTCGGCCCTCACGCGGCCGTCGTGTTCGGTTCGGGCCTCGCCGGCCTGCCGCCGGCGGCGGCGGTGAGGGCCGAGCTCAGCTACGAGGAGCTCGGCTGGCCGTGCACCGTGGTGCCCGGGCATGGCAACGTGCTGCAGCTCGTGGAGGTCACCGCCGGTGCCGGCATCGGGCTGCGCCTGGCCCTGGCCTGCGGCCGACCACACCGCTACGAAGGCTGGTCGGACGAGGAGCTGGAGCGCCCTGTGCGCAGCCTTGCTGCGGCCCGCGTCTCACGGTTCGTGCTGACCAACTCCAGCGGCGCGCTGCGCCCGGCGGTCGCGCCTGGAGAGATCGTCGTGTGCCACGCCGTCGTCGACCTGCAGTCTTCGCCGAGCGGCGACGCGCCGGTCAGCCTCGGCGTCTGCACCGCGGGCGAGGCGGAGGCGGTCGCCGCCGCCGTGGCGCCGGCGCGGACCGGCGTCTACGTCGCCGTCGCCGGCCCGCAGTTCGAGACGCCGGCGGAGGTCGCCTGGCTGGCGGGCCACGGCGATGTGGTGGGCATGTCGGCGGCGCCGGAGGTGCGCGCCGCACGCGCCGCCGGCGCCGCCTGCTGCCTCCTGGCGCTGGTGGTCAACCGGGCCGCCGCTGTAGGCTCGCACGAAGACGTGCTCGCCTTCGGCGGCCGCCTTGCCGGGACGCTGACCGCCGGGCTCTGCGCCGTCGTGACGGCGCGCTGGCCCGGCTTGGTCTGACGCAGCAGTGGAGGACGCCCCGTGGATTTCGTGAACGACGTGATCGCCTGGAAGCGAGACGGCCACGAGCTGGACGCCGGGCGCCTGCGCGCCTTCGTCGGCGGCGTGATCGACGGTTCGGTGCCCTCGTACCAGGCCAGCGCGCTACTCATGGCGATAGTGCTGCAAGGCTTGAGCGACGCCGAGACGGTGGAGCTGGCGCGCGCCATGGTGGAGAGCGGCAAGACGCTCGACCTGCGCGTCGTGGGGCGCCCCGTGCTCGACAAACACTCCAGCGGCGGCGTCGGCGACAAGGTGACGCTCGTGCTCGCGCCGCTGGTGGCGGCCTGCGGCGCCGTCTTCGGCAAGATGTCGGGGCGCGGGCTGGGGCACACGGGCGGCACCGTCGACAAGCTGGAGTCGATACCGGGTTTTCGCGTGCAGCTGCCGCAGGGCGAGTTCGTGCGGCAGCTCGAGCGCATCGGCGTCGCCGTCGTCAGCCAGAGCGAACGCATCGTGCCCGCCGATCGCATCCTGTACGCGCTCCGCGATGTGACGGCCACCATCGAGTGCGACGGGCTCATCGCGGCCAGCATCATGGCCAAGAAGGTGGCCAGCGGCACGGCGGCGCTCGTGCTCGACGTCAAGGTGGGGAGGGGCGCCTTCATGGGCGACCTGGATCACGCCCGCAACCTCGGCCGCCTGTGCCGGCTCATCGGCGACGCCTACGGGCGCCCCACGACCTGCATCTTCACGAGCATGGAGGCCCCTCTGGGCCGCACTGTGGGCAACCGGCTCGAGGTAGAGGAAGCCTGGCAGGTGCTGAGCGGGGAGGGGCCGGACGACGTGCGCGAGGTGACGCTCACGCTGGCCGGCGCCCTGCTCGCGCTCTCGGACCTCGGCGTCGATGAAGCCGAGGGACGCCAGCGTGCCGCGGCGGCACTCGGCGACGGCCGCGCCGCCGAGCACTTCGAGCGCTGGTGCTTCGTGCAGGGAGGGCGCTGGAAGCCGGGGGAGTTCCACCGGCTGGCGGCGCACGAGGCCCGCGCGACCCGCGCCGGGTACCTGACGGCGGTGGACGCCATGGCCGTCGGACAGGCGGCCCAGATCGCCGGCGCCGGCCGTCAGAGGATCGACGACACCGTCGATCCCGCGGCCGGCGTGCTACTCGAGCGCGCCGTCGGCGACCAGGTCGAAGCCGGCGAAGCGCTGGCCGCCGTCTTCTCGCGGGACCCGGCGCGGCGCGCCCAGGCCAGCGAGGTGCTGGACCGGGCGTTCACGGTCGGCGATGAGCGCCCGCCGCCCGGACGGCTGGTGCTGGGCCGCATGGAGGCGGAGGCGTGACGCGCGGTCGGCCGTGCCCGGGCGTGGCCGGGCGCGACGCTACTCGGTGGCTTGCGCCCGCGAGAGCGCGCGGCGTGCGCGCCACAGGTTGAACAGCCAGGAGCCGAGCAGCTGGCCCGTGACGGCGCTGGCCAGCATGAACGGGACGAACCACCAGCCGAGGCCGAACGAGAGCCGCAGCAGGATGACGAAGGGGATGGGCAGGTGGATCGCGAGAAACCATTGCCACGAGAACTTGCGCGTGGTCGCCCGGTATGCTCCGAACGGCAGAGTGATGGCGATGGCCAGGAGTATGGCGACTGATTCGAGTTCGAGATGCGTCATGCGGAGTTTCGTTGGTCGACTCAGACAGTATAGGGCAAAGTGCCCGGATGTGAACCCGGACGAGCGTTTGGCGGGGTCGACCTCGTGGTGGGCGGTGCCGTCGCCGGCGACTGCCGGCGTGGCGAAAGGCCGGTCGTGAGGGTCGTGGGTGGGGAGTGGAGGGGCCGGCCGCTCGTAGCGCCGGCCGGCCGCGGCACGCGGCCCACCTCCGACAGGGTGCGCGAGGCGATGTTCGACGTGCTCCTCGCGCTGCCGGAGGTAGGTGCCGGCGCGCCGCCGGCCGCCGGCCCGCTCGGCGGTCACGTCGCGCTGGACCTGTTCGCCGGCAGCGGCGCTCTCGGCATCGAGGCGCTCTCGCGTGGCGCGGACGCCTGCACGTTCGTTGAGAGCGAGCGCGCCGCGCTGCGCGCGCTGCGCGCCAATCTCGAGCGTCTGGGCGTGACCGTGGGGGCGCGGGACAAGCGCGAGGAAGGCGGCGACGACGGGCGCGCTGCGCGCGCCCGCGTGCTCGCCGCCGACGCGCGCCGCGCCCTGCAGGCTGACGCCCGCCGCGGCGCGCGATATACTCTGCTCTTTGCGGACCCTCCGTACGACCGCTACGCGGACGTCCGGCCCGCGCTGGCCAGACTCCTGGGCCCACTGCTCGCGCCGCGCGCCGTGCTCGTCATCGAGACGGCCGCCGGTACGGCGGCCGGTCTGCCCTGGACCATCGTGCGGGAGAAGCGCTATGGGGACACGCGGGTCACCTTCCTGGTGGCCGCCGACGTGCCCGACGACGAAGGAGCAGCTGCAGACCATGACCGTCCCGTCACGTGAGCGCCGCACGGCCGCCGATGCCGCGTAACATCACGGCCATCTGCCCGGGCACCTTCGATCCCGTCACGGTGGGCCATCTGGACATCATCCGGCGCGGCGCCAGCAAGTTCGGCCGCGTCATCGTCGGCCTGATCGAGATCCCGCAGCGCAAGGCGCTGCTGTTCACGCCCGACGAGCGCGAAGCGTTTCTCAGAGAGGAGCTTTCCGGCTACGACAACATCGTCGTGGACCGGTTCAACGAGCTGGTGGTGGAGTTCGCACGCAAGTGGGACGCGCACGTGATCCTCAAGGGATTGCGCGCTATCTCCGACTTCGAGTACGAGTTCGCCATGGCCCAGCTCAATAGGAAGTTGGCCCCAGACATAGAAACAGTGTTCATGATGGCGTCGCCCGAGCACAGCTTTCTGAGCTCGAGCGGGGTCAGGGAGATCGCCGCGTTCGGAGGCTCCGTGGAAGACCTGGTGCCCCCGAGCGTCGCCCGCCGCCTGGCGGAGGTCTATCCGCCGCGTGGCTAGGCTACCCAAGGAGGGTTGCTGCGTATGGACGTGCTCGTTCTCATCGACAAGCTCGACGACATCATCCACAACGCCCGGTCTGTGCCGCTCACCGACAGCGTCATGATCGATCGCGAGGAGATGTACGACATCCTCGACCAGATGCGCTCCACCATTCCCGAGGAGATCAAGCAGGCGCGCTGGATCGTCAAGGAGCGCCAGGAGATGCTTGCCGAGGCCAAGCAGGAGGCCGAGCGCCTGCTCACGGAGGCTCAGGAGCGCGCCGAGAGGCTCGCCTCGGAGACCGAGGTGGTGCGCCTTGCCGAGCGCAACGCCCAGCAGGTCATGGAGGACGCCCGCGAGCGCGAGCGCGAGACCCGCCTGGGCGCCGAGGACTACGCCGACGAGGTGCTCGGCAACCTCGAGATCAACCTCGACAAGTTCATCGGCGCGGTGCGCCGCGGCCGCGAGCGCCTGCAAGGGCGCCCGGCCGACGACGACCTGCAGCCCTGAGCGGCCGGCTCGGCTCGAGGCACCGCTGGTCTCGCCATGCGCCGTTTCGACCTGCGCTCCCTGCGCTTCGCTGACACTCGTCGCCGCAGGCACACCAGCGAGCGGGGCGCCGAAGGTGCACCGCTCTCCAGCGAAGTCTGGCGGCGCGTGCCCGTCGAGGTCGACCCCTTCGTGTATGGGGGTCTCGACTACGAGGTCCCCGAAGGCTCCGTCGATCTGTCGCTCAGCGCCGCCCGCGTCGGCGACAACATCACCCTGAGAGCCGGGTTCGAGACCGCGGTGATAGGCCCGTGCCAGCGCTGTCTCGGCGACGCCGACGTGAGCGTCCAGGCGCGGGGGGTCGAGTACGTGCACCACGGGGAGTCGCAGGGCCAAGAAGAGGACGAAGAGGGCTACGTAGCGTCCTCCATCGTCGACGTGGGCCGCTGGGCGCGCGACCTCATCGCCGAGGAGCTGCCGCCCAAGCTGCTGTGCCGCGACGAGTGTCGCGGCCTCTGCGCGGTGTGCGGCGCCGACCTCAACGCCGACCCCGAGCATCGGCACGACGAAGCGTAAACGCGTGCCATGTGGTACAGTTCCGTGTCTGTTTGACTCAAGGAGACTCACAATGCCCGTACCGAAGAAGAAGACATCTCAGCGGCGCCGCGACCAGCGTCGGTCGCAGCAGAAGCTCAGCGTCGACGTGGCGAGCGTCTGCCCACAGTGCAAGAGCCCCAAGCTCCCGCATCGCGCCTGCACCAAGTGCGGCACCTACAAGGGCCGCGAGGTCATCGTCCTCGAAGCAGACTAAGCGGCGCCGGGGCGTGTGGTGCTGAAGTCGCTCTACATCGCCTCCACCCAGGGCAGCGGAGGCAAGACCACCATCGCCGTCGGCCTGTGCCTGGCGCTGCGTAGGCGCGGCCTCAACGCCGGCTACTTCAAGCCGGTGGGCACGCTGGCCGCGCAGTCGGGCGGCGTTCTTCTCGACGAGGACGCCGCTTTCGTGTCCGAGCTCCTCGAGCTCGACGATGCCCCCACCGACATCTGCCCGGTCGTCCTCGACGAGGACGCGCTCCACGACGTCCTGGCCGGCTCCGAAGTGGACGCCATGAGCCGCGTGCGCGTCGCCTACGAGCGCATCAGCGAGGGCAAGGACCTGGTCGTGTGCGAAGGGCTCGGCGAGATCTGGCAGGGCCGCTTTCTGCGCACCAGCGGCGCCGAGGTCGTGGCGCAGCTCGACCTCATGACGCTGCTCGTGGCCAAGTTCGCCGGCGCGCGGCTGCTCGACGACATCATCTACGTGAAGGACGCCCTCAAACAGCACCTGCTGGGCGTCCTCTTCAACATGGTGCCCGAGTCGCGGCTCGGCCTCGTGCGCGACCAGTACACGCGCTTTCTGGCCAAGAGCGGCGTCACCAGCTACGGCGCTCTCACATCCAACACGCGCCTCTCGGCGGTCTCGGTGGCCGAGATTGTCGAGGCCCTGGGCGGCACCTACGTCTGCGGGGAGCAGTACGGCGACCACCTCGTCGAGACGTACATGATCGGCGCCATGAGCCCTGAGCACGCGCTGCGGTACTTCCAGCTCACGCCCAACAAGGTCGTGATCGTCGGCGGCGATCGCGCCGAGATCATCCTCACGGCGCTCGACACTCCCACCATGGCCGTGGTGCTCACCGGCAACTACGTGCCCAGCCCCGCCGTGCTCGAGCGCGCCGACGAGCGCGGCGTGCCGCTGGTCTCCGTCGAGACCGACACGGTGACGGCCGCCGACGACCTGCGGCGGCTTTTCGGCCGCCTGCGGGTCAAGGAGCGCGCCAAGATCGACCTCATCGTCGAGCTCATCGAGGAGAGTGTCGATCTCGACCGGCTGGTGGCCGACCTGCAGGCATGACCGCTTCGGGCTCGCGCCACTACGTCTCACCGCACGAGATCACGGCCGCCTGGAGCGCCGCCGCCGGCGACCGCGTGGTGCGCGTCGTGGTCGACGCGGCCGGGGGTGACAACGCGCCCGCCGAAGTCGTGCGGGGCGCGTTGCAGGCCGCCGGCCCCGACATCCACATCGTCTTCGTCGGCGACGAGGGGACCGTGCGTGGTCTGCTGCCGGTCGACGCGGCCCACGTCTCGATCGTCCACGCCGCCGACGTGATCGGCTACGACGAAGAGCCGGCCTGGGCGGCTCGCAACAAGAGCGGCTCGAGCATCGTCGTCGGCCTCAAGCTCGTGCACGACGGTGAGGCCGACGCCTTCGTCTCCGCCGGCAACACCGGGGCCGTGGTCGCCGGCAGCCTGCTGTACGTGCGCCGCATCAGAGGCGTGCAGCGTCCGGCCATCTGCACGATCATCCCGTGCATGCCCACCCCCATCGCCTTCCTCGACGTGGGGGCCAACGCCGAGTACCGGCCCGAGCACCTGCGCCAGTTCGCGGTGATGGGCCAGGCTTTCGCCCGCGAGGTGATGGGCATCCCCGCACCCGTGGTGGGCCTGCTCTCGATCGGCGAGGAGGCCACCAAGGGTACGCCCGACGTCATCGAGGCCCACCGCCTCATGGCCGCCGACGGGCACATCCGCTTCTACGGCAACGTCGAGGGCCGGGACATCATGAACCGTGTGGTCGACGTGGTCGTCACCGACGGCTTCACCGGCAACGTCGCTCTGAAGACGATCGAGGGGGCGGCGCGTGGCATCCTCGGCGCCCTGCGGCAGACCATCGACCTCTCGGCCAAGACCAAGCTCGGTGGCCTGCTCTTGCGCCGCGACCTGCTGCGCCTCAAGTACGCGCTGGATCCCAACGAGTTCGGCGGCGCCATCCTCGCCGGGGTGAGCGCGCCGGTCATCATCGCCCACGGCAGTTCGACCGCCCGCGGCATCGCCCAGGCGGTGCGCATGGGGCGACGGGCGGTCGTGAGCGAGCTCCTGCCGAGTATCTCGGCGGAGCTTGGGGCACGCCCCCCCACAGTGTAGACTCTGCCAAACTTCACCGGAGGTTCGTCCATGACCAGCGAAGAGGTGTTCGAACACGTCAAGGTGATCCTCGTCGAGACCCTCAGCGTCGACGAAGACAAGGTCACCATGGAAGCCCGCTTCCAGGAAGACCTCGAGACCGATTCCCTCGACCTGGTCGAGCTCGTGATGACCATGGAAGAGAAGTTCGGCATCAAGATCAGCGACGAAGAGGCCGCCCAGATCAAGACCGTCGGCGACGCGGTCGACTTCGTGATCAAGACGGCCGGCGCCTAAGCCCGGCCGCGTTCGCGTGTGAGTGACGAGGGGAGGCCTCTCGCTGCGGGGGCGTCCCCTCGTCGTCGTGTGAGGGTTGGAGTGACATACCGACTGCTATCACTGGCGGAACAGCTGGACCGCGCTACCATGCGGCAGGTCTTCACCCACACGGCGTGGGCCGCCGAGCGCGTGGACTCGTACGAGCGTCTCGAGTTCCTCGGCGACAGCGTGCTGAGCCTGTGCATCACCACCGAGCTGTACCGGCGCTTCCCCGACTTCGCGGAGGGGCACCTGGCGCGGCTGCGCGCCTACATCGTGAGCCGCGCCACGTGCGCCCGGGTGGCCGCCAAACTGGGCCTCGGCAAGCTGCTCCGCGAGCAGGCGGGCCTCGGTAAGGAGGCCGGCGACGCGCTGCAGCTGCAAAGCAACCCCAACGTCCTCGCCGACCTCACCGAGGCGCTCATCGGGGCCGTGTACGTCACGTTCGGCTACGCGGCGGTGCGCCCGGCAGTGGTCGAGGCCTTCGAGGAGCACATCCGCTACGCCGAGAGCAGCTACATCGACCACAAGACCGAGCTGCAGGAGCACCTCGCGCGCAACTCGCAGTCGGTGAGCTACAAGGTGCTCAGGTACAGCGGTCCGCCGCACAACCGCGAGTTCGAGATCGAGGCCGGCGTCGACGGTGAGGTGCTGGGCCACGGTCTCGGCACCAGCAAGAAGCGCGCCGAGCAGGAAGCCGCGGCCGAGGCGCTGCACGAGCTGCAGACGCGCGCCCGGCGCGCTGCCCGGCGCGCGCGGCTGCGCGGGCCACGCTCGCGGCGGCCGGCCGAAGAGGGCGCAGTCGCCGAGGGCGCGGCCGCCGACGCGCCGGCCGAGGTCGACTGAGCGTGTACCTCAAGGTGCTGCGCCTCAGGGGCTTCAAGTCGTTCCCCAAGCAGACCGAGCTGCTTTTCGAGCCCGGCGTCGGTGTCATCATCGGCCCTAACGGCAGCGGCAAGAGCAACATCGCCGACGCCGTCGTGTGGGCGCTCGGCGAGCAAAGCCCCAGCACCGTGCGCGGTTCCTCGATGCAGGACGTCATCTTCGCCGGCAGCGACGGGCGCCGCGCCGGCGGCAGCGCCGAGGTGGAGCTCACCTTCGACAACGCCGACGGTGCGCTGCCGCTGCCCACCGCCGAGGTGAGCGTGATGCGGCGCGTCGCTCGCGACGGTTCGTCCCAGTACTTCATCAACCAGTCCGGCTGCCGCCTCACGGATGTGGTGGAACTGATGGCGCAGGTCGGTCTGGGCAAGGAGCTGCACTCGATCATCGGGCAAGGCAAGGTCGAGTCCTTCCTGGCCGGCAAGCCGGAGGACCGGCGCAACCAGATCGAGGAGGCCGCCGGTCTGGGTACGTTCAAGCGCCGCCGGGAGCGCGCCGAGCTCAAGCTCCGCGAGGTGCGCCGCAACCTCGAGCGCGCCGATCTGCTCGAGCGCGAGGTCAGCTCGCAGTTGGCGCCGCTCCGCCGCCAGGCCAGCGCCGCCGAGCAGCTGCGCCGCGTCGAGGCCGACCTTGCGGAGACGCGCGGCCGGCTCTTGACCGGCGAGGTCGGCGCCGTGGACGTCGAGCTGTCCGCGCGCAAGGACGAGCTCGCGGGCCTGCAGGACGAGCGGGCGCGGTGCGAGCAGGGCCTCGAGGCTGTGGCCGAGGCGCGCGCCGGCGAGGAAGAAGCGTTCGCCCGGCGCCTGGCGGAGCGGGAGCGCCGCGCCAAGCGCCTGCTCCGCGCCCGCGTCCTCGACGGGCGCCTCGAGAGCGGCCGCCGGCTCACCGAGCAGCGTCAGCGCCTCCTGGAGGAGGTGGAGAGGGCCTCGGCTGAGGAGCGTGAGCGCCTCCTCGGCGAACTGGCCGGGCGTCCCGAGGAGACCGAAGGGGACCGCTGGCCGCAGGAGGAGCGGCGCCTGGCGGACGCGCTTGAGGCGGCGGAGGCGGCCTACGCCGAGGTCGCCGGGCGGCTCGGAGCCGCCCGGGAGCTCCTCGGCGAGCGCCGTTCGAGCCTCAGCCGCCTGACTCTCGAGCGCGAGGGCGCGCTGACGACGACGGCGCGCCTGGGGCGCCGGCAGGAGGCTCTGGCCGGCGAAGAGGCGCGCCTCACGGCGCGCTACGAGGCGTTGCTCGCCGAGGCCGGGACCAAGACCGGCGACGAGAAGACGGCCGTCGCGGCGGAAGCAGCGGCGCGAGCCGCGTTGCTCGACGCCACCGCCGCCGCGGAGGCCGCAGAGGCCGCGGCCGCACGAGCCGCGCGACTGGCGAGCGCCGCCGAGGAGCGGCACAGAGCCCTGGTCGCGGAGCGCCGCGGCCTGGAGTCTGAAGTCGATCACTTGCGCGCCGCCCTGCGCGATCTGCAGGACGTGGGCGCCGACGTCTTGCAGGTGGCCGGAGCGTATCCCGGCACCGTGTCGCTCGCCGGCGCCATCACCTGTGAGGCGGGCTACGAGCGCGCTCTGGCGGCGGCGCTGGCGCAGGTCTCGGGGGCTCTGGCGGTGCCGCGGGGTGTGGACCACTGGTCACTCCTCAGCGCCCTCAAGGACGCCGGGGTGGGCCTCGTGCGCCTCGTCGTGCCGCTGGCCAGGCCGCGACCTTCGGTGGCGTTCCCCGGCGCCGCGCCCCTGATCGACAAGGTGAGCCTGGAGGGCCACGACGAGCTTGAGAGCGCCCTGGCGGACGTGGTGATCGTAGACGATCTGCACGCCGTCCCCGACGGGTTCCCGGGTCTGGCCGTGACGCGCGACGGCGAGTTCTACCGTCCGAGCTCCGGGCACATGGGGCTGGCCAGCGGCGTGCCGGCGGCGCTGCTCCTCGAGCGCCGCGCCGCGCTCGAAGGCCTCAGCGAGAAGCTCGACGCCGTGCGCGCTCCTGAGGTGCGGGAGGAGGCGGCGCTGACGATCGCCTCGCGCGAGCAGGATGCCGCGCGCGCGGCCGCAGACGAGCGCTCCGCGGCAGAGCGGCAGGTGCGCATCGCCGCCGAGACCGCCGAGCGCGACCTCAAGATGGTGCGTGACCGCGCCCGCGACCTCGACGAGGTGACGGCGCGCGACCGCAGGGCGCTCGAGGGTCTGGCGGCCGAGCGCGCCGAGGCGGGCGCCGAGATCGAAACCGCCGCCGAGGCGGCCGCGACGGCGCTGCTCCAGACCGAAACGCTGCGCCCCGACGTGGCAGCCGCGGAGGCGGGGCTCGCGGCGGTGGAAGGCGAACACGCGGAGGCGCTGTCGCTGGTGACGCGCCGCCGCGTCGAGCTCGAGGAGCGGCGCGCCTCGGCGCAGCGCGCCGCCGAGCACCGCGAGGCCACGCGGCGCCGCACCGCCGCCGGGCGCGCGCGGCTGAGGGAGCTCGAGCGCCGTCTCGAGGAGCTGCCCGAGGTGCGTCAGGTCTGCGAGGTGCTCGCGGCGCGGGTCGCGGGTCTGAGCGGGCACGCCAGGGCGCTCATCCAGCGCCTCGACCCGGGTGAGGAGGCCGACGCGTCGCTGGACCGCGGCCAGCTCCGCGCCCTGGCCGAGCGGGAGGCCGGGCTGCGTCGCGACCTGGCCGACCTCGGCGAGCGGCGCACGGCGGTCCAGGTGGCGCTGGCGCGCCTTGAGGACCGTCGCGCCGAGCTCGCCATCGACCTCGACGAGGTCAGCGAGCGGCTCGACCAGGCGGGGTTCGCCCCGCCGGCGGACGACGACGAGGCGCGGCAGCTGCGCGAGCGTCTCGAGCGGCTGAGCCGCCGCGGCGAGCGCATCGGCCCGGTGAACCCCCTCGCCGAGGCGGAGTGCGCCGAGCTCGGCGAACGCGCCACCTTCTTGCGCGAACAGCGGCGCGACCTCGAGAAGTCCGTCGACGAGCTCGGCGCCCTCATCAAGGAGCTCAGCGCCCAGATCGACGCGGAGTTCGCCGGGACCTTCGCGGCCGTGCAGGAGCAGTTCGCGCACATGGTCGCCGTGCTGTTCCCCGGCGGGCGCGGGTCGCTGCGGCTTGCCGAGCCCAGCGGGGACGACCCCGGCGGCGTCGGTGTCGAGGTCAAGCCGGCGAAGAAGCTCGGCAAGAAGCTGCAGCTGCTCTCGGGCGGCGAGCGCGCCCTCGTGGCCATCGCCTTTCTCATGGCGCTCGTGCTGGCGCGGCCGTGCCCCTTCTACATCCTCGACGAGATCGAGGCGGCCCTGGACGACGTCAACATCGGCCGCCTCGTGAAGCTGCTGCGCGACTACCGCGCACGCACCCAGTTCATCATGATCACCCATCAGAAGCGCACCATGGAGGCCGCCGACGTGCTCTACGGCGTGACGATGGGCACTGACGGGGGCTCGCAGGTCGTGAGCGCGCGCATGGCCCAAGAGGAGATCGAGCGCGAGGAGCGCGCCAAGGGCAAGGCCGGGGAGCCTCCGGCCACCGGCCCGACAAGCTAGAGGAGCCGCACGTGGAGTGGCATGAAGTCTTCAAGGGCGTGGCCGTGGACGACGTCCCGAGGGCGGTGTTCGAGGAAGAAGAACGTGAGCGCAGGGGCCTCTTCGGCCGCCTGCGCAGAAACCTCGGCAAGGCGCGCGCCGTGGTCGCCGACCAGCTCAAGGCGGCCATGTACGTGGGCGTCGACCGGCGGCTCTACGAGCAGGTGGAGGAGCTGCTGATCGCCGCCGACGTGGGCGTGGACGGCACCGTCAAGGTGGTCGACGAGCTGGAGCAGCGCTGCACCGCGAAAAAGATCGAGACGCGCGAGGCGTTCATGGACGAGCTCGCCGACGTGATCGCCGGCGTGCTGAGGCCGGAGGATCCCGAGTCGCAGAGGATCGACGTGACGGCGCAGCCCACCGTGATCCTCATGGTCGGCGTGAACGGCACGGGCAAGACGACGACCATCGGCAAGATCGCCTGGCGACTCAAGGAGATGGGGAAGACGCCGCTCATGGTGGCCGGCGACACGTTCCGCGCCGCGGCCGTCGAACAGCTCACGGAGTGGGCGCAGCGCGTGGGCTGCGAGATCGTCAAACAGGCGGAGGGCGGCGACCCGGCGGCCGTGGTCTACGACGGCATCGCCGCCGCCCGCTCGCGCGGCGCCGACGTGGTGCTCGTCGACACGGCCGGCCGCCTGCACACCCAGGTCAACTTGATGCGCGAGCTCGAGAAGATGCGCCGGGTCATCGACAAGCAGCTGCCCGGCGCCCGGCACGAGACCCTGCTCGTCCTCGATGCGACGACGGGCCAGAATGGCCTGCGCCAGGCGCAGGAGTTCAAGCAGGCCGTGGACGTCAGCGGTGTGGTGCTGACCAAGCTCGACGGCACCGCCAAGGGCGGCATCGTCGTGGCGATCCACGAGACGCTCGGCATCCCCATCAAGCTCATCGGTATCGGCGAGCAGCTCGAGGACCTGCGCCCCTTCGAGCCTGACGTCTTCGCGCGCGCCATCTTCGGCGGCGACCACGAGTCCGCGTAGGGCCCGTCCCCCGCGGGCGCTGCGGCGGCGCGAAGGGCCTCAGGGGGACCATGGCAACATAGCCCTTCCGGGCAAGCCATGAGCCCCCTTCTTCCCTCCGCGCCGCCTCCGCGCCAGCCTGAACCGCTTCCCGCAGTCACGCGGCTACTCAGAGTTTCGCCTGACGGGTATGGCGTTCACCGGGTGCTAGGCTGGGCGGGCATGAATCGACGCACGCCGAGGAAGGATACCAGGTGTCACAGGTGCGTGATGGTCGGCTGGCTCCAACGGTTTGGGTGGCTCTCGCAGCCCTGCTGCTGGCGGTTGCCGCTGGGTTGTGGCTGGCGTTCTATCCGGGTTTCCATCAGGGAGTCTCCGTCACCGCATCGTCGAGTGGGGAGGTGGTCCAGCGCAGCGAGCAGGCATCACTCCTCGCCGAGAACGGGATGTGGGCGCTTGGCCTCTTGGCCGTCCCGGTCGCCCTCACGGGGCTCGGGGTGTTCGGCGCGGCCAGAAGCTTTCGCTTCCTGCTGTGGAGCGTGGCCGTGGTGCTTCTCGTCTTCAGCGTCATCTCAGGTATGACCATAGGTCTGTTCTACCTGCCTGCGGCCATCGCACTCCTGGTGGCAGCTGCCCTGTGCAACTGGTCGCGAACTCCAAGCCGAGTCTGAGGACAGTTCTTCTTCGCGAACATGCGCTCCCCCGCGAAGCGGGGCGTGAAGACGCCCGCGGCGCCGCTGGCCTTGGCCGTCAGCTGTCCGGCGCGATCAGCTCGATGGTGGGGAAGTACGTGCGATAGCGCGCGGCGTCGCGGGTGAGCAGACCCATCTGCGCGACGGCGGCGTGGGCGCCGATGTAGAAATCGGGGAGCGGTGATCGTTTCGTCCCGCCTCGGCGCCGATACCGCTCATAGGCTTCCCCGGCGAGGAACGCCGCTGCCCAAGGCAGAGGCTCGCGAGCGAACAGATCGGAGGACAGCGGCAGTTCCACTCCGGCCATGGTCTTGTCGCCGACCGAGACCTCCGCGAAGATGTCCCGACGCGGCGGGTGCGGGCCCAGGCGCGGAGGCGGCGCGGAGGGTCGAAGGGGGCTCGTGGCTTGCCCGGAAGGGCTATGTTGCCATGGTCCCCCTGAGGCCCTTCGCGCCGCCGCAGCGCCCAGCCACCATCGCCCGCCGGTGCAGCGCCCGGGCACACTCGCCCGCCGACCTCGGCGGCGTCCCCGCTCCCTCCGTGCTACCATTGACGCTCCGCGACCGACCTCGAGGACCCTCCATGTTCGACGCGCTCACCGACCGCCTGCAAGGCGTCATGCAGAGTCTCAAGGGCCACGGCAAGCTTACCGCCGAGGACGTCGACGCCGCCATGCGGGAGATCCGCCTGGCGCTGCTCGAGGCCGACGTCAACTTCAAGGTGGTGCGCGAGTTCGTCGCCCACGTCAAGGAGCGCGCCCTCGGCGCCGAGGTCATGGAGAGCCTCACGCCGGCGCAGCAGGTCGTGAAGATCGTGAACGAGGAGCTCGTCGAGCTCATGGGCAGCGGCGACTCCAAGCTGGCCTTCAGCGGCCGTCCGCCCACCGTGATCCTCGTGGCCGGCCTGCAGGGCTCGGGCAAGACGACCACCTGCGCCAAGCTCGCCAAGCTGCTCAAGAAGGACGGCAAGTCGCCGGTGCTCATCGCCGCCGACGTCTACCGTCCCGCGGCCATCGACCAACTGCAGACGCTGGGCGAGCGCGTCAACGTACCCGTGTACGCGCCCGGCGCCGACGTGGACCCCGTCGACATCGCCCGCGACGGGGTCAAGTACGCCCGTGAGCACGGCGACGTGGCGATCGTCGACACGGCGGGCCGCCTGCACGTCGACGAGGAGCTCATGGGCGAGCTGGTGCGAATCCGCGACGCCGTGAAGCCGCACAACGTGCTGCTCGTCGTCGACGCCATGACCGGCCAGGACGCCGTCAACGCCGCCGACGAGTTCCGCAAGCACGTCGACTTCGACGGCGTCGTGCTCACCAAACTCGACGGCGACGCCCGCGGCGGCGCCGCGCTGAGCGTGCGCGCCGTGACCGGCAAGCCCATCAAGTTCGGCAGCACCGGCGAGAAGCTGGGCGACTTCGATGTCTTTCACCCGGACCGCATGGCCAGCCGCATCCTCGGCATGGGCGACGTGCTGTCTCTCATCGAGAAGGCCGGGGAGGCCGTCGACGAGAAGCAGGCGGCCGAGATGGAGGCCAAGCTCCGCCGCGCCGAGTTTACCTTCGAGGACTTCCTCGACCAGCTCAAGCAGGTGCGCAAGATGGGCTCGCTGTCGAGCATCCTCGGCATGCTGCCAGGCGTGCCCGGGATGAAGGAGCTCAAGAACGTCCAGGTCGACGACCGCCAGCTCGACCGCATCGAGGCCATGATCTTCTCGATGACGCCGCACGAACGACGCCACCCCGATCTCATCGGCGGGAGTCGCCGGCGGCGCATCGCCGGCGGCAGCGGCACGTCGATCCAGGACGTCAACCAGTTGCTCAAGCAGTACCGCGAGATGCAGAAGATGCTCAAGGCCTTCTCGAGCGGGCGCATGAAGGGGTTTCGCCTGCCGGGCATGAGCGGGTAGAATGTCGAGTCTTGAATCAGCACCCTGAGGGGGTGAGAAAGAGTTGTCAGTACGCATGAGATTGACCCGGGTGGGGAGCACCAAGAACCCCATCTACCGCATCGTCGTCGTGGATTCCCGCGCCCGCCGTGATGGTCGCGCCATCGACACCATCGGCCAGTACAACCCGCGCACCGAGCCGTCGTTCATCGAGATCGACGCCGAGAAGGCGAAGAAGTGGCTCGCCGAGGGCGTCCAGCCCTCGCAGACGGTGAAGAGGCTGCTCGCTATCAAGGGCATCAACAACTAGGTAGGTCTTCGTGGAGACGACGGGGGGCAGTGGAATGTTGAAGGACCTGCTCGAGTATCTGGCCAAGTCGCTCGTCGACAGCCCAGACGAGGTCCACGTGGAAGCTACGGAAACCGACACCACCGTCGTGCTGGAACTCTCAGTGGCGAAAGACGACGTGGGAAAGGTGATCGGCAAGCAGGGGCGCATCGCCCGTGCGCTGCGCACCATCGTCAAGGCCTCGGCCGTCCGCGACGGCAAGCGCGCCATCGTGGAGATCATCGATTGACCACCGCAGGGGAGCCGAGGAGCGGTGCAGCGAAGTGGCACCGCTCATCGGCCGCCGCAGGCGGGTCAGCGTGCGGGCCGACGAAGTGAGCCCGCACAGCGACCGATCAGGGCTGTGGGCGTGCGGCATCCTGGGCAAGGTGCACGGCCTGCGCGGCGAGCTCTACCTCAACCTGTCGCCCGAGGGCCTCGAGCACCTCAGAATGGGCGCGGACTTCTACGTCGCGCGCCCAGACCCGGACGCGCCGGAGGGCGCTGAGCGGCTCACCCCGTGCGCGGTCACGCGCGTGGGAGGCACCGCTCAGCGCCCTCTCGTGCGCCTCGACCTGGCGCAGACCAGGGAAGCGGCCATCGCCCTGCAGGGCATGGAACTGCTGGCCGCCGGCGGGGAGCTCGACGCGCTGCCCTTCTACCGGGTCGGAGACCTCATCGGGCTGCGCGTCGAGACGGCCGCCGGCGGCCTCCTCGGCGAGGTCAGCGACGTGCTCGAGGCGCCCGCCCACGAGATCCTTCAGGTGCGGGCGCCGGACGGCGCGTCGTTGCTCCTGCCGCTGGTCGAGGAGCTCGTGAGCGTCGACGCCGAAGCCGGCGTGCTCCGCGTCGTCGACGGCCTTGTCGAGGCGCCCGCTGAGGAGCCGCGGCCGGGCGAGAGCGCCTCGTGAGAGCCGACGTCTTCACGCTGTTCCCGCAGGCCTTCGGCTGGTACCTCTCGCAGGTACACATCCGCAACGCCTGCGAGCTCGGCCACGAGTTCCGCCTCACCAACTACCGCGACCACACGCCGCTGAGCCACCTGCAGGTGGACGACACGCCTTACGGCGGCGGCGCCGGGATGGTCCTGCGCATCGACGTCGTCTGCGCCGCCCTGGAAGCGGTGTTCCCCGGCGACGCGGCCCGCGTCAGGGACGAGCGCCGCGTCGTCGAGCTCACCGCCAAAGGGCGGCAGCTCGACGACGCTCTCGCCGCCGAGCTGGCCCAGCAGGACCTCGTCCTGCTCTGCGGCCGCTACGAAGGCATCGACGAGCGCGTGACTCATCTCGTGAGCGACCGGGTCTCCATCGGCCCTTACGTGCTGAGCGGCGGCGAGGTGGCGGCCATGGCCGTGCTCGACGCCGTCACGCGCAAGCTTCCCGGCGCGATCAGCAACCCCGAGAGCGTGATCAGCGAGTCGCACTCCGCCGTGCTCGAGGGCGGCGCCGAGTACCCGCACTACACGCGCCCGGCGGAGTTCCGCGGCTGGACGGTGCCCGACGTGCTGCTCAGCGGCGACCACGGCGAGATCGGGCGTTGGCGCGCGTCACAGGTCAGAAGGGGGTAGGATAGCGCCTCCCGGCGCGGCGCCCGGCGTTTTGCGCCGCCGCGCCGCTCCTGCTAGACTGTGCGCCGGTCTTCGCTCGGAAAGAGGCTCCGTGAACATCATCGAGAACATCGAACGCCAGCAGCTGCGCGAGGGTGTGCCGCAGTTCAAGGCCGGCGACAACGTCAAGGTCCACTTCAAAGTGGTCGAGGGCAGTCGCCACCGCATCCAGGTCTTCCAGGGCACCGTCATCAAGCGCCAGGGCCAGGGCGTGCGCGAGACGTTCACCGTGCGCAAGCAGTCCTTCGGCGTCGGTGTCGAGCGCACGTTCCCCGTGCACTCGCCCAAGATCGACAAGATCGAAGTGATGCAGATCGGCGACGTGCGCCGCGCCAAGCTGTACTACCTCCGGCAGAAGGTCGGCAAGCAGGCGCGCATCCGCGAGAAGCAGCGCTAAGCCGGCCGTCCCCGGCGCGGTCGCTTTCGGCACGGTGAAACGCGGCAGGCTCATCGACTACGGCATCGTCGCCGTCGCCGCCATCGCCTTGGCTCTGCTGGTCCAGGCCTTCCTCATCAAGCCGTATCGCATCCCGTCCGAGTCGATGGCGAGCACCCTGCGACCGGGCGACCGCGTGCTGGTCAACCGGGTCGTCTACCATCTGCGCGAGCCGCACCGCGGCGACGTCATGGTGTTTCGTTACCCCGAGGATCTCGACGTCGCCTTCATCAAGCGCATCGTCGGGGTGCCCGGCGACACGCTGCAGGTGCGCGAGGGGCGCCTCTGGGTGAACGGGCGCCCTGCCGACGAGCCCTACGTGCATCGCACGGCGGGCCGCCGCGACCCTACCGCGGCCTCCGCGCCGGTGGCCGGCTCGACGATGCGCGAGCCGTGGTCGCTGGCGCAGCCTTACACGGTGCCGGCCGGATCGTACTTCGTCATGGGCGACAACCGCACGGACAGCGACGACAGCCGCTTCTGGGGCACGGTCCCTCGTGCCGATATCATCGGCGAAGGCTTCGTCGTCTACTGGCCCCTCGGCCGCTGGGCCGCGCTGTGAACGAAGGGACGGACCGCTGACACGGCGCACGCTCGCCGAGTACCTTCTGGTCGCGCTGTGCGCCATCGTGGCGGCGCTGCTCGTCCAGGCCTTCCTCGTCAAGCCGTACGGGATCCCTTCGGAATCAATGGCCGCCACGCTGGTGCCGCGCGACAGAGTGCTCGTCAACCGCGTCGTCTACCGCCTGCACGCGCCGGGGCGCGGCGACATCGTGGTCATCGACTCCGCCGCCGTCGGTCGCATCCTCATCAAGAGGGTCGTCGCGCTGCCCGGAGAGACCATCTCCGTCAGCGGCGGCGCCGTGTACGTCGACGGCCGCCGCCTCGACGAGCCCTACGTCCACCGGATGGACGGCGAGACCGAGCCCGCAGAGCCGTTCCGCGGCACCGGGCAGGCCTGGGCGCTCGAGCGCCCGTACAAGGTGCCGGCCGGGCACTACTTCCTCATGGGCGACAATCGCGTGGTCAGCGACGACAGCCGCGACTGGGGACCGGCTCCGCGTCGCGAGATCATCGGCGAAGCCTTCTTCACGTACTGGCCGCTCTCCCGCCTCCACGGCCTCTGATACACTCCCGCGAGACCGGCGAAGGAGAGCATGGGCGCAGACACACGCAGCGACAGCGGGAGCGGGCGCGACGACAAGGGCCGGACGGGCTCCAGGGGCCGCACCATCGTGGAGTACGTCGTGCTCGCCGTCGTCGCGGTGGCGGTGGCGCTGCTCATCCAGGCCTTCCTCGTCAAGCCGTACCGCATCCCTTCGGCGTCCATGGAGGACACGCTGCTGATCGGTGACCGCGTGCTCGTCGACCGCATCTCCTGGCGCTTCTCGCAGCCCGAGCGCGGCGACATCGTCGTGTTCCACCCACCCTTCGACGGCCCGGTGCTGATCAAGCGCATCATCGGGCTGCCGGGCGACGAGATCTCCCTGAGCGGCGGCTTCGTCTGCATCAACGGCCGCCGCCTCGACGAGCCCTACGTGCGCCGCCTCGACGGCCGCGAGGAACCCAGTGAACCCTTCTCCAACGGGTTGCCCTGGTCGCTGCAGGAGCCCTACAAGGTGCCCGCCGACAGTTACTTCGTGATGGGCGACAACCGCACCGACAGCGGCGACAGCCGCGAGTTCGGGCCCGTTGAGCGAGATCAGTTCGTCGGGCGCGCCTTCGCCAAGTACTGGCCGCCGGGGCGCATCGGCGGAGCAGAGTAGGCTCCCGCAGGGCCGGGCGTGAACGAGCGCTTCGCCTTCGACCTCGATCTCGCCGGGCGCGCCACCGTGGCCGGGGCCGACGAGGCCGGCCGCGGGTGCCTTGCCGGCCCCCTCGTCGCGGCGGCAGTCTCCTTCGACTACGCCGCCATGGACGACGCCGACTTCGCCGCCCTGGACGGTCTGGACGACTCCAAGAGGGTCTCCAAGGCGCGTCGCGCGGCGCTCTACGACGAGATCCTGCGTCGCGCCCGCCAGGTGGTGATCGTGTGCCGCTCGCCGGGCACCATCGACCGCGACGGCCTCCATCGCTGTAACCTCGCTGCGCTGGCGCGAGCCGTGGAAGGCATCGCGCCGGCGCCCGGCGTCACGCTGGTCGACGGGTTCCCCCTGCCCGGTTGCCGGCGCGCGCACCGGGCCGTGGTGGGCGGCGACGGCCGCTCCGCCGCCATCGCCGCCGCCTCCGTGGTCGCCAAGGTGACGCGCGACCGCCTCATGCGGCGCCTGCATCTCAGCCATCCGCAGTACGGCTTCGACCGCCACGTCGGCTACGCCACAGCCGCGCACCACGAGGCGATCGCCGCACACGGCGTCTGCGAGCTTCACCGGCTCTCGTTCGCGAGCGTCGCCTACCGGCAGCTCGGGCTGACGTTCGAGGTCGAGGAGCTCGTGCCCAGCGGCTGACTCGAAGCCGGTCGGCCGGCATCGTGAACCCCCCGGCTCCCATTCGCGAACGTCACCCCGAGGCGCGTATCGGCACCCTGTGACGCGGCGCCGACCGGCGCTACGGTATGCCTGTGAACGCTCGGCAACTCTTCGGGCGCGCGGCCGAAGAAGCCGCGGCCCGCTATCTCATCCATGACGGCTGGCGCCTTCTGGGACGCAACGTCCGTATCGGCCGCGGCGAGCTCGACATCGTCGCGCGCCGCGGCCCCGTGCTCGCTTTCGTCGAGGTCAAGGCGCGTCGCACGCGCACGTGCGGCGCCCCCGAAGACGCCGTCGGCGCAGCCAAACGGCGCCAGATCGCCCGTCTCGCCGAGTTGTGGCTGGCGGCCTGTCCCTGGGCGCTGACGGGCGTCGACGAGGTGCGCTTCGACATCGTCGCCGTCGATTCCGCCGCCTTCCCCAGCACTATCCGTCATCTGCCGGCGGCGTTCACGCTCGACGGGTAGGGGAGGGAGGACCGTTGCTCGCCAGCATCGCCAGTGAGGCTCTCAGCGGCCTGGAGGGCAAGCCCGTCCAGGTGGAGGCCGACGTCGTGGCGGCGGCCCCGGCCTTCTACATCGTGGGCCTGCCCGACGCCGCCGTCCAGGAGAGCCGCGAGCGCGTGCGCGCGGCGATCGTCAACTCCGCCTACGCGTTCCCGTCGCGACGCATCACCGTCAACCTGGCCCCGGCCGATCTGCGCAAGGAGGGGCCTTCGTTCGACCTGCCCATCGCCCTGGCCTTTCTGGTGGCCACCGGTCAGGCCGCCGACGGCTGCGACGGGCGCGGGCCGCTGGCCGCGGTCGGCGAGCTTGGCCTGGACGGCACTCTGCGGCCCGTGGCCGGCGCCCTCGCGCTGGCCGAGAGCGTGCGGCGGCGCGGGGTGCGCGGGCTGATCCTGCCCGCGGCAAACGCCGCCGAGGCCGCGCTGGTCGACGGCCTGGAGGTGTACCCCGCGCGCACGCTCGCGGAGGCCGTCGCGCAGCTTGCTGCCGGCGGCGGCGCAGCCGCACCGCCGGCCGACCTCACGGCGCTGCTCGGCAGTCCGCCGGCGGAGGGCGCGGACTTCGCCGACATCATGGGCCAGGAACAGGTGAAACGCGCTCTGGAGGTCGCCGTCGCGGGCGCCCACAACGTCCTCATGTCGGGGCCGCCGGGGGCGGGCAAGACGATGCTGGCTCGGCGTCTGCCCGGCATCATGCCGGCGCTCACCCTCGAGGAAGCCATCGAAGTCACGCGCATCTACAGCGTTGCGGGGCTCCTTCCGCAGGACCGCGCGCTGATCACCCAGCGTCCGTTCAGGGCGCCGCATCACACCATCTCGTCGCCGGGGCTGGTCGGCGGTGGCGGCACACCGCGCCCGGGCGAGGTGAGCCTCGCCCACCTCGGCGTGCTGTTTCTCGACGAGTTCGCGGAGTTCCGTCTTTCGGCGCTCGAGGGCCTGCGGCAGCCGCTCGAGGACGGCGAGGTCACCATCAGCCGCCGGCTCATGTCCATGACCTTCCCGGCCCGCATCATGCTGGTCGCGGCCATGAACCCGTGTCCGTGCGGCTACCTCGGCGACCGGGGGAGGGATTGCACCTGCCCGGCGCACAGGGTGCGACAGTACGGGTCGCGGCTCAGCGGACCGCTGCTCGACCGCATCGACCTGCGTCTCGAGGTGCCGCGCGTGCCGCCCCGAGACCGGCGCAGCGGCGCCCACGGAGAGCCGTCGGCCAGGGTCCGCGCCCGCGTGTCAGGGGCGCGCGAGCGGCAGCTCGCACGCCTGGCCGGCACGGGCGCGTACGCCAACGCCCACATGAGCGCGCGTCACCTGCGACGCCTGTGCTCGCTCGAGACCGACGCCACCGCGCTCCTCGATCGGGCCTACGAGCGCCTGCGGCTCAGCGCGCGCGCCTGCGACCGCGTGATCAAGGTCGCCCAGACCATCGCCGACCTCGAGGCGGCGCCCACCATCACGTCGGCCCACGTCGCCGAGAGCCTCTCCTACCGCAACAGGAGCCAGCATGATCGATGAACCATACGCAAGGCCGGCACGGCGGCGCAGTCTGCACGGCCCTCCCGCGCAACGCCGTGCGCTGTGCATCTGGCTCGGCACTCTCGCGTCGTGGCGCAGTGGCCTGGTCAAGAAGCTCGTGCGCGAGTGCGGGACCGTCAGCCGGGTGCTCGACGCGTCGCCCGCGGAGCTTGCGGCGCTCATCGGCCCTCCGGGCGTGGCGCAGCGGAGCAGAAAGGTTCACCCGACCACAGCGGCGCAGAGACTGGAGCGCCCGGGCGCACAGCATGCCGCGGAGCGGGACGCGGAGGAACAACGCTTCGCGGCCGCTCTCGAAGCTCGCCCCGAGGACCTCGCACGGATGCAGGAGCGCTTTCCACACTCGGCGGTGGTCGCGTGGTGCGACCCGCTCTATCCCCCGGCGCTACGCCAGCTGGCCGACCCGCCGCTGTGTCTGTTCGTCCGAGGGCGCTGCGACGACCAGCAGATCAGGCGCAGACTGCAGATCCTCTGCAACGTTCCGGCGGTCGCGGTCGTGGGTACGCGAGCGCCTTCCCCATACGGCACGGAGATGGCAGCTGCCCTGGGCCGTGATCTCACGATCCAGGGCGTCCTCGTGGTCAGCGGCCTCGCCCTGGGCATCGATGCGACGGCGCAGGCCGCGGCCATCCACGCGGCGCAGGCCGCCCAGGAGCTGGCCACGGTCGCCGTCCTCGGCTGCGGTCCGGATGTGGTCTACCCGCACGCGAATGCGGGACTACGCGAAGCAGTGGCGCGGCGTGGCCTGCTCGTGTCCGAGTTCGCGTGGGGGGTGCCGGCGCGCCCCTGGCGCTTCCCCGCGCGCAACCGCGTGATGGCTGCTCTCTCGCGGGGCGTCGTGGTGGTCGAGGGCGCGTCTCGCAGTGGCGCGCGCATCACGGCTGGCTTCGCCCTCGAGCTTGGACGCGAAGTGCTCGCGGTGCCCGGAGAGGCGGGGAGGAGGCTCACGGAAGCCCCGCACGACCTCCTTCGCCACGGTGCGCCCGTCTGCGAGTCGGCGGCCGACGTCGTGGCCGCCATCGCCACCGTGCACCTCGATGCCGAGGCGCTGGCCGGCGACCTCGACGCGACAGTGGTCGCGCGACTTCTGGAGCGAGGCTCAGACAACGGCAGGGTGTCCGGCGTGCTCCAGGCGTTGGAGCGCGGACCGATGACGGCGGACCAGGTGGCCAAGGACTGTGGGGTCCGCGTGTATGAGGCGTGCGCCCTCCTCAGCGAGCTCGAGATCGACGGACTGGCGACCCTGACCGGCGGAGGGGTGTACCGACTCAATCGCCGCTGACGCCTCCCGCCGCGGCTCCGGCTGCGGCTCCGGACCCTGTGGGCGCCGGCATGGGCACGAGAGGGAAGATATGACCGTCTGTTGCGGAGCGACGCCACGGCCGGCCGGTGGAGTTCGTGCAGGAGTGATCCGCCGCCGCGTTGAAAGCTAGGGCGCCTCAGGGGGTGCCCGTTTGACCGCTCGGCCGAAGCCTCAACTTGAACGACTGCAGAGCGCTGCCGCCGCCGCGGCGGACCCGGAGGGTCGCAGCGCGGCGTTTCTGCGCGACCTCGAGGTGCGCGGCGGCAGCGCGTCCACCCGGCGCTCGTATGCCTCCGACCTGCAACAGCTCATGGAGTGGCTGGCGGCGTGCGGCTGCACCGTGGACACTCTCGACCGGCGCGCGGTGCGCGCCTACTCGGCCCACCTGGGGCGCCGCGGGTACGCGCCGGCGACGCTGGCGCGCAAGCTGTCGACCCTGCGCGGCCTCAGCCGCTTTCTGACGGAGCGCGGCGTGCTCGGCGCCGACCCGACCCGGCTGCTGCCGGGTCCCCGTCGGCGCCGCCGACTGCCGCACGTGCTCTCGCAGGCGGAGGTCGAGGCGCTGCTGACCGCGGCGGGCGGGACCGACCCGCTCGCCCTGCGCGACCGGGCGATCCTGGAACTTCTCTACGGCTGCGGCTTGCGCAGCCAGGAGGTGGTCGCGCTCGCACTGGCCGACCTGAAGCCCGCGCAGGCGCAGATCATCGTGCACGGCAAGGGCGGCAAGATGCGCGTGGTGCCAGTCGGTGAAGAAGCCGCCGCCGCCGTGCGCCGCTACCTTGAACGCGGCCGCGGACTGCTGGCCGCGGGTCGCGAGGACGCTGCCCGCGCGGCCGCCGCCGAACGGCGTCCTCTGCTGCTTTCGCGCAGTGGCCGCGCGCTCCTCACGTCCGACATCCGCCGGCTCGTAGTAAGATACTGCCGACGTGCAGGCCTCGACGCGGCGTCGCCCCACATGCTGCGCCACGCCTACGCCACGCACATGCTGGAGAGGGGCGCCGATTTGCGGGTGATCCAGGAGCTTCTGGGGCACGCATCAGTGTCGACTACGCAGGTGTACACGCACGTCAGCGGCGCGCATCTGCGGCGCGTCTACGATTTGCATCATCCGCGCGCGTGACGGTAGGAGGATACGCGAGCCCGCAGGGGCTCCGGCTCGCGTCTGAATCATGGCAAGACTCGACGAGGACAAAGTGCGCGAACTCTGGGAGCGCTATAAGTACCAGGGCGACAAGGAGGCGCGCGACCGCCTGATCCTGGCGTATTCGCCGCTGGTCAAGTACGTCGCCGGCCGCATGAGCAACGGGCTTCCGTCGCATATCGAGGAGGCCGACCTCATCAGCTACGGCCTGCTCGGCCTCATCGGCGCCCTCGAACGCTTCGATCCGATGCGCGAGATCAAGTTCGAGACCTACGCGATCTCGCGCATCAAGGGTTCGATCATCGACGAGCTGCGCTCGCTCGACTGGGTACCGCGATCCGTGCGCAGCAAGGCGCGCGAGATCGAGAAGGTCTGCGCCATCCTTGAGAACCGCCTGCAGCGTGCCCCCACGGACGAGGAGATCACCGACGAGCTCGGCATCTCGGTGCTGGAGTTCCAGCAGTCGCTGACGCAGATCTCCAACACCAGCATCGTGGCGCTGGACGAGCTGTGGTCGATCTCCGGTTCGGACGGCGACCAGGCGTCGCTCATCGACACGCTGGAAGACCCTAAGAGCAAGGACCCCTCGCGCATGCTCGACCTCAGCGAGCTGAAGGCGCGCCTGGCGGCGGCCATCGACGCGCTGCCCAAGCGCGAGAAGATCGTCATCGCCCTGTACTACTACGAGAGCCTCACGTTGCGCGAGATCGGCGAGGTGCTGGGCGTCACCGAGTCGCGCGTCTCGCAGCTGCACACCAAAGCCATCCTGCGCCTCAAGGGGCGCCTGCGCGACGAGATCGAGCCGGCCGCGATCGGGTAGGGGGCGGCCGGCTCGGTCGCGTCGGCGACCGCTGGCGCCGCCGCGCGCCCTCTCGCTAGGCGTGGCCGCGCCTGTCTGGTATCATCTTTGGCCGTTGTGTCCACGCCGACCCGGCGGACTCCCCGGTCCGTGGCGGTGTCGGGAGGAGGCGCCTCGCGCGCCCGCCCGATTCCACTGACCGTCTGCCGGCGACAGAGTGGCGGCGCGTGCCGCCCAGCAACCGTTTAGAAGGAGACAGTCTTGCCCGCACCCCAGCATACGGTCAGCATGAAGGACCTGCTCACCAGCGGCGTCCACTTCGGCCACCAGACACGCCGTTGGAACCCCAAGATGAAGCAGTTCATCTTCGGCGAGCGCGGCGGCATCTACATCATCGACCTCCAGAAGACGACGGTCCTCATCGACGAGGCCTACGCCTTTCTCAAGAAGACCGCCGAACGCGGCGGCGGGGTCCTGTTCGTCGGCACCAAGAAGCAGTGCCAGGAGACCGTCAAGGAGCAGGCCGAGCGCGTGGGCATGCCCTACGTCTGCAACCGCTGGCTGGGTGGCCTGCTCACGAACTTCGGCACGCTCAGCAAGCGCATCAAGCGCATGCACGAGCTCAGGCATCTCTCCGAAGACGGCTCCCTCGACCTGCTCCCGACCCGCGAGGCGATGCAGCTGCGCGGCGACCTGCGCAAGCTCGAGCAGAACCTCGGCGGCGTCGGCGGCATGGAGCGCATCCCCGCCGCCGTGTTCGTCGTCGACCCGCGCAAAGAGGCCATCGTCATCAAGGAAGCGCGCAAGCTCAAGATCCCCATCGTCGCGCTCGTGGACACGAACTGCGACCCCGACGAGGTCGACTACATCATCCCCGGCAACGACGACGCCATCCGCAGCTGCTCGCTGATCGTGCGCGTGATGGCCGACGCCGTGGCCGAGGGTCGTCAGCTGCTCACCGAGGCCGAGTTGAAGGCCGAGGCCGAGCGCAAGGCGGCCGAAGCGGCAGCCGCCGCCGCCGAGAAGGCCGCCGAGAAGGCCGCCGCGGAGGCCGCTGAGGCCGAGGCCAAGAAGGCCGCGGAAGATGCCAAGAAGGCCGCCGAGAAAGCCGCCGCGGAGGCCGCCGAGAAAGCCGCCGCGGAGTCCGCTGAGGCCGAGGCCAAGAAGGCCGCGGAAGATGCCAAGAAGGCCGCGGAAGATGCCAAGGCGAAGATGGCCGCGGAAGATGCCAAGAAGGCCGAGCCCAAGGCCGAGGCCAAAGCCGAGCCCAAGGCCGAGAAGCCCAAGGCCGAGCCCAAGGCCGAGACGGCCGAGATCAAGCCGGCGGCCAAGAAGGCCGAGCCGAAGGCTGAGGCCGCCGAGAAGCCCGTGGTCAAGAAGCCGCCTGCCAAGAAGGCCGAGCCCAAGGCCGAGCCTGCCGAGAAGCCGGCCGAGTAGCACCCGTACAACGATAACCGCCGACCCTGAGAAAGGATCGCGCTGTGGCTGAGATCACCGCTGCACTGGTAAAGGAGCTTCGCGAGAAGAGCGGAGCCGGGATGATGGACTGCAAGAAGGCGCTGACCGCGACCGGCGGCGACCTCGAGCAGGCGATGGACGAGCTGCGCAAGCAGGGCCTCGCCAGCGCCCAGAAGAAGAGCTCGCGGGCGACCAACGACGGCAGTGTGGATTCGTACATCCACGCCGGCGGCAAGATCGGTGTGCTCGTGGAGGTCGGCGTGGAGACCGACTTCGTGTCGCGCAGCGACCCCTTCAAGGAGTTCACCCACGACCTCGCTATGCACGTCGCCGCGGCCGCGCCGCGCTGGGTCACGCGCGACCAGGTGCCCGAGGACGCCATCGCCCGCGAGAAGGCCATCTACGCCGAGCAGGTCAAGGGCAAGCCCGAGAACGTGCTCGAGAAGATCGTCACCGGCAAGCTCGAGAAGTTCTTCGCCGAGACGTGCCTGATGGAGCAGCCGTTCATCAAGGACACCGACCGCACCATCGAGCAGCTGCGCACCGACCTGGTCGGCGTCGTCGGCGAGAACGTGGAAGTGCGGCGCTTCGCCCGCTTCCAGCTCGGCGAGACGGGCTCCGAGGCCTGAGGGCCGTGGTGGCCGATCCCCCGGGCGCCGCCTTCCACCGCATCCTCCTCAAGCTGAGCGGGCAGGCGCTGGGTGGCGAGACGCGAGCCATCGACCCGGCGACGACCAAGGGCGTGGCCGGCTCGATCAAGGTCGCGCGCAGCCTGGGCGTCGACATCGCCATCGTGGTCGGCGGCGGCAACATCTTCCGCGGCATGGCCGCCGCCGCCGGCGGCATGGACCGCGCCACCGGCGACTACATCGGCATGATGGCCACCGTGCAGAACGCCCTCGCCCTCCAGGACGCCCTGGAGGAAGAGGGCGTCGACACGCGGGTCATGAGTGCCCTCGAGATTCGCGCCGTGTGCGAGCCGTACATCCGCCGGCGCGCCATCCGTCACCTGGAGAAGGGGCGCGTGGTGATCTGCGCCGCCGGCACCGGCAACCCGTACTTCAGCACCGATTCCGCGGCGGCGCTGCGCGCCCTCGAGCTCGAGGCCGACGCCATCCTCATGGCCAAACGCGAGTACGACGGCGTGTACACGGCCGACCCCGAGAAAGAGCCGGGCGCCGAGTTCATCCCCGAGCTCACGCACCTCGAGGCCATCGAGCGCGGTCTCAAAGTGATGGACACGACCGCGCTCAGCCTCTGCATGGACAACAAGATGCCGATCCACGTCTTCAAGATGACTGGCGACAACATCGTGCGCGTGCTCTCGGGCGAACGCGTGGGCACCGTGGTGCGCACGCCCGCCGAGAGCTGACCTCGGGAAAGGGAGGACCCGTGGAGAAAGAGCTGCTCGCTGACGCCAAGCACCGCATGGACAAGGCCGTGGAGGCCGTCAAGACCGAGTTCAACACGGTTCGCAGCGGCCGCGCGAGCGTGGGTCTGCTCGACCGCATCCACGTCGACTACTACGGCGCCTCGACGCCGCTCAAGCAGATGGCCAACATCGCCGCCCCCGAGCCGCGCCTCGTCACGGTGCAGCCCTTCGACAAGACGGCCATGAAGAGCATCGAGAAGGCGATCATGGAGTCCGATCTGGGGCTCAACCCGAGCAACGACGGCACCGTGATCCGCCTGCCGATCCCGACCCTCACTGAAGAGCGCCGCAAGGAGCTCGTCAAGCTCGTGCACCGGCTCGCCGAGGACGGTCGCGTGGCCGTGCGCAACGTGCGCCGCGACTGCATGAAGGACCTCAAAGAGCTCGTCCACGACGGCGAGGTCGGCGAGGACGCCGAGAAGCGCGCCGAGCACGAGCTGCAGAAGCTCACCGACGGGCACGTGCACGACATCGACGAGTTGGTCAAGCACAAGGAAGCGGAGATCCTCGAGGTCTGACGCTCCGCCTGGTGGCGGGGCCGACGAACGGGGCGGAGCCGACGACGTGGGGCAGGGCTGATGGCTTCGTGGCGCACCTGGGTTGCACGGTGGCGTTTGCGCGGCGCGCGCGGCGCCGCCGAGCCTGCGGCGGGCGGCGTGACCGCGCGCTACATCGCCATCATCATGGACGGCAACGGCCGCTGGGCGCAGCGCCGGCGGCTGCCCGTGGCCGCGGGGCACCGGGCGGGCGCGAAGACGCTGCGCCGCGTCCTCGAGCACGCCCTGGACCTCGGTATCCGTGAAGTGACGGTGTACTCGTTCTCCACCGAGAACTGGAGCCGCCCGCCCGCAGAGGTGGCGGCGCTCATGGACCTGTTCGTGGAGATGATAGATTCGCAGGTGCCCGACATGCACGAGCGGGGGGCGCGAGTGCGCTTTGTCGGGCGCCGTGACGGCGTACCGCAGAAGCTGGTGCGCCGCATCGAGGAGGCCGAAGCGCTCACCGCCGCCAACACGAGGATGACCCTGTACATCGCCTTCAACTACGGCGGCCGCAGAGAACTACTGGATGCGGCCGCCGGGCTGGCGACGCACGGGGAAGAGGCGACGGAGGAGAGCTTCCGGCGCCACCTGTACGCCCCCGAGATGCACGACCCCGAGCTGCTGATCCGTACCTCGGGCGAGCTGCGCATCAGCAACTTCCTGCTCTGGCAGTGCGCCTACTCCGAGCTGTACTTCAGCGACAAGCTGTGGCCCGACTTCGACGAGGCGGCACTCGACGAGGCCCTGGCCGAGTACGCGCGCCGGCAGCGGCGCTTCGGGGGGCGCGCAGGGGCCGGCGCCGCGAACGGCGCCGGCGCGGAGGGCGAGTCGTGACGACGCGCGTCATCACCGGCGGCGTCCTCGCCGTGCTGGCCGTCGTCCTGGTCCTGCACGGCGGGCTCGTCTACTTCTTCGTGATGCTCGCTTTGGCCCTGATCGGCCTCAACGAGTTCTACCGGCTCGTGAGGCGCTACAGGCCGCTGCCGCTCGCCGGCTTCATCGCCGTTGCCGTCATGATGTACATGGCGTGGTTCCGCTCGCCCTTCGGATTGCTCGGCGCTATCGCCCTGGCCGTGCTGCTGGTGGCGCTCCTCGGGCTGCTCATCGGGCCCAAGCGCGGGGTGACCGCGCGCATGGCCGTGACTCTGCTCGGCCTCCTCTACCTCGGGCTCGGCTTCAGCGCTCTGCTCATGCTCCGCCGCCTCGACGTCGGGGCTGCGGCGGTGCTCACCGTGGTCTTCGGCACGTGGGCCGGTGACACCATGGCGTACTTCACCGGCCGGTTCTTCGGCTCCACGCCCATGGCGCCGAAGCTCTCGCCCAAGAAGACCTGGGAGGGCTTCGCCGGCGGCGCCATCGGCACCGTGCTCCTCGTGGTCTTCATCGGCCTGTACACCGACCTGGGGCCGGCAGACTCACTCATGCTCGGCGCGGTCATCGCCGTCGTGGGGCCGCTCGGCGACCTCTTCGAGAGCCTCATCAAGCGCGACGTGCAGATCAAGGACTCGGGCCGCGGCATCCCCGGCCACGGGGGCGTGCTCGACCGCTTCGATGCGCTGCTGTGGGCGTCGGTCGCGGCGTACTTTCTGCTGACAGTGGCCCTCGGGTTCTGAGGACGTGATGGGTGTCGCCGTAAGCTCATCACTGCAGCATCGCCCGAGAACTCGGCCGCGAACTCTGAGGTGTCACTGCGGCTGGCCGCGATGGCCGGGTTCGCGCTTTCGTTCATCGCTCTGCTCGTCGCCGTGGTCTGCCTCGTCCTCAAACTGATCATGCGGCACACCTTCAATCTCGGCCTCGCTCCGCTGGTGATCGAGAAGGAGCGTGTCAATTCCGACTGACACCGTTGTGAGGAGCGGATCGGGCGGGCGCCGCGGAGCAGCGCCCGCCGTCTTTGCCGCCGCGGCGATCGCGAGCGCCGCCGCGGCCGTCATCTGTACGTGGCAGCGCCTCTTCCTCGGCACAGACCTGCAGGACGAGAACTTCTACATCGTCGTGCCGTGGCGCTGGGCCCTCGGGGACACGCCCTTCGTGAACGAGCAGAACCTGGCGCAGGTCAGCAGCCTGCTCGAATACCCGTTCGTCAAGCTGTTCGGCATCGTCCGCGACTATGATGTGACAGGTCTCGTGTTGTACACGCGGCATCTCTACTTGCTGATGATGCTCGGCGTCGCGGCGGCCGTGTTTCTCATCCTGCGTCGCGTGGTGCGCTGGGAGCTGGCCCTGCCGGTCGCGTCCGTGTACGTTTCGTTCATCTTCTTGCGGACGCCGCAGCTGAGCAACAACACGATGGGCGCCGCCTTTCTCACCCTGGGCGCGGCACTGGGCTCGTGGGTCGTTCTGGAGGGCCGAGGCCGAGCGTGGGCCCTCGCCTCCGGCGCGGCGTACGGCTTGGCCGTCGTCGCGTACCCTACGCTGCTGTTCATCGTGCCGTTCTACGCCGTCTTCCTCGCCTTCGCCCTCGGCCGGCGCGCCGTGGGCATGGTAGCTGAGCTTGCCTTCACGCAGCCGCCGGACCCCGAAGGTCCGCCCACAGGGCCCGCTGCCTGGAGGGCGCTCAGCGTGTGGGTCCTCGGCGGTGCGGGCGTGCTGCTGCCCATCGGCCTCGTGATCATCAGCTTCGGCCTCAGGAATCTGCAGCGCTGCTGGGCCTACACCATGGAAGTTGCGCGGAACACGGACCAACTTGGCGGCGCCGCCAAAGCCTACGAGGTCGCGCTGGGCTTCTGGCGCTTCTATTGGTCGCGACCGTACCTGATCGTGGCAGCGCTGCTGATCTTTACCGTCTACAGGCGCTGGCCCATGCCGGCGCGCGTGCTCCTGGCCACCGTGCCCCTGGCCCTGTGGCTGGCAGGGCTGCGCTCGATGCTCGACGCGGCGGGGTTCGTGCTCGTCTACGCGGCACTGTCGCCATACCTGTTCCTGTTCCTGCCGCGCTCGAGGCGCGAGGCCGGCGCCAAGCTGCTGCTCTGGATCTGGGCGCCAAGCATGATCGCCGGCGCGATGACAGCCTTCACCAGTGCCGCCGGCTACTTGAACGCCCCGGTGGGCTTCACCCCGGCTCTTATGGTGAGCGGTGTCTTCCTGGCATGGGCGCTTGAGGCGGTGACGAGTCCAGAGCCGTTGGTCACCAGCGCCGCGTCCTCAGGCCGGCTGCCGTGGCTCGCGTTGGTCGTGCTCGTCACGGTGGTCGGCGTGACCGTCGTCTTCCAGTTTCAGCAGCGCGACGTGTCATACGCGCAGCTGACGAGCCGCTTCGACTCGGGGCCTTGGTGGGGCATCAGAGTCACCCCTGATCGGCGTCGGCTGCTGGACAGCTTTGCCAGCGACCTGCGGGTCCAGAGCACGCCGGACGACGCGCTGCTGGTCTTCGATCAGGCCTGTGGCTACTACCCATACTCGGGAGGAGAGATTACCGCCGACTCGTACTGGCGATCGAACGCCGACGTGATGGCCCCGCTGCCCCAGGCGACGTTCAGCTACTACCGCCGCCACCGCATCGCGCCGACGCTCGTCGTGCGCCTCATCTCGACCGCGGGCATGACCGACGCCGAGCTGCAGGCTGCCTGCGGCGGACTGGACTACCCGCCCACGCTGGTCCGCCCCACGTACGCCTTCCAGCGCAAGCCGGCGGACGAGAGCACGGCAGAGGTGCTGGCGAGGCTGCCACGGCGATGACTGGCAGGTGTCGTGTCGCGAGCCTCCGAAGCGGTAGACTGCGGCGCGACGACGGACGGGAGAGTCCATCGTAGCGCGGACCGGGCGGCGGCTGGAACGTGAAGTGACGTTGATTGGGCGGGGCGTGTGGCTGGGGGTGGCGGCCGCGCCGAGCACGGACGATCGCGAGGAGGCGGTGCAGTGATGGATCAGAGTCGCGAGAACGCGGGAGCCCCGAGACGCCTGGTGATCCTGGGGTCGACGGGCTCCATCGGCCGCCAGGCGCTGGAGGTGCTCGCAGCCGTCCCGGGCTGCGAGCTCGTCGGCTTGGCGGCCGGGTCGAGCGCCGAGCTGCTGCTGGAGCAGGCCGCGCTCCACGGCGTGAAAGACGTGTGCCTGCGCGACGCGAAGGCTGCGGCCGCGGCGGCCGCGCGGGCGCCCGAGCTCAAGGTGTACGCCGGCGAAGCCGGCGTACAGGAGCTCATCTCGCGCGCGGCCGCTGACGCTGCCGCGGCTGGCCTGCCGCTCACGGTACTCAACGGCATCGTCGGCGCCGCCGGGCTGCGCGCCACGATGGCGGCCCTCGACGCCGGCGCGACCCTGGCTCTGGCCAACAAGGAGAGCATGGTCGCCGGCGGCCCGTTCGTGCTCGACGCGGCACGCCGCAGCGGCTCGCTGATCCTACCCGTGGACAGCGAGCACAGCGCCCTGTTCCAGTGCATCGCGGCGGGGGGAGGGGGGGCGGCCCTCGAGGAGCTCCTTCTGACCGGCTCGGGCGGCCCCTTCCGCGGCCTTTCGGCCGCGGAGCTGGCCGCCGTCACGCCGGAGCAGGCGCTCAGGCACCCCAACTGGTCGATGGGCGCCAAGATCACCATCGACTCGGCCACGCTCATGAACAAGGGCCTCGAGGTGATCGAGGCGCACTACCTCTTCGGCGTGCCCTACGAGCGCATCACCGTCGTGATCAGCCCGCAGAGCACGGTGCACAGCATGGCGCGCTTCGCCGACGGCGCGATCCTCGCGCACCTCGGCGTGCCCGACATGCGCACGCCCATCGGCTACGCGCTCGCCTACCCCAAGCGGCCACCGCTGCCCATGGTCAAGCGCCTGGACCTGTTCGCGACTCAGCTGACCTTCCACAAGCCTGACGCCGAGACGTTCCGCTGCCTGGCGCTGGCCGAGGAGGCCGGGCGCAGGGCGGCGATCGTCGCCTGTGACGCCGAGGCCGCCGGCTGCGCGCCGCGCACCGTGGCGGCGCCCATCGTGCTCAACGCCGCCAACGAGATCGCGGTGCAGGCGTTCCTCGACGGGCGCATCGCTTTCCTGGCCATCCCTGAGATCGTGGAGAAGTGCCTCACCTGGCTCGGCGACGAGCCCGTGGAGAGCCTCGAGGACGTGTACGCCTGCGACGAGGAGGCGCGCCGCTTCGCGCGGGAGGCCGCCGGCCGGCCCGCCTGAACCCCGCCGGCCTGAGCCGGGCCGGCCGGCAACGCCGCCCACGCGGGAGTTAATCTCGCCTCAACATCGGTCGGGTACCCTCACGGGGGCCGTCTGCGCCATCACCAACGAAAGAGACTGCATGACCGAGTCCGACGAGCAGCACGACACAGAGACAGGGTCCGCCGAGCCGTCCGCGAGCGCCGGCGCGCCCGCCCCGAAGCGCGCCCTGAGCCCGTGGTCGCTGCTCCTCGGCGGCGCCATCCTCGTCACCCTCATGCTCGGCCAGTGGGTGTGGCTGATCGCCATCCTCGGCCTCGCGCTGCTCATCACGGTGCACGAGTTCGGGCACTTCATCGCCGCCAAGTCGTTCGGCATGCGCGTCGAGAAGTTCTACGTGGGCTTCCCGCCCGCGGCGCTGCGGCGCACCTGGGGCGAGACCGAGTACGGCATCGGCATCATCCCCCTGGGCGGCTTCTGCAAGATCAGCGGCATGCTGCCCGAGGAGGAGGTGCCCGAGGGCACCGGCGACCGCGTGTACTACAAGAAGGCGGTCTGGAAGCGCAACGTCACGATCGCCGCGGGGCCGTTCATGAACTTCCTCGCGGCGGCGGTCATCATGATCCTGTTCATCGGTATCCAGGGGATCCCGACGGCGAGCCTCACGCTGGACGAGGTCGTGAAGGATGCGCCGGCCGCCAAAGCCGGGCTGGTCGCCGGCGACACGCTGGTCGGCGCCGACGGGCAGCGCTGGACCACCTGGGACCAGGCGTCGGCGTACTTCCGCGCCAACATGGGCAAGACGATCTCCCTGACGTACCGGCCGGCCGGGACCACCGGCGCGGCGGCGGAGAAGACCGTCAAGCTCACCCTCATCGAGAACCCTCAGTCCCCGGGCAACGGCTATCTCGGGGTCGCCGCCGGCGTCGTGCGCGACCGGCCCGGGCCGATCCGCGCGGTCGGGCTCGGCCTGGTCGGCTTCAAAGACGTCGTGGTCGGCACCTTCACCGGCTTCTGGTGGCTGATCACCGGCAAGATCAGCGCCACGGGGCCAGACGGCGCCGTGGGGCCCGTGGGCATCATGAACGTGAGCAAGCAGGCGGTGCAGCAGAGCTGGTACCCCATCCTGCTCGCCTTCCTGAGCTTCAACCTCGGGCTCATCAACCTGCTGCCGATCCTGCCGTTCGACGGCGGGCACATCGCCCTCAACGTCGTCGAGCGCCTGCGTGGCAGGCGCGTCAACGCCAAGGTGCTGGAGCGCATGATCGCGTTCGGCACCGTGCTGCTCGTGATGCTGTTCATCTTCCTCACGTTCAACGACGTGAAGAGGCTGTTCGGCGGGTAGTAGCGGGGGCCGGCCGGCCGTGGCTCCCGCGTGCCGCGCGGCGCCGCGCGCGTGAGCGCGAACCTTCGGCACAGGAGCCTCCCGCACAAGAGAAGTAAGATGGACGCATGGACGGCCTGATCCTCGTCACCGGCGGCGCCGGGTTCATCGGCTCGCATCTCGTGGACGCCCTGCTCACGGCGGGGTACGACGTGCGCGTGCTCGACGACTTCAGCACCGGCAAGCAGGAGAACCTGCGCGGCGCCGAGGCGCTGGCCGCCGCGCACGGCGGCCACTTCCAGCTCATCGCCGGCGACGTGCGCGGCGAGTTCAAGATGCGCGACGCCGTGGACGGCTGTGCGGCCGTGTGCCATCTCGCAGCCGTGGCCTCGGTCACGCAGTCGCTGGCCGACCCTGTGGGCACCGGCAGTGTGACCCACGGGGGCACAGTGAACGCGGTGCGCATGGCGGTCGACGCGGACGTTCCGCGCTTCGTCCTCGCGTCCACCTGCGCGGTGTACGGTGACGCGGCGCAGCTGCCCGTCGGCGAGTCCTCCGCGCCGCTGCCGCTGAGCCCCTACGCGGAGGCGAAGCTCGCGGCAGAGGAGACCTGCGCGGCCGCCGCCGACGCCGGGCAGATGGCGGCCGTCTGCCTGCGCTTCTTCAACGTCTTCGGGCCGCGGCAGGACCCCGGCTCCGAGTATTCCGGCGTGATCAGCCGCTTCATGGCGGCCGCGGCCGCGGGCGAGCCGGTGACCGTATACGGCGACGGCCTCCAGACGCGTGACTTCGTGTACGTGGGTGACGTGGTCGAGGCCATCGTGAGAGCCCTCCAGAGGCCCCTCAGCGGCGTTTCGGTACTCAATGTGGGTTCCGGTACCCCCACGAGCGTCCTGGACGTCCTGGGCCGCCTGGAGGAACTGGCGGGCGCCCCCATCGAACGGCGCTTCGCGGCCGCGCGCGCCGGCGACATCCGCGACTCGCGGGCCGACCCGGGGCGCGCAAGGTGGGTGCTCGGCTGGGAGGCGGGGGAGACCTTCGCCGGCGGCCTCGAGAAGACGTTGGCGTGGTTCAAGGAGCAGGCCGGGGAGCCTGCGGCGCCCGGCCGGAGGCCGCGTGCCTAGCGCGCGGCGGATCATGGTCGGCGCCGTGCCGGTCGGCGGCGGCGCCCCGGTGGCGGTGCAGTCCATGACGTGCACGCGCACCGGCGATGCCGCGGCGACGATCGCGCAGGTGCGAGCCCTCGTGGACGTGGGCTGCGAGCTCGTGCGCGTGAGCCTGCCCACGGCCGGGGAGGCGCCGGCGTTCGCGCACCTCGTGCGCGAGGCTCCGGCGCTGGCCGCATACGACGCGCCCGTGCCCATCATCGCCGACATCCACTACGATTGGCGCCTGGCGCTGGCGGCGATCGCGGCCGGGGCCGCAGGCATCCGCATCAACCCGGGGACGATGGCCGAGAAGCACGTCCGCGAGATCGTGCGCGCGGCTGCCGAGGCGCGCGTGCCGGCGGGAGGCGGGGGAGAGGTACCCGTCGCCATCCGCATCGGCGTCAACGCCGGCTCGCTGCCCCGTGACCTCCGCGGCAGGGCCGAGCGCGAGCCTGCGGCGGCGCTCGTGGAGGCCGCGCTGCGCTGGGCGGCGCGCTTCGACGAGTGGGACTTCCGCGCCTACAAGCTGTCGGTCAAGAGTTCGAGCGTGCCAGTCACCCTGGAGGCGTACCGGCTGCTCGAGGCGCGCACGGATGCGCCGCTGCACGTGGGCGTGACGGAGGCCGGCACCATCTGGAGCGGCACGATCAAGAGCGCCGTGGGTATCGGCGCTTTGCTCGCCGAGGGCATCGGCGACACCGTGCGCGTCTCCCTGACCGGCGACCCGGTGGAAGAGGTGCGGGTCGCCTGGAAGATCCTCGCCGCGCTGGATCTGCGGCGGCGCGGCCCCGAGGTCATCTCGTGCCCCACGTGCGGACGCACCGAGGTGGACATCGTGGGGCTGGCCGAGGAGGTCGAGCGCCGTCTGGCCGGCGACGCTGCGCTGGCCGGCACCGCCATCACGGTGGCCGTGATGGGCTGCCGCGTGAACGGCCCCGAAGAGGCGCGGCACGCCGACTACGGCATCGCCGCCGGGGCCGGCGAGGGCGTGCTGTTCGACCACGGCGAGCGCGTCGAGGCGCCGCTGCCCGAAGGGCAGCTGGTCGACGCGCTTCTCGCGCGCATCCGCGGCGCCGGCGCCTGACGGCCGGGCGCGGAGCGGCTGCGCCGCCGCGCCCCATCCCACGTCGACTGGGCGTCCTTACCCAAACGTATGTACCAGTAAGTCCAGCCCCGCTTCTGCCGATGCTCCAGTCACAGAGTCGGCGAAGGGCGCGAGCCCAGGAGGCAGGTCATGAAGACGATTCGGAGCGGGGGACGGCCTCGCACGGTAGAGGCGGTGCGGGAAGACGCCGGCGGGCGGCGGCTCGCCGTCACTGTCGGCATGCTCGTCTTCCTGGTCGGCTTGGCGCTGTTCTTTGTGGCGAACGCCCCTTCCTGAGGAGACGATGACGACGACACTCCACAAGCCTCCAGCCTACGTGTCGGAAGCGCCGCAGGACGCCGGGATCCTCATGCTGCCGGATACCCTGGCGATGGCGCTCCGCGAGGTCGGCACGATCGCTCTGCTGTTTGTGCTCGCGCTGCCCGCGCTGTCGATCGGCGGCTGACGGGGCCGCTCAGTCTGCGCCGCCGCCGCGCACCTCACGGAGCGAAGCTTCATCCGCGGCGACTGATAGACTCTCCCGCATGCAAGCCAACACCGGGAAGCGCACGCGCATCTACCTTGCCGGGCACACCGGCCTCGTCGGCAGCGCGATCCTGCGCGCTTTGCACGAGGCCGGCTACGAGAACCTCGTGGTGCGCGATCTCAGCGAGCTCGACCTCACCGACCAGCACGCCACGCGGCGCTTCTTCGCCGCCGAGAAGCCCGAGGCGGTCATCGTCGCCGCGGCCAAGGTCGGCGGCATCCTCGCCAACTGGGAACAGCCCTGGGAGTTCCTCTTCCAGAACCTGCAGATCGAGGCCAACGTCATCGGCGAGGCGCACGCCGCCGGCGTGCGCCAGCTCATCTTCCTCGGCAGCTCCTGCATCTACCCGCGCGAGGCGCCGCAGCCGTTGCGCGAGCAGTACCTGCTGACTGGGCCGCTCGAAGAGACCAACCGCCCGTACGCCATTGCGAAGATCGCCGGCATCGAGCTGTGCCGCAGCCTCAACCGCGAGTACGGCGCCGACTACCTTTCGCTGATGCCGACCAACCTGTACGGCCCCGGCGACAACTACGAGCTGCAGACCAGCCACGTGCTGCCGGCGCTCATCCGCAAGTTCCACGAGGGGAAGACGGGCGACGCGGGAGGGGCCGGCGGGCGCGAGCCGGCCCGGCCTGTCCGCCTGTGGGGCACGGGCACGCCGCGCCGCGAGTTCCTGTACGTCGACGACGTCGGCCACGCCGTCACCTTCTGCCTCGAGCACGTGCATGCCGCCGACGTCCCCGACGGCATGCTCAACGTGGGCTGCGGCGAGGACCTCACGATCCGCGAGCTCGCCGCTCTGGTGCAGCGCGTCGTGGGCTACCATGGCCCCGTGGAGTGGGACGCGTCCATGCCGGACGGTACGCCGCGCAAGCTCCTGGACGTGAGCCGCTTGCGCGGCCTCGGCTGGGCGCCGACCGTGAGCCTCGAAGAGGGCATCGGCCGCGCCTACGAGTGGTATCTGGAGAACCGCGCCTGAGCCGCCGGCCGGCGCTGCGAACGGGGGGCACATGGGCAAGACGGCGCTGATCACGGGCATCACCGGGCAGGACGGCGCCTACCTGGCCGAGCTCCTGCTCGGCGAGGGCTACACCGTCCACGGCATCAAGCGGCGCGCCAGCTCGTTCAACACCGAGCGCGTCGACCACCTCTATCAGGACCCGCACCTGCCCGGCGGCCGCTTCTTCATGCACTACGGCGACCTCACCGACGCCACCAACCTCATCCGCATCGTGCAGGAGACGCAGCCCGACGAGCTCTACAATTTGGCCGCGCAGAGTCACGTGCAGGTCAGCTTCGAGACGCCCGAGTACACCGCCAACTCGGACGCCCTCGGCACCCTGCGTCTGCTCGAGGCCATGCGCATCCTGGAGCTCGCCGACACCGTGCGCTTCTATCAGGCCTCCACCAGCGAGATGTTCGGCAAGGTGCAGGAGGTCCCGCAGCGCGAGAGCACGCCGTTCTACCCGCGCAGTCCATATGGCGCCGCCAAGCTGTACGGCTACTGGATCACGGTGAACTACCGCGAGGCCTACGGGATGCACGCCAGCAACGGCATCCTCTTCAACCACGAGAGCCCCATCCGCGGCGAGACCTTCGTGACGCGCAAGATCACGCGCGCCGTGGCGCGCATCGCCTTGGGCCTCGAGAAGAACCTCTGGCTGGGCAACCTCGACTCGCTGCGCGACTGGGGCCATGCTCGCGACTTCGTCCGGGCCATGTACCTGATGATGCTGCAGGACGAGCCCGACGACTACGTGATCGCCACCGGCGAGCAGCACAGTGTGCGCGAGTTCGTGGAGCTCGCGTTCGCCGAAGTGGGCGTGACGCTGCGCTGGGAGGGGAGCGGGGCGGAGGAGGCCGGCGTGGTCGACTCCGTCGACGCCGGCCTGCTCGCCGCCGCGCGCGACGGCTACGGGCCCGCGGCGCCGGCGCCTCACGGCTCCGCCGCGCCACATGAGCCGGTGCAGCCGGGCGTGACCCTGGTCAGGGTCGACCCCCGGTACTACCGGCCCACCGAGGTCGAGAGCCTCATCGGCGACGCCACTAAGGCGCGCGAGCGCCTGGGCTGGTCGCCGACCGTCGGGTTCGGCGACCTCGTTGCCGAGATGGTCCACGACGACCTCGGCCAGGCGCGCCGCGACGAGCTCCTCAAACGCCGGGGCTTCGAGGTCAAGGACTACAAAGAGTAGCGGCGCCACTCTGGCCTCTCCGATAGGTGTCGCCAGCCCAGGCAACGCGCGTCTCTCTCCGCGCCCGGTTTCGCGCCGCCCACACCGGGCTCTCTCCCCGACGTTGAACTCGCGTGCCCGCACGGCTACCATGAGGTCGGACTAGCGAGAGAGGTGCCGATGAACGGCTGGCGTTGCGTGCGGGTTCTGCTGACAGTTCTGCTCGTCCTTGTGCCGGTGGTGGTGGGTATGCTCGCCGGCTCGAGTGTCGAGAGCGAGGCGGCCGGCCTGCCCGGCCCTCAGGCTGCCCACGGCAGCGACTTCACGCTGCTCCGTGATGAGCTCGGACCCTACATCCTCACCTACTACGCCGACCCCGGCGGCTCGATCAGCGGCACCACCCAGCAGACGGTCAACTGGGGCGAGGACGGCACGGCAGTGACGGCCGTTCCTGCCGAGGGCTACCACTTCGTGAAGTGGTCCGATGA
>Ga0315281_10000906_pt1 | contig 42661 bp, 44 predicted proteins | sample YL17G07_0_MG_FD_204540 | JGI IMG/M metagenome (GOLD analysis project Ga0315281, IMG submission 204540) | Sediment microbial communities from Yellowstone Lake, YNP, Wyoming, USA - YL17G07_0 | ecosystem: Environmental > Aquatic > Freshwater > Lake > Sediment | place: USA: Wyoming | collected...
GCAATACTCTCTACAGCCCGGTCAGGTGATCTCGATCAGTATTTCCGGTTATGACCAAAATATGGTCGGCTTCACCCCGGATTCAGTGGTCGGGATACTCCGGATTGACTGGTCGGCATGGTCCGGATTGACTGGTCGGCATGGTCCGGAATACGCACCTGAGTGCTCAATGAAAGGAATCATGGATAATACAATACGGATAGCGAGATTAAAGCTTCTGCTTATAGCGGCAAAGATACGGGCACATTCAGGCACAAGCACAGTAAAGTATTCGCGGCATGACAGCAGGGCGGAGGGGTTTTTCAGATTTTTGACGTATCTCGATAAACTCCGAGAGCAGACAAGGCCGTGGTTGGATGGCAGCAGATGGCCTTGCCGTCATGTAGCTGTGCTTGGCATTTCTTAATCTCGTGCAAGAAAGTTCTTGCACGGAATGACGGAGGCTACCGCGAAACAGCAAAAAATGATCACATGGATAGGCGATGGTGATTAGCAGATGAGAAAAAGATCAACTCATAGAGGGATAGGTTTGACTTCGTGCAAGATTCAGGTTATACAAAAAAAGCATCACAGAAAAAGTAATTTATCAATCATCAGGCTACAGAGAAGACAGTCAAGATTGCCAGTACTAACCTTGACTGTTTTATAGTTTAGCAAATATGAGGAAGTTAATGAGATAAGTCTCAGTCACAGAAATACTAAAAAACCAATTTAGTCATTATCCTTCGAAATATCGGAGTGATACTTTTTTGCGCCCGGTTACTCTTTGATACACTTCGTCTGAATATCCAAGGGCAATAACTGCATAAATTTCTTCTTCTGACGGAATGCCGATACTCTTCTGTATAGTGGAATCTTTCCTCATTGAAGAAACTGCATATCCGATAAGACAAGAACTGAGTCCCATGCTGTGGGCAGCAAGCAGGATATTCTGTGCTGCAAGCAATGCGTCCTCTGCCGGACAGCTTGCTCCAGGTTTAGATCCGATAACAATAGCCGCAGTGCTGCCATGGAAGAGATGGTCCTTACCTGACTTTCGCCAGTCGTTAATTGCATACTTAACCATCCTGTAGTAGCTCCTATAATAGGCATCAAGCTCTCCTTTTCCTATCAGTTTCAAGAAAAACCGAAACAATGTCTTCTCTGCGGTGGTGTTTAAACGCTCGAAGAAGGATACTATGTGTTCTGCTAAAGATGTAACGGCCTTTCTTGTCGGCAAAACAGTAAAGGTCCATGCCTGACTATTGGTTCCGGAAGGAGCAGTGATACCGATCTTTACGAGGTCTTCGAGGATTGCCTGGTCTACAGGACTATTCGTGAAGCAACGGCAAGACCGGCGGGAAGCCATAAGCTGCACTAAACCGGTTATGTCATATTTTCCATGAGGAAGCCACTGATTAACAGCATTGAAAGTATTATAGCGCGACATATCTTCATCAATTGTGCCAACGCAAATAGCTGCCTGTGGACATGCTGCAGCACAATGTCCGCAAGATATGCAATCCTTTCCTGAGACAATGGCCATTCCTTCTTTAAGTGATATGGTTGCAGTTGGGCAAACAAAAATGCATGATCCGCAGCCATTACAGAGATTTTTGTCAATTCCTATTCTATTTTTTTCCATTACCAGCCTCTCCATTCATATTCATACACTCACCATAATAATAGCACTGGAGATAAATTATTTCTAACATTTCAGTGCCATCTACGAGGAAGTGGGCAGCAATTCATACAGAATCTGACATTGACTGACATGTCAAGCCCTGTCTTTTACACATAAATCAGTTTCTTGACAAATATATTAATACATGCTAATATTTGCATGTATTTTAAAAAGGAGACCACAATGCTTTCAATGGGCAGAAAGATAGAACTTTTGAAAGTCATCGCCCACCCGGTGAGGATTAAGATACTGGACGAGCTTACCAGGGGGGTAAAGTGCGTAAGCGATTTTGAGGATTTTCTTGAAATCAGCCAGCCCAACATATCGCAGCACCTATCCCTCCTCCGAAGACACGGTATCATTGATTACTACATTGACGGCAGGCTCAGGTGCTATTTTCTCAGGGACCCGCTTGTCCCTGAGCTTATCGAACTGCTGAAAAAAGACTTTAAGGAGGAACTGCCGGCCCCGGCATGTTGTCCGGTCACAAGAAAAGGGACATATCCGGGGGACAGGAGACGGTAGGGCGCGCAGTCATGATGTTAGACGCTGACAATGAAAAGGGGGAGAAGATGGACAGGGAATTAGTGCTGTTTCTTTCAACCACGCCGTACAGTTTTGAAAATACGCATACTATTTTCAGGCTGGCGGACGCCGCATTAAAAAAAGGACAAAAGGTCAGGCTTATCGCCTCGGGGGACGGAGTCTTCTCGATAGTCAAGGGCCAGCTTCCCCGGTCCCTTGCAGTGATGGAAGAATTAGTGGGCAGGGGACTCAAAGTAGACATATGAACAGGTTGCATGAAGGCCCGCGGTCTTGCGGGCGAGGACTCGGTGGAAGGCGGCGAGATGAGTTCCCTGAAGGGGCTCTTCAATGTCATCAAGACAAAACCGGTGTTCCTGAATTTCGGAGTTTAGGGGGAGACATGGAAAACGTAACCATTCTATTGCGGAGAGCGCCGTACGGTTCGGTTGACGCAGCCGAGGCCCTGCGCCATGCGCTCGGTGGGGTCACTAACGACATGGCGGTCCGGCTTATCCTCGTCGACGGCGGCGTGCAGGCCGCCCGCAAGGGGCAGGACATAGGGAGTACGGAATACCTGAGTGCGGAAGAGGGCTTGAAGGACTGCCTCGACATGGGGGTCGAGGTCTATGCGGACCGCTCGTCCCTGCGCGAGGAGCGGGTGGAGGCGGAAGACCTTACTGAGGGCGTGAAGGTCGCCGGAGGCGCTGAAATCGCGGGGCTGATGGGAGAAGCCGCAGTGACCCTGATCTTTTAAAGGAGGAGGATGACATGCTGGTGATCATAAAGAGCGGGCCGGACACAACCGAAGGGAAGCGGGGAGTGAAGACGGCCGGAGACATGGCGGCGGATATCGCGCTTTTGCAGAACGCGGTCTATTTCGCACAAAAGGACCGTATGGGGGGCTTTTGCGGGACGATCCATGTCCTTGCCGAGGACTGCCGGCTGAGGGGGCTCGGGGAGACGGACATAGAGGGAGGCATTAAACAAATAGGATATGACGAACTCGTTGACCTGATGGTCAAGGACGAAAAGGTTATAGGGGTGCTCTAAGAGGAGGGAACTATGAAGAAGATAGTTGTTATCGGCGGGTCTTTCGGCGGGCTTACGGCTGCGCTTGAGTTAAAAAGGCTGTTGGGAGTGAGGGCTGAAATAACGGTTTTGAGCGATACGGACAAGTTCGTCTTTATCCCATCGCTCCCTTGGGTGGCAATGGGATGGAGAAAGGCAAAGGACATAACTCTGTCTTTGAAAGATATACTCTCGCCCAAGGGTATCAATTTAGTTCATGACGCCGCAAAGACTGTTGATCCGGGCAAATCGGCAGTAACAACGGCGGCAGGAGAATATCCGTATGACTACCTCGTGGTCTCGACCGGACCCGACCTCGCCTTTGATGAAGTGCCGGGTCTGGGGCCTGAAAAAGGGCACACCGAATGTATATTCACCCTGGAACAGGCGGAGAGGGCGAATGCGGCATGGAGCAAATTCCTTGAAGCTCCCGGTCCTGTCGTGACCGGCTCGGTGCAGGGCGTCAGTTGTTTCGGCCCCCCTTATGAATATGCCTTCGAGGTGGACGCGGAACTCCGCAAAAGGGGTATGCGCCATAAGGTCCCGATTACGTTTGTGACCTCCGAGCCGTTCATAGGACATTTCGGCATAGGTGGTCTAAGGAATTCAAAGACCATAATGGAGGACGAATTTGCAAAGCGGGACATAAAGGTCATTGCCAATGCCGCAGTGGAGGAATTCGCGCCGGGTGAGGTCAGGCTCAAGGACGGTACGAAACTGCCGTCCAAACTAAGCATGTTCGCGCCGGCCATGAAAGGCGTCCCCGCTGTGGTCCAACTCGGCAATCCGCGCGGCTTTATCCCTGTGGATAAAAACTACAGGCACACAAAATATCCGAACATATATGCCGTAGGCGTCGCGGTTGCGATTGCCCCACCCGAACAAACTCCCGTTCCTACGGGCGTGCCTAAGACAGGTTACATGACGGTAAGGATGGCAAAGACAGCGGCCGCGACAATTGCGGCTGAAATAAAAAAAGAAGCCTTGCCGTCCGCGGAGGATATCTCCGTTGTCTGTCTTATGGACATGGGCGACACGGCTGCGTATATGAAGGCCGAGCCCCTCCTTCCGCCGAGACAGACATCCAAGTTCGGCGAGAGCGTAATGTTTAAGTGGGGGAAGATAGGTTTTGAGCGGTATTTCCTCTGGAAGATGAAACACGGACTGAGCAATCTGCCGTAATGAAACACTGAGCAAAGCAAAACTATAAAGATGTGCGGAGGTGATGAAAATGTGGTGGAATGGACCGGGCTGCGGACCCATGTACGGATGGTTGGTGATGCCGTTCTTCGGGATCATTTTTCTGGCAATAGTTCTCCTTATCGCGGGTCGTTTCTTCGGAGGTGGGGGCTTCTGCGGAAGGAGCCCGTCGGGTCATGACAACGGCATAGATGACCTGAAAAAGGAGATTCAGGCACTGAGGGATGAGATCAGGGAACTCAAGAACAAGGACAAAAAGGCGGGTTGAACTTATGAAAAAGACAACAGCGGACGAGGCGGCGTGCCTTTTCAGGCGGGGTATCTTTATCGGAACATATAAAAAACCTGTACGGTTGGAGGCGTGATGAAAAAGTTTTCGCTTGTTGAATTTTCAGTAGGACGTCCGAAACTGGTCGTTGCGCTGACCATTATTATAACGCTTGTTTTCATGACGCAGTTTCCGAAAGTCAAGCTCGACACCAACCCCAAGAGCATGCTGCCCGCAACGTCGGATGTGAGGGTGTGGAACGATGAGGTGGACAAGACCTTCGGCCTGTACGAGGACATGATAGTTGTAGGCATTGCAAACGAAAAAGGGGTCCTGGACCCCGGCACCCTCGGCAAGATCGCGCGGATCACCGGCGAGATACTGAAGGTCAAGGGCGTCGCCTCGCGCGATGTGAACGGTTTTACCACCATCACTAATGTAACGGCGGAGTCCGGCCTGCTGAGAGTGGCCCCCCTGATGTCCGAAGTCCCTAAAAACGATGCGGAAATGCTGGCCCTTCGGAAAAACCTCTTCGAGAACCCGCTTTTCCTGAACCGCATTATCTCAAAGGACGGCAAGACCACTGCTATCTATGTGCCGCTTGAAAAGGAAAGCAACGGCAAGGAAATAGCCGACAAGATAAGAGAGATGCTGAAGAAGGAAGAGGGAGACGAAAAGTTTTACATTGCCGGGGACCCCGTGGCGAGGGACACGTTCGGCGCGGAGATGTTCAAGCTCATGGCGATCTTCGCGCCGATTGCCGGCGGTGTAATGCTGCTCGTCCGGTATATCATGTTCAGGGACCTCTTCCTGTCCATCACCCTGATGATGGACGCCATGATAAGCATCGTCTGGAGCATGGGCCTGCTGATAGCCCTCGGCCTTCCCGTCCACATCATGAGTTCCATGGCCCCCGTGTTCCTGATGGCCATAGCAACCGACAGCATCCATATCTTCAATGAGTTTTACTTCCGCTACCGTGAGAAGAAGGACAAAAAGGCCGCGATTATCGAGACCATGCGGGCAGTAGGCCGCCCCGTGCGATACACCGCGCTGGCTACGGCGGCAGGCTTTGCAGTGCTTTTGTTCATGAACATAATCCCGGTCAAGGTCTTCGGCGGGCTTATCGCCTTCGGGACAATAGCCTTGCGGGTGCTGAGTTTCAGCTTTATACCGGCGATGTTCATGTTCGTGAAAGACGAACACATGGAAAGGGCGTCTGCCGGTGAAGACGAGGAGGCCGGCAGGGCCTCAACGTTCCTGAGAAGGCTTGCCGGTCTGGGCGCCTTCCGGCCGAAGGCCACAGTGCTTGTCGGGCTTGCCCTCGTCGTCGTGGCGGGCATAGGTATATCTAAAATCGTGGTGAACAACAACATGGTGGAGTGGTTCAAGAAAAACAGCGAGGTCCGCGTCGCCGACAGGGAGATAAACAGCGCCCTCGGCGGCACGTCCCTGGGGTATATGGTGGCGCTTGGGAAGGAGGACGATTTTATCAAGCGGCCCGAAACCATGAAATACCTCGAGGGGCTCCAGAGACACCTGGAGAAGCTGCCGGTTGTGGGCAAGACCTTTTCAGTGGCCGACTATGTGAAGAGGATTAACCGCGTGCTCCACGACGACGACCCGAAATACGACGTTGTCCCGGAAACCAGGGAGGCCGTTGGGCAGTATCTCTTTTTGTTCAGCATGTCGGCAAAGCCGTCCGATTTGGACAATGTCGTTGACCCTTCATTCAAGCAGGCAAACATCTGGGTGCAGCTCAAGACCTGGGACGCCGGGGCAATGGAAGAGGTGATACGGGCGACGGACGAATACAAGAAAGCTCATCAGACCGCGCTGGAGTTAAAACCGGCCGGCATTGCCTACTTCAATCTCGTCTGGAACCGTGAGGTGCTCTGGGACATGGTCAGGGGCTTTGTCCTCGCGCTCTTGGCGGTGTATGCGATTCTGGCCCTCAACTTCCGCTCCTTCAAGTGGGCCGCCGTAAGCTATGTACCGCTTGTATTCACGGTCCTGTTCATTTACGGCGTCCTCGGGTTCACCGGCAAGAGGTTCGACATGCCCATATCGGTGCTCTCGTGCCTGTCCCTCGGAATGGCCGTGGACTTCGCCATCCACTTCGTGAACAGGTTCAGGCAAAGGCTGAGCGAGGGTCAAGGGTCAAGGGTCAAGGGTCAAGATGGCAAATATACGGGGACCCCGGACTCTGAACTCATAACTCAAGCCTTATTGTGGACCGCCGCGCGTCCCGGCAAGGGGATTATGCGCAATGCCGTGCTCTTTGCGGCTTCGTTCGCGGTAATGATGTTCGCGCCGTTGACGCCTTATATCACAGTGGGCGCGTTCATCGTGAGCATGATGCTCCTGAGCGCGCTGATGACCATAATCTATCTGCCGGCCCTGATCACGCTCATGCAGGCCTGGCTCTTTAAGGGAGGCACGAAATAATATGAGAACAATAAGGACTGTTTTAACTGTGCTGCTGGTTTTCACCTTTCTGTTCCCCCTTGTTTCTTTTGGAGCGAGGATGTCGGAGCCCGATGAACTGGACAAGATAATCAAGAAGATAAACGAGCGCCAGTCGAAGAACCTCAAGACCTTCGAGAAAAAGACCAAGGCGTATTTTTTCGAGGCCCAGACCCCTGAGACAATCGACGGCCTGATTAAGGAGTTTGCTCCCGGTGACACTATAACGATCATCGTCTACTCGAACCTGTCCAAGAAACCGGTCAAAGACATCGTAGCGATGAAAAAGTCCGGAGCGAGTTGGCCTGAAATGGCGGGGAGACTGAAGATCAACCTCAAGGCGGCGGTAAAGGAGGTGAAAGACTTCAGGCTCGGCATTGGTTGAGAGTAAACCTGAAACAGGGCGTGTCCCTGAACAATTTGAGAGAAACAAATTAGGGAGGTTTCAATGAAAATAGGCATCATCATAAGCTCGAATGATTCGGAAACAGTATGGAACGCTTTCCGGTACGGAAATTTCGCTCTCAAGGCAAATAACGCGGTAAAGATATTTCTTACGGGCAAAGGCGTGGAGGCCGAATCCATCGGCACCGAGAAGTTTAACGTGACGCAGCAAATGGGTGATTTTGTCGGAGGCGGCGGCAAGATATACGCCTGCGGCACTTGTCTCACTGTGAGAGGCGCACAGCCGAGCGGGTTATGCCCGCTTTCGACCCTGAAGGACATGCATGACATTATTGAAGAAAGCGACAGGGTGCTGACATTCTGATTGCGAATTTTACGCCGACAATAAAAGGGAGGTCTATGATGACAAGGTCTTTGAGAAAAGTGTTCCTTACGTTTGTTTTTGTATTGCTGATTCCATTTCCCGCCTTTGCGCTGGATGCCGCGCTGGCGGATACATTGGACGGTGTGCTGGAAAGAGGAGTTGAGGAGAGCCACTGGCAGGAAACGGCTGACGAAATTCATATGTGGCTGAAAACAAAAAAGACGGATTTCATAGTGGTGGACGTGAGACCGAACGCAAAGGCATATGCGGCAGGGCATATTCCGGGAGCTATACATATTCCCTATAATGAAATCCTGATATCTGCCAACCTGAAGGCGCTGCCGAAGGACAAAAAGATAATCCTCGTCTGCTCCAACGGCCAGCTCGCAAACCTGCCCGTGGTCCCCCTGCGGGCGCTGGGATATGACGCCTATACCATGATGTTCGGCTATTCGGCGTGGGCAAAGGGTTTCGGCGGCGGGGAGCAGATGAAGGGCATAGTGGAAAGGGCGAATTTAAGAAATTATCCGATGGAGAAATAGCAGATGAAGAACATCCTCACCAGGCCGTGGTCGTTTGTATGGGGAGGCTTCCTGGTCGGGCTTGCGGAGGTGTTGTATTTTCTTAAATACGAAACGCCCATCCCGATAACGACCGGTCTCGCAAAGATGTTCGGCACGCTCGAAGATAATATCACTAAGACGGACTTTATCACGAGGACTTACTCTGGAGACATCCACTGGGTACTGATCGGAATAATCTCCGGGGGCTTCCTTGTGACGATCTTAGAGCGGGAAAGAAAAAGCTGGGTGAAATATCCGCCGCGTGTTTTACTGCTTGCCTTCTTTGGGGCTATAATCTTCGGTTTCGGCACGAGGCTTGCGCAGGGATGCACTGCATGGCACTACCTCGGTGGGATTCCGGCGATGAGCCTGACCTCCATTGTGGTAGCAATAGTGAGCATCCCTTTTGCTTACCTTGCCTTTATGCTGATGGCAAAGCTGAACGCAGGCGGTTTCATGAAGCATCATGAGGTGAAGGCGACCGTTGAAAAGTGCGTTGAGCTTGAGTACCTGACCGAAACCCTGGCCTACGACCCGAAACACAGGCCGTACAAAGACCCCGATAGGATAGTCCTTACCGCTTTTTTCCTCCTGCTTCTGGCGTCCTCCCTCTGGGTGGCGCTGAAGGGAGAATCCGCCAACAGCATAGGCGTTCTGCCGTGGGCGGAGATTGCTCTGAAAAGCCTTGTGGGGCTTCTCGTCGGTATCGGCATCGGCAAGTCAGGGTTCGGGACGGAATGCGCGGTTATGTCGCCGAAGTCTCTGCTTATGAAGCCGCATCACTTCGAGGCCATGAAGGTTGCGAAGATCACCCAGACCATGTTTACCGGAATGATGCCCTTTGCCGGACTCCTGGTCGCCGTCCTCATGTTCAACCTGACTATCCTCTTTACATGGATCGTCCTCGGCTGGGACATGCCGGTGGTTGTGGAGGCGGGAAGGTACAAATACGGCTTTCACCTTGGCCATCTGGTAGGCGGCCCCATGCTCGGCATCGGAAGCGTTATGATGCTCGGCTGCGAGATAAGGACCTATTCGAGGCTCGGTATGTCATATCTTACCGGTCTGGCGGCATTGCCCGGCTTCCTGCTCGGATACCTCCCTTACTCTCTCTATAAAGATCAAATAGACGAGATCTTTTTCTCAAGAGGGTTCATGAAAGAAAAGAACATGCTCGAACTCCTGCCGGACAACGAGTACGTCCAGTACGGTTTTGCGCTGGCCTATACGGCCGTGCTGATATGGCTACTGGCATGGACGATAAGGAAAGGTTCGCAAATAGCAAAGGTGTCGAAGATGGAATATGTCACTAAATCAACGGATGAAATATTCCTGAAAGGACTTCAGGAGGAACATATGATAGAAGACAAATCGGAAAAACCTGCGCAGGAGGTGTGAAAATGATGGAGAGGATATTGAGAGGAATCGCCGGGGCCGTGGTGCTGGCAAGTCTCGGATTGGCACAACTGCATTCTTCAAACTGGCTCTACGTTACAGGGTTTATGGGATTGAATTTATTGCAGTCGGCTTTTACAAATTGGTGCCCCATGATGCCGATCCTCATGGCAATGGGGATAGATAAAAATACGTGAACAGTGAATAGCGCAATAGGTCGAATTGCAAGGAGGGTTATAAGATGATGCGGTATTTTATGTTTTTGCTTGTAATGCTTGTGCCTTTTGAGGTGTTCGCCCTATCGGCGGAAGATATCATGAAGAAATCACAGGCGGCCTTTCACTATCAGGGCAGGGACTTCAAGGCGCGTGTCATGATGAAACTCATAAACAAGGGCGGCCAGGAAAGGACAAGAGAACTTGCCATGCTCAGGAAGAATTACGGAGAAGCCGGAGGAGAGCAGAAGTTCTTCATGTATTTCTTCCAACCCGCGGACGTGAAGGACATGACCTTCATGGTCAACAAATACCCCGGCAGAGACGCCGACAGATGGCTTTATGTCCCGGCGATCAACATGGTAAGGCGCATCGCGGCAAAGGACAAGGCCTCAAGTTTTGTCGGTTCTGATTTTACTTATGAGGATGTCTCCGGCAGGGACATAGCGGATGATACTCATTCCACGGTAAGAGAGGAAAAGACCTCCGGCAGGGACTGTTATGTGATCAAGAGCGCCCCAAAAGCGGCCGACGTGGATTACAGTTATAAGCTCTCATGGATTGAAAAAGCAAACCACCTGCCTCTCAAGGAAGAATATTACGACAGGAAGGGCGAGCTTTATCGGGTATTCACGGCCGAGGAGATAAAGGACGTAAAGGGCTTTCCCACGGTTATGAAGAGGAGTATGAAGAACCTCCAGAGCGGCCACAGGACTGAGGTTTCATACCTTAAGGCGGATTACAATATCGGTGTTGAAGATGCGCTCTTTTCCGAGCGTTACCTGAAGCAGCCTCCGAAGAAATGGACGGAATGAACAGTACGGAGTCAACCTTATGACGGCTTCGCAAAAAGTCATGTTTTGGGCCACCCCCACCCTAACCCTCCCCCCTCCAGGGGGAGGGAATTGTTGAGAAACAAGCAAAAGATCCCCCCTCCCCTGGAGGGAGGGGGAGGGGGTCCCGGACATTTTTGCGAGTCCATCAACCTTTGATCAGTATGCGGAGGAGTATGACAAATTCGTCGGCCCTCTGTCAGGTCCCATCCGAGGCGCCCCGCAAAGAGGCCGCGCATATTGGATTGATGGGGGAGGCCGGATTTGTGTGTATCCTGGCAAGGAAACCCGGCAACATAGTAGAATCGGGCCTTTCTCTTTGAGGAGGCAATAAAACAAAAAGGAGGAAAGCGGTATGATACGGTCAAAACATATTATGCTTATGCACAGGAGAGGCTCATTATCCGTCAAAGCTACAGGACGGGAGATTGCCTACGGTTTTATGGCGGCGGGACTGCCGGGACTGCCTGTGGTTAACAGGGATATGGAAGTCATTGGTATTGTCACCGAATTCGACCTCCTCGGGGCTATAAAGGAAGGCATGAATGTGGATGAGATCACCGCGGATAGAATAATGTCGAAAAAACCGATGACTACAGGCATGGAAACTACTGCGGAGCAGCTTATAGAGATGATGCTCGAAAACAATTTCACTATCATTCCGGTAGTAAAAAAGAAGAAACTCGTCGGGATAGTAGACAGATTTTCAGTAATGGACGCCTATTTTGAGCCGGGGTTTTATCGGCATCTTTTAGAACAAAGATGAGAAAACTCTCCCTGCTCATATTTTTTGCAGTATCTCTTATAGCCGCCTCAGCCCATGCAGGCTTATATCGCCTGCATGGCTTCCTCCAGGGCAATTACTCCTCCAATACTGTTTCTTCAAATCCGGACGGCGGCGATTTCAAATGGGCGGAAGAAAGAATGCAGCTCAAGCTCGAGGCCTCGCTGGAGCCGTTTCGTGTATTCCTTAAGACGGATGCATTTGTCGATCATATTGACGGAAAAGGCACTGCCGAACTAAGGGAAGGGTATGCCGATTATACGGCTAAGGCATGGGATGTAAGGGCGGGAAGGCAGGTCATCACCTGGGGGCTCGGAGACCTCCTTTTCATCAACGACGTATTCCCGAAGGACTACGAGGCCTTTTTTTCGGGAAGGCCGATGGAATATCTCAAGAAGGGAATAGACGGCGTGAAGCTCGGACTTTATCCCGCTTTTGCGTCCTTCGAGTTCGTTGTCGCTCCCTTCTTCGAGCCTAACCGCTTCCCTGATTCAGGCAGGTTTTGGATGTATGACCCCATGCCCGGCCTTACGAACAGGGTAAAGAAGGAGCCTGCCCGGAGTTTGGAAAACACCGAGTTCGCGCTCCGGGCCTATCGTGATATTGCGGGCTTTGACGCCTCCGTATATTTTTACAGGGGTTTTTACCGACAGCCTTCAATCCTGCCGGACAATCCGCTGATGCCGACAAAACTTACGTTGTTTTATCCAAAGCTCTCGGTATATGGCGCAAGCCTTCAGGGAAGGGCCTTGAATGGCGTGCTCAGCCTTGAGGCCGGATATTACGATTCGAGGCTGGACGGCAACGGCACGGATCCGATGATCCCGAACTCGCAGTCAAGGTTCCTGATCGGCTACCAGAGACAGATATGGGAGGACTTCACCATCGGACTTCAATATTACGGCGAGTACATGCATGACTATGCCGAATACGAAAAACATCTTCCGGCGGGCTTCCCGAAGGAACACAAATTGAGGCAGCTTGCGACAGCCAGGCTCACCCAGTTCTTAATACACCAGACCTTGAGGCTCTCTCTTTTCGCCTTTTACAGCCCTTCGGACAAAGACTATATGCTTAATCCGGAGATCAAATACAACTTCACGGACAGCATTTGGGCGGCCGTCGGAGGGAACATCTTCGGCGGCGGAGAGAAATGGACCCAATTCGGGCAGTTGGACAGGAACGATAATGTCTATGTGCAATTGAGGTATGAGTTTTAAGAAGACGGAAAAGCCGGACAAAGACGGAAAATATTCTTGACAAAAAATTAATCTTCATTTATTCTAATATTTATAACTATGAAGAAACACATCTTTAGTCTTCAGGCTGATATATGCAGGACATTAGGGAATCCTAAAAGGCTTGAGATAATTGATGCCCTTTGCGAAAAGGAATCTACTGTTACAGAGTTGGCGGAACGGGCAGGAATCCCCAATGCAAATGTCTCACAGCATTTAGCTGTTTTGCGCGCCAAGAAGCTGGTAACTACACGGAGGGAAGGGGTTAATATCTTTTACAGCATTGCAAATCCCAAAATTTCTACAGCGTGTAACATGATGCGGGAAGTGCTTTTTCAGCAACTTCAGGAAGGTGGGATGCTTGCAAAGAATTTTAAAGTAAAATAAATTTTTTTTGGCATATACATGCAAATATTAAGATATACCAATAATTAAATATTTGAATATTAATAATATTAACATCTTTGAAGAAATATAGAGATGATGTTGTAAACAGAGGAGATGGTAAAGGTGGAGCGAGTTCGGGCAACCGGATAAAGAGGAGGTGATAATTTTCGAGAGACTGAAAGGTTAGCAGGGAGATCGGTAATCAGTAAATTAGGAATTATCAGGCTTCTTACTGAATCTGAATAGTTTACATGAATGTAGAAGGAGGGTATTATGGACAAAAAAAAGATTTATATTTCAATGGGTGTGATAGCAGTCGCTTTTTTGAGCGTTCTTGCTATCACTGTAGTTGATTTCAAAGCTTCTGTGGCTACTGCTGCCGAGAAGACTTATAACGGCACGCTCTATATTTCCAGTATGGGTGGTTTTATGGTGAAGGCCGATGTCGCAATAGATCCGACAAAAGAACAACCAATACAGTTAACCAAGGATCTCACACGGCAATTTCTTATGGAAAATCAGGACATAGCAATATCCAAAAAATATTATGCCACCCACGACCCCCGGATTGACCACGAAAGAAATATGATGTTCTGGTCTGCGTATTTCATGGATGACAGAGACCCAGCCAATAAGGTTGTTCACGCCGGCAAGATTGATCTGGTTACGGGAAAGATTTTAGCCGACATAAAGATTCCTACTGATCCGAGACAGAAAGCAGCTATCCAGTACTGCGCCTCAGGACAGACAAAGGATAAATATCTCATAGTGTTGATGGGATATGAGAGCTGGATTGATATCATTGACAAAGATACGATGAAACACGAAAAGAGGGTCTTTTTTGATCCTCTCCATGAAAAAGAAGGACTTCCAAAGGGGTATCTCTGGACACACGGCATTAACTCTCCCGACATGAAGGAATTTGCCCTCTGGATGACACTTACAGATGAGGGTGGTAAATTCCCAAGAGGCGAGGAGACAAGACAGATGATATTCATACTCGATATGAAGTCCCTGCTCAACGGAAAGATAAAGGTATTGAGAAAGGGGACGATAACCTCCGACCCTAGGAGGAGCGCATTTTTCCGGGGAAATTATACGGCTGATGGAAAATACATCCTTACCTCTAACAGAGACAGAACAGAGGTATTCGATGCAGAGACCCTCAAACAAGTCGGCACAATAATGAATCCAATGGGGTGGGAGAACCACGATGCTTTTCCTACGCCGGATGGGAAATACATGATACTTACCCAGAGGGTACCGGTAGACAATCTGCCCGGTCAAGAACCGCCAAAGGTCATGGACGGCATGATTGAACTTATCGACCTCTCTACTATGAAGAGGATTGGAAAACCAACCTCTGTGTGCATGTCATGCCATAAAGGCTCTCAGGCGCTGCCATGGGCTCAAAAATATGTCCCTGCTGTTACATGCGGGATAGATGGGGTATGGAAGAAATAAGAAGTGTGGTCTGCTGCAAAGAAATATGTTAGGAACTACAGGGTAAGCCTGTAGATTCCTCCCCGCCTCCTCTCTCTTGATTAGGATAGGAACTCATCCCTTCCATCAAGGGGGGGGAGGTTAAATTTTGAGCACCTATAAGGAGGTAATTCCGTGAAAAAAAGAAATTTTTTTTTATTAACTCTAACGATTCTCTTTATTGGAGGAATCAGTGTTTTTTCGTATGCGGATAATGATTCCGGTAAATCAGTGAAAGAGGGCGAAAGGCTGTTTGAGAAATTCAATTGTTATGAATGCCATACCATTGCAGGTATTGGCTATGCTGTAGGGCCGGCATTGGATGGTCTTGTCCAGAGAAAGATTAAGAAGGATGGAGAAGTAAAGTATAAAGAATGGCTGAAAGGCTTTCTTAAGGACCCTCAAAAGGCAGTACCGGGCACAGCTAAACCGATGTTGATGAAGAAGCCGACAGACGCTGAATTCGACAAGATTTATGAATTCATAAAGACAGTCTAGCTGCATATCGAAAGTGGGAGGCGGAAATATTAAAGGGGGGATTCCTCTCCCCCTTTTACATAAAATTCATGCGTAAGATATATACTGGTATTTTATATTTAGCATTGAAAAATCTTATTCGAAGGCCTTTCCGGACAGTGACAATTGCCGTGTCTGTGGGTATGGTTATTTCCCTTTTTATTTTTACGACAATTGTGGACTTAAGGGTAACGGGTACTATAGAAAAAAATGTCAACAGACTTGGCGGAGACGTAATGATTGTTCCGGCCGGGGCATTGACTGCGGCCCGGCAATTCTTGATAGAGAGCAAGAGAAGCACCTTCTATATGGACAGAGCAATCCTTGAAAAGATAATATCTCTTGAATATATGGATAAAATGATAGACAAGATTACCTCTCATCTTTATCTTGCTACGCTTTCCGGTATATGCTGTGGAGTTTCCGAGGCACAGATTGTAGCCTTTAATCCAAAAGAGGATTTTGTGGTTTCCGCATGGCTTAAAAAGGCGACAGGCAAAGAATTAAAGAAAGATGAGGCATTTGTCGGCTCGGTTGCTGATGCAGAGTGGCAACTTCTCGAAATAGGTGATGTGGCAACGATACTCGGAAAAGGATTTAAGATCGCAGGCGTGCTTGAGGCTACAGGAACTTCCTTTGATAATACGGTTTTTCTCAGGGAAGAGGATGTGATAGATGCCATAGAAAGGGGAACCGTCTCTAAGAATATGAGAATATCTCCTGATAGGATTTCGGTTATATTTGTAAAACTCAAAGAAGGACAGGACCCTGAATCCTTTGTGAGTCTAATAGAAGAGAAGTTTCCTGAAGTGGATGCTGTTCCAAGAGGGGAGGTTGGCAGAGGACTTAAAAACACCCTGGCCGGTCTGAATAAAGTTTTTTCTACAATTATTTTTTTTACAACTTTCTTGTCGGTTATGATGGTAAATGCTTTTTTCAGCGCAATAGTAAATGAGAGAATGAGAGAGGCGGGAATAATCATGGCGCTGGGTGCAAAGAAAGTTCATATATTCGGTATCTTTATCTCGGAGGCTATTATGATAGGTATAGCAGGCAGTGTTATTGGAATCGCAATCGGCAATATCATGGGTTATTTCTTTTCAGGGGGGGTATCTATAGTCCATGGATCACTGATAAAACTTGCCCTACCGGCATATTTTAAAATAATCTCTATTAGTTTTATAGGGGGATTGGTTGTATGTGCGACAGGCGCATTATTTCCTATTATCAGGATAAGCAAGATGGAACCACTTGATGCGATACAGAAAGGCGGGTGAGACGCTTGATTTCAGGCATAAACATTTTATAGGTTAGAAAAACTATGGAGCCGGTTCGGGCAATTAGACAAAAACGACAATATTTATTTACACTTAAGGTATGAGTTTTAGATGCCTTATCCTGTTTTTTCTGCTTGTTTTTGTTTCAAACCTCGACGCAAAACCCGCAAGAGGTGAAAAGGCCGGTGAGCCTTTAAAGAAGGTAGTTTATTTCAGCGCCATAACCCTCTATCATCCCATCGTGATGTACCAGCGGTACCAGCCCCTCATGAATTATTTAACCGAACATACTCCCTACCGGTTCGAGTTGAAGCTCAGCCAGGATTACAGGGACATTATAAAATTCCTCAGGAACGGCACGGTCCAGGTGGCGCTGCTCGGCGGCGTTACCTATCTCGAGGCCAAAAAACAGTTTGATCTCCGTCCGATCCTTAAACCGCTGGGACATGACGGCAAACCGTATTACAAGAGCGTATTCATCACACGGGAAGGCAATAAAGAGATCAATACTATTGCCGACCTCAAGGGGAAATCCATAGCCTTCGCCTCCAAGTTGTCGACCTCCGGCAATTTAGCGCCTCTTTACCACCTTTACACCAAGGCGGGAATAGGGAGCGGGGACCGCGCGCGTTATGTGAATTTCAAGTACCACGACTCCGTCGCCAGGGAAGTCCTGCGGGGCAACTTCGACGCCGGGGCGGTCATAGACTCTGTTGCCGACAGGTTTAAAGACAGGGGGTTGAAGACCATAGACGTTACCGACCCCATACCCGGCCTGCCTATTGTGGTAAGGGGAGACGCTTCGCCGGAACTCACGGCCGCGATAAAAAAGGCCCTCCTTTTACTCGCTTACAAGAATGCGGACCACCGCAAGCTGATGGAGAAATGGGATGAGGAGTTCAAATACGGGTTTGCGGAGGCGACGGACTCCGACTATGACCGGATACGTGAAATGATAGACTACCTGAGAAGAAAGGGCGTAAGGATACCATGAAAACCCAGGTCTTGGATAAGATAAGAGAATGGGTATTCAGCCTCCAGGGTAAATTTATCCTTACGGCCTCCGTATGTATTCTCATTTTTACCACTATCGGAAGCATGATCATAGTATCAAGAGAAAAGAACCTGTACAAACAGGACATTGTAAATCAGGGAAAGGTCTTCGCGGAAATCAGCCGCGTCATGCTCACCAACGTCATGGTATATACCGAACTCGGGATAATGGACAAGCAGGACATGATAGACTACCTCGACTACTTCATTATGAACCTGATGGAGCGGGACAGGAGGATACGGTATGTAGTGGTCGTGGACAATGACGGAAGGGTTGTCGCGCACAACAAAATAGCGGAATACGGATACGGTACCCGGTATAAAGACGAAGCCCTGCGGAGGGCCATGGAGACCCTTCAGCCCTTCATTGCCGAAGAATATTTTGAAAACAGACCGGTCATCAGTATAGCGACGCCGTTAAATATAAGCACTAAGAGATGGGGCGGACTGGAGATCGGGCTGTCCACGGAAGAGGTGCGGAAAGCCATCGGTATCCTCAAGCAGGAAATTGTCTACATTACTGTTATTTTTTCGGCCATCTCTCTGCTTATCATAAGCGTCGGCGCGAGAATTCTATCCAAACCCGTAATAAGGCTTTCCAGTGTCATGGACGGGATAAAAAACCATGTGGACCTTGAGCATGTCGAGGCCATGCACGAGTTGCCTGTACTTAAAGAAAGACGGGATGAATTCGGCAGGCTCCAGAACAGCTTTCTCTGGATGATGCAGAGACTGAGGGACGCGGACAGGGAGCATAAAAAAACCCTTGAACTGCTCGGACAAACCGAGAAAATGGTAGCCATAGGCAGGCTGGCCTCGGGCGTGGCCCATGAGATCAACAACCCCCTCGGCGGCATTACGGTTTGCTTTAAAAACCTCCTGCGGACGGAAATGGACGAGGTGACGAAGCAGGAGCATATAGAAGTAATCAACGACAGCCTTGACAGGATAAAAAACATCGTCGAACAATTGCTCAACTTCTCAAAAATGACCGTTGCGGAAAAGTCGCCTGTCGCTTTGAACAATCTTGTAACCCGCCAGCTTATCCTGTTGAATTACTATATATCCGGGAAGGACATCAAAGTGGTCAAGGAACTCTCCGAACAATTGCCCCGCTTAGAGCTGGATGAGAACAAGATGGGGCAGGTGGTCATGAATATTATGATAAACGCCATACAGGCGATGGACAACGGCGGCGTCCTGACCATCAGGACGGGGAGGGACAACGGCTTTTGTGAAATAGACGTTGAAGATACCGGTAGGGGCATGCCCGCGGATATCATGAATAATATATTCGACCCTTTCTTTACAACAAAGGGGACAGGCGAAGGCACGGGGCTCGGACTTTCCGTGAGCAAGGGGATAGTGGAGCAGCACGGGGGTATAATTGAGGTGGACAGCGTGGTAAATGCCGGGACTAAGTTCAGGATAAGGCTGCCCGTTACATAAGAGACCATGAATAAAATACTCATTATAGAAGACGAACGCTCCCTGCGTCTCGGCCTTGCCCATGCCCTTAAGGCCGGGGGCTATGCGGTCAAGTCCGCCGGCAATGGGGCGGAAGGGCTGAAACTCGCCGCGACGGAGAGTTTCGACGCCGTAGTGACGGACCTTAGATTGCCGGATAACGACGGTTTGGAGATATTAAAGGCCGTCAGGAACGCCTCGCCGGATACCGGTGTAATTGTAATGACCGCTTTCGCGGAGATAAAGACGGCGGTCGAGGCCATGCGGGAAGGGGCCTACGACTACATATCCAAACCTTTCGACCCGGATGAACTACTGATGGTGATAGAGAGGTTCCTCAAACACAGGGAACTCGAAAGCGAAAATATCAGGCTGAAGGAAGCGGTAAGGGAGTGCCGGCAATTCGAGGACATAGTTGGAGACGCTCCCGCCATGCGACACGTATTCGATAAAATCAGCGTCGTGGCAAAGACCGATTCCGCGGTTATGATATACGGCGAAAGCGGCACGGGCAAGGAATTGGTCGCCAACGCCATCCATAACCTGAGTCCGAGGAGGGACAAGGCGTTCATAAAGATAAACTGCGCCGCGATACCCGAGACGCTGCTCGAAGCGGAGTTGTTCGGCCATGAAAAAGGCGCGTTTACCGGCGCCGTGCAGAGGAGGAAAGGAAAATTCGAGGCTGCTGATAGGGGCACCATCTTCCTGGATGAGGTCGGAGACATGCCGCTTGCCCTGCAGTCCAAGCTTTTAAGGGTTGTCGAAAACCAGACTTTTGAACGCCTCGGCGGAAACGAGCCCCTGACCGTGAACGTGAGGACCATCTTCGCGACAGGCAGGAACCTCAAGGAAGAGGTGGATGCCGGCAGGTTCAGGAAGGACCTTTACTACCGGCTCAATGTCCTGCCCATCACCATGCCTCCTTTGCGGGACAGGAGAGAAGACATTCCCTTGCTCGTCTACCATTTTATGGACGTTTTCGGTGAAAAACTAGGGAAGACCGGCTTTGTCGTTACGCCCGCGGCTATGGATATCTTATTGACCTATGATTACCCCGGCAACGTAAGGGAATTGAAGCATGCGGTTGAAATGGTCGCGACTTTTTGCAAGGGGAATATGATAGAACCCTCCTGTCTTCCCCTCGAAATGAGGGGGGTGAGTGTTTGCGCCGGACCGGGGACTGCGGTCCCGGAGGGCCTTCCGGTAACGGAGAAGGTAAAGGCCTTTGAGCGCGACCTGATAGCGCGCGCTCTCGAAGAAACCGGAGGAAGGAAGAAAGAGACCGCCAAAAAGCTCGGCATCAGCAGGGGCACACTGTGGAGAAAACTGAAAGAGCACGGCTTCCCGGTGTCGGATTCGGAGATAGAAGGAGAATAAAGGGTAAGTTTAAATATTAAGACACTGTTGCCGCAGTAGTTCCATTTATGAGACTTAAAGCCTTCGTTAAGATTGGTCCCGCTTGATCTGCAAGGCTTTTATATCCTGGCACCGATATTGCAAACTTGTGATTTGAGTTTTCCCATGAAAACAATTAAATTGAAGACAACCCTTCATGTAAATAATTCCTCTGTTCAATTGAATGCCTTCACGCAGGTATATATAGGCAACGCCCTGCGCGCGATTGCGAAGTCTCTCGGCGTGGATACCGGGAAGGTTACTGTTCATATCGGGCCCGAGGGGTTGCAAATCTTTTCGGCGGACCAAGAGATAGCGCTCAGGAAAGACTTTGCGAAGCAACTGACGGAAAATACCGTCAAAGGGATGCTTTCGCCCCTGAAGGGTGTCTTTTGGACGGAGAATATAACGATTACGACATTCTCCTGAGTGTCCGTTCCTCTTTATTCCGTGTTTTTTGGGAGGGCGTTGGGCATAAAAGTCATAACGATGGGGGATAACGATGTGTGAAGTTCACAGCAGCGATGTGGAAAAAATAAGAGTGCAAACGGTCCCGGTATCAGAGGCCGTAGGTATGGTGCTGGCCCATGATATTACGGAAATCCGCAAGGCTGAGTTTAAAGGCAGGGCGTTCAGGAAGGGGTATGTTGTAAAAGAGGAGGATATAAGTCATCTCCGCAGGATCGGCAAGGAGCGCTTGTTTGTCCTCAACGTTGCCGAGGACGAGCTGCATGAGGACGATGCCGCCAATGCGCTTGCACAGGCCCTTATGGGTGAAGGCGTAAAAATGGAGGGTGAGCCGAGAGAGGGCAAGATCAACATAGTCGCTGCAAGGGACGGCCTCTTGAAGGTCAGGGCCGATTCGTTGAGGCATTTTAATATGCTCGGCGAGGTTATGTGCGCGACGCTCCACAATAACACTGTGGTGAAGCGGGGACAGGTGGTCGCCGGGACAAGGGCCATCCCGCTTGTAGTCAAAAAAAAGCTGATTGAAGAGGCAACGGCTATCGTAAAGTGCGCGGAGATGCCGTTAGAAGTGAGTAAGATGAGAAAGCCGAAGACCGGCATCGTTATTACCGGTAACGAGGTCTATTACGGAAGGATAAAGGATGCTTTTGGGCCGGTCATTACAAAGAAGATAGAGGAGTTCGGCGGAGAGGTTGTCGGCTCATATTATGCCCCCGATGATGAGAGTTTTATTGAAGCAAGGCTGAGGGAATTATTGGAGGCGGGCGCGGACCTGCTCATAACAACGGGCGGCATGTCCGTTGACCCGGACGATGTGACGAGGTTTGCCGTAAGAAAGCTTGGCGCGACCGATATTACCTACGGGTCGGCCGTGCTGCCGGGTGCGATGTTCCTGGTAGCATACCTTACTCATAACTCTGAACTTATTCCTGTTTTAGGCATTCCAGCCTGCGGCATGTATAACAGGACTACGATATTCGATTTAATACTGCCGCGGGTTCTCGCGGGGGAGACAATCGGCAGAAGAGAGCTTGCAGAGCTTGGGCACGGCGGGTTATGCCTGAACTGCAAGGTATGCAGCTATCCGGTATGTCCTTTCGGAAAATAAATAAACATAGGATTATGCATGATACTCAGGGACAAATTCGAGCGGGTTATAGATTATCTTCGCATTTCGATCACTGACAGGTGCAATCTCAGGTGCGTCTACTGCATGCCGAAAAGCGGCGTAAGGCTTTTCGGGCACAGGGAGATACTCACCTATGAGGAGATTATACGGGTGGCCCGAATTGCCGCGTCCCTCGGCGTAAGAAAGATACGGATCACCGGCGGAGAGCCCCTTACACGAAAGGATATCTCGTTTCTTATCTCATCCCTTAAAACTATTAACGGCATAGAGGATATCAGTCTGACGACTAACGGCATACTCCTCGAAAAGTTAGCCGGCGAACTAGCCGACTCGGGACTTGACAGGGTCAATATAAGCCTCGACACGCTCAGGCCGGACAGGTACAGGGAAATAACCCGCGGCGGAGATATAGGCCCTGTGCTGAAGGGCATAGATGCGGCGGAACAAGCGGGGTTGTTGCCGATAAAGATAAACATGGTGCCGGTCAGGCATCTTAACGACGACGAAATAGATGATTTCGCGCGTATGGCCCTCACAACTCTCCGACATGTCAGATTCATAGAATTCATGCCTATCGGCTCCAGAGACCTCTGGAGCGACGACAGATACATTTCGACGGATGAACTCAAGAGGACCGTCGAAAAGATCGGGCCGCTCATTCCCGTGCGGCTTCGGAAAACCGGCCCGGCGCGTTATTTCAGATTTAAAGAGGCCCTCGGAGTTATAGGATTCATCAGCGCGTTGACCCATCATTTTTGCGGCGATTGCAATCGCCTTCGCCTCACTGCGGACGGGAGGCTCAGACCCTGCCTTTTTTCGGAAACAGAGATAGACCTGAAGCCTGCGCTCAGGAATCAATCCTTGGACAAGGAGATTGAACGTCTGCTCAGTCTCGCGATCGAGGTCAAACCGGAGGGACACAATATCGGACAGCGCAATGATCTGTCCTCTCTAAGGAACATGTCAAGGATCGGGGGCTGAGAGCTTACTTATGCCGGCGTCATCGTTATCTGATCTCCAGCCTTAATAGAGCCGCCGCTTAGCACCTTGACGAATATCCCCTCTTTCGGCATAACGCAGTCGCCTGCCTGGTAATAAATGGCGCATCTCGTATGACACTCCTTTCCGATCTGGCTAACTTCCACTCTGACGTTCTCTCCGATCGTCAACTGTGTTCCGACAGGAAGGCTCGGAAGATCGATCCCCTCAGTCGTAATATTCTCAGCGAAATCTCCCGGCTTGACATCGAGTCCCAGGTTTTGCATTTTTTTAATGCTCTCGACGGCAAGGAGACTCACCTGCCTATGCCATGATGAAGACGCATGGGCATCCCCCTCGATCCCGTATCCACTTTTCAGGAAAACCTCCTTAACCGGTTTTTTTCTGACGCCTTTTTTCTCACTGGTATTGAGAGAGACTATTCCCCCTATCATGTTCTACACCTCCACAAATAAAGTGACCGGCAGACATTGAAACTTAGTTTTCCGATACCCCGTGTTCTTTTATGCCTTTACAATCTTCACCCTCGTGCTGCTGAAATCGGGAATTCCTCCGACCACATCAACCATCGGGGTGTTCGCAAAGTCCTCGTCAAGCCTCGTTACATAATTAAACTGCAGTCCTGTGCCGAGGCGCTTGTCGGGTTTGATGCCTTTCTTATCGGCTACGGCTTTCCCGCCCAGGAAGACCTTGTCGGCATCCTTAATAGGCAGATATGATGCGCCGAGCTGCGTATGTCCGTAGTGATTGGAGACGCCTACACAGCCCTCCCTGACAAGTTTTGTTGCCTTTATCTTTCCGGCAATGCCCTTTGGATTGCTCCTTGAGACGAGCTTTACCCTGTCCATGTTTTTAAGCCCAAGCCTCTTTGCGTCCGCCTCGTTCATCTCAACATAGTTTGTCGGGAAGACCTCCATCGACCATTTATGCCATGTTGTCCGTGACTGGGCATGAAGGTTCATCTTGTAGGTTATGACGGTAAACGGATAGTCTTTGTCGACCTCTTCAATAATCCTCCCTTTGGGCGTCTTTGGAGGTATGTACTTCAGCGTGCCTGAGAAGTTTTCGCCTGTGATGGAGTTCTTTGTAGATGCAAGATCTTCATTGTAAAGGACGACGCGCTTGAGTCCGAATTTATGTCTTTCCCCGTCAAAGACATTATCATATGTTGTGTTAAAAACGCCTCCCCTTGCAAGGATATAGCATGCCTGTCTCCACTCCTTCTCCTGGAACAGGTCTTTATGTCCTGCCGCAGGATAGTTTTTCTCCACAAACTCGACCTCTTCCGCTGAGGCCTCGGGAATTTTGGCGGCTGCCGCAAGATTGGCTACTCCCCTGAGATAATAGTCTTCAGCCTTGTTTAGCGGATACATCTTTCCGTCTTTGCCTTTAATGGCATTGTCGCCGAAGCCGGGCAATCCCGCTGCCTTTGCCGCGTCAATACAAAATGTTTCCATGCAGAAGGGTCTGCCGTCGGATGTCCTGCCGACTACGGGCTCAATGGACGGGGTGCGAACTGCCGTGAATTTAGCCGCAGGCGCGTGAGGATTGAGGAAGGCATAATGCCCTTCGGGATAGGTAACATCCGGAACAATATAGTCTGCAAAGATATTCGATTCGTTTATTGTTACATCAATAGAGATATGAAGAGGCGTCTTTTCGTGACTCTTGTATGTCTCTATGTAGCGGTATCCGCCGGGTATAGAGTAAACAGGGTTGAAGAAGTAAGAGATGAATATCTTGCAGGGATACGGATACTGCTGATCCATGCCGCTTGTCATCTCAACGCAGAGGCCGCCCTGTGTGAACGGGAACCACGGTCTCTTGGACGGATAACCGTTCTTTTTAAACTCTGTGGTCTTTTCATAGGTAAACTTCTCTCTTGAGAGCAAAGGCCCATTGGGTTTCCTCTTGCCTGTGAAATCGCTGAGGTCGTACGCCCCTTTTAACCAGTCCCCCGCGCCGCCTCCGCCTTTCATGTACCCGCCTTTGCGGTCAACGCTTCCTATCAGGACACTGAGCATCGCCACTGCGTAGGCTGCGTAAGTGCCGCTTATGTAGTTCCCTGCGCCGTGATATTGTGTAACTGCCGCTTTTGTGCCGCAAGAGGTAAATTCGCGGGCTGTGTCTTCGATATCCGACTTCCGAACGCCCGACAGCCCGGCATACTCTTCAATGGAATGCTCCATTACGGTCTCTTTCATCAGACGGAAGGAGGTCTTTACCTTTATCTCCCCGCCGGCCGTATCTCTGACTGTTGTGTCCGCATCAAGAGTTGCCTCTTCAGCCTTGTCAAAGGCCATAGGCGTATTGTCCTTTGAGAGCACCACGAATGCCGCCCCTTCTTCTTTGGGAGTCGCCGCATTGAGGTCGCTGATTCGCAAGAACTTCCTGTAGTTTTTGTGTTTATCATCAACAATAACCAAATGGGTTGCATTGGAGTAGCAGGCATGTCCTTTTTTGTCGGCAGCCTTTGGATTCGGAGCAGCAAGAAATTCTTTGTTGTATCTCTCATTCTCAATAATCCACCTTATCATGCCCATTGCAAAGGCGCCGTCCTGTCCGGGCTTAACAGGTATCCAGCGTTCTGCATGGGTAGAGGCATGGGTTGCCCTCGGGTCAACAACTGTAAACTTCACCTTGCCCTGGGAATGCCGCTTTGCCACTGTGGAGGCATAAATATTGACGCCGGGCTGCAGGGCCTCATAAATATTGGCCCCAAAAACAAGTATGTATTCCGCATTTACAGGGTCGGCCTTGATCTCGACCTGCTTCCCCTCTGTAAGCGCAAAGTTGCCCATCCTGAAGCCTATGCCGCAGATGTCGGTATGTCCGATGCTGTTCGGCGAACCGAGCGAATCCTTGACAAACCTGTTGGTGAATTGCGTCCTGCCTCCCTGCGCCCTGCCTGTAATCCATACGAGGCCGTTTCTTACAGGACCGAGTTCAGGCGCCTCGGGATCAATAGGCGCATCGCTGTTTAAGTCCTTTACGCCCGGATATACCCTGTCTTCGCCGAGATGTGAAAAGAGCTTGCCGCCGTCGGCCGTCTCCTTAATCATTTGCTCCCATTCAATAGGCTCAAATTTCCCCGACCCCCTCTCCCCGGCCCTTTTGAGGGGTTTCAGTATCCTGTACGGGTTATAGACATAGTTCATTACATCCTGTGCTTTTCCGCAGACCGGAGATGCGATGTTAAGGGTCTCTTTAAGGGGCGTATTATAGGGAACAGGCTCAAACCTGCTGTTATAAGGGTGATATGGATTGCCCGAATGTTTCACCAGCTTTCCGTCTTCAACCACCGCCCTTACTCCGCAGTATCCATTGCACCCGAGACAGACGGAGTGAACTACCTTTACCTCCTTGTCAAGCTGCGTTGCGGCTGATTTCTGGACCTTGCGCGGACTCAGCCATTTGACCGCAGCCCTTGCCTTTTCAACTCCGAAGACCACGGCGCCGGCTGCGGCTGCGGCAAGCTTTAAAAACGAACGGCGGGTTACGAAGAGCCCGGCTTCTATCGCGCCGATTATTTCTTTTTTCATAGCGAACCTCCTGCTGTGCTGTGGCGATTCTGCACATACCTGATATTCGGACCTGTCTTTTTCTCAGGCTTGCGGACCTTCAGGTCCGTCCTTTTCAGATACTCCGCAAACTCCCCCTCAGGGGCCTTAAGGTCGCCAAAGAGCCTTGCATTCGCCTCGCAAGCCTCAACGCAGGCAGGCATAAGACCCTGTTCAAGCCTGTTCAGACAAAAATCGCATTTGTCCGCCTTGCCCCCGGCCTGTCCTTTGTGTCTCGTATCAAGAAAACGGGCTTCATAAGGACATGCGGTCACACATGCGCCTATGCCCTGACACTTGTCCCAGTCAGTGACAACGATCCCATTGGGCAGCTTGAAGGTTGCCTTTACCGGACATGCAGGCACACACGGCGGATTTTCACACTGGCAGCACTGGACGGGAGTAAAGACAATCCTTGCCTCAGGGTAATTGCCGTCCTCCAGGGCAAGTATCTTTGTATTGAACCTGTCCTGCAAGGTCTTGTTCTGCGCCTTGCACGCTATAACACATGACTGGCATCCTGTGCAGCGGTTGAGATCAATGATCATCCCGTATCTCTTTGCCTCGGCTGCCGCCCCTGCCTCCGGCGTCTTTGACAATGCGGCCACGGTTATCGCCGTGCCGGCCATTGTCAGAAGACCGTTTTTTAAAAAAAGCCTTCGGTCCTTGCTGTTTTCACTCATAGTCTTTCCTCCTTGAGAGTTTCAGGCCGCCCATTTTATCCTCAGCGTATTATATTCCCCGGCAGGCCGGCAATCAACTCAACACCCGCAGTTCTCCTCGACCGAGATATTTATCTGGGCCGTGGCCTTCTGTCCGTTTTCGTCCTCCACGCTGACGATCACCACATACACGCCCTGCGTGAACGTATGCTGAGCCTCTTTACCGCTTGAGCTCTCGCCATCGCCGAAGCTCCAGGCGACCGACTTGATCCTGCCGCTTCCGCCCTTTGCGAGGGTCTTGAACTTCACCGAATACGGGGCATTGCCCCTCCTGTTCTTCACTCCGCCGATTTTAACGCTCAGGGGACCGCCGGCAGAACCTGTTTCTTCCTCTATCAGCAGGCTGCCGCCGAGCCTCTTCGAGGTCTTGCTCAAGGCAGCCTTGATGTTATCCGGCATCGGCGCGGGGTTTTCAGGTTTCACGCCCGCCTTCAGAAATGCCTGTTGGCCGTCTTCTATCCGTACACGCTGAACGCCGCTGTCCGCAAGCACTGTGCCGAGGAGGGACCATACCGTGCTCTTCTTTTCCGCTTCTTCATATTTCAGGGCGAACTCGGCGCCCTGGGTCATTATCACCGCGCCCCCCGCGCCTGTCTCGAAATGGCTGAACAGGTGTTCCGGCACCTGGGCCTTGGCGAAGATCCTGCCTTTTTCGAGCGTGAGGAGGGATTTTTCGAGTTTCCTGTCGCTTTCAAAGATTATCCCGTTCAGGATGAGGGTTGTCTCAGGGTATAACTCCACCATACTGCCGTTTGACCAGGTAAGCACGGCGGCGGAATTGGCCTTTGTCGCTATTTTTTCATCTCGTTCAATAAGATCTCCTTCTTTTAACGGAACCCCGTTTTGGGTGACCGTTCCGTCCACACGCGTAGCCCGCACTGTTGAGGCGTCATCCGCCCGGACCGGAACAACCGCGGCCGGCGCGAGGAGCGAAAGGGACCAAAGGAAAATAAAAGAAACTACTATTTTTCTCAATATATGAACCACTTTTGAAACCTCCTTGTTATTTACCGGTGTTTATTCAGGGCGTCCTTCCGACCGAAGGGAGCAGGATGACGATCAGCCGGGCAGATCGGCGGAGATGTTGATCCCGGCGGTGTATACCCTTCCGTCCCCATCGGTGGCCTCAAGCACCAGATTATATTTTCCGAATTCATAGTAATGGGGCCTGGGTATCATCTCCTCACTCTCATTGCCGTCTCCGAAATACCAGTGGAACTTCAGCGGCTCCTTCAGGTTATTCGCCTTAGGCTCAAGATAGACCCACATGGGGCCTTTGCCTTCTTTGGGGATGGCGTATATCTCAAGGCCCGCCTCCTTTCCACCCGCAAAGCATAGGCTGAAAGCAGCCGTCACAGCGACGAACAGCGCGAAGGCGGCAAGCCGGCCGGCGCTAAAACTCAAACTCCGCACCGATAACCACCTCTGAGGCCGGGTCCGCCTTCCGCCCGTCGGACAGGCGGTAGACATTGCCGGGGACAAAATAGCCCGTCTCAATAAAGCCCCTCAGCCGTTTGTATATCGGGAAGTCGAGGTTTATATCAAGCTCCCAGCCGATATCCCGTGTTTTATCTGTTGATAGAGAAGTCCCGCGGCTCCAATCGCCTACAGGCCCGCGGCCCATGTAAACACTCTCCGTTGTCCGGAGCTTTGCAAGGGAAACCTTTGTCTTTAATTTCTTGAGCAGCTCGAATTCCGCTATCGCCCTCACAAAGGTCACATTGGCGAGGCTGCTGTCGGCAAAGAAGTAACCGGCCCTCAAGTCCTGACTGTAGATATTCCCGAACTTCCTGCGCTCCTTGCAGAGGAAAAGTCCCGCGAAGTCGTTTACGTCCGCTGTGCCTGAAACCTTTTCCTCAGCCGAATTCCCGGAGCCCCGGCCCACTTCCAGCCCCAGCAAGAAGTCTTTCTTAAAGGCGTAATCTCCTCTCAGCAGTGCCGCGTATGCCTTAAAGTCGCGGTCTTTTGCATAGGAGCCCGACAGATAGACGAAATCACCTTTATACGTCAAGGCCCCGCTTTTGCCTGAAATAGCAATTCCTGTCCAGAGGGGCTCAAAAGAGCCGTCGCGGGACGTTGTGTTCGCATTGAAATCCTTGTCGAGGTTCAGGTCGGGGTCTCCGGACTTCCCTCTGTCCGTCACCTTGAGGATATACGGCTCAATGGTTAAATCCTTTTGAGGTTTTATCTCGAGGCTTAAAAGATACCCGTCAAGTTTGTTGGCCATTCCCAACACAGCGCTTCTATCACCTGCCGGATAGGTGAAATTATTGTAATCCCTCCACCCCCCCGCAACCGCGATATAGGCTGCCGTAGCGGAGACCCTGCCGAGAGGCGTCTCTCCGAGGGGATAGGCAAGCTTTATTGCATCGGCGGGTCCCTCGAAGACTACGCCTCCGTTGCCCACAATAAGGCTGTGCCTGCCCGCCTTCACCACGAAGCTGCCGGTATATTGAGCATAAAGCTCCCTGACAAGCGCCGAGGTTACGGTCTGGAATTCCCCCCACCTGTCGAGGGTCCCCTGGCCGCCCTCTTTCCAGTCGAATACGAAGTTGCCCTTATCGAGGACAAGCGCGGTCGAAAGCGGACCGTATTCCGCGTCTATTTTCAACTGGAACCTCTGGTCGAAGTATGCGGTATCGTCGAACTGCCAGTATTGCTGGGGGTTGTCGAGGTTGAGGTTGTTCTTCGCATTAAAACGGAGCTTGTATTTTCCCGAAAAGTCGAACTTGACCTTGTCGCCGGCTTCCTCCGCTTCCTTTGCGGTTTTAGCCTCTTGTTTCTTCTTCCAGGTCTCAAGCTCCGCAAGACGGCGTCTCGCGTCCTCGTCCCTGCCCTTTGCAGCCTCCACTCCCACAACCGGCTCCCCCCATTCGTCACCCTTCACGACAGTTTCAGGTTTTGAGTCCGGAGTCCGGAGTCCGGAGTTTTTAGTCTGTGTTCCACCTTCCGATCCTTGACCCTTGACCCTGGTGAACCACCTACTGTCGGTTGACCCTGCTTCTTCTTCCCCCAGCAGTTTGTTCACCAGCGCTTCGAGGTCGGATATACGCCTTTCGAGTTTCCGGATATAGTCGTGAGTTTGTCCATATTCAGTTTGCGCGACCCCTCCGCTTTTTTCGCCGCTATACGCCTTCGACGGAAGACAACAGGCAAGGAGGAGGATGCTCGCACAAGCGATGCCCAAGCCGTTTCTGAAACAAAAAAGGGGGACCCTCTCCCTTTTGGGGGGTGCTGACGGGAGGGGGTCGGAGAGAGAGTGGGAGTTGCCCTTATCGGACGTCCGCATCGGATTCATCTTTTGCCTTTTGCCTGAGGCCCGCGCCGTAAAAGAGCGGTATCTTTTTCACCTTCCCGTCGCGGCCCGTGATCTTGTCCACCTTCCTGTCCTGACCGTGGCACTCGAGGCAGACAAGCCGCTTGAGGAGCGGTTTGTAGGTGTAAGGGTCTTCAGGATGGATCGCGACAAAGAAAGGGATATCTCCTTCAGGGACGCCTCTCTGTATAAAGTTCTTCAGCGGACCGTAGGGCTGTATCCGGGCTTTATTGAGCATGTCGGCCATTTTAAGGCATCCTTCCATGGCCTCTTTACCTTCCGCTTTTCCTGATATCGCACCTGAAAAACACTCTATCACGGCCTTTTCGTTGACGTTACTTTTTTCAGCGTCCTTTTCCGCCTGGGCATATGCCTCATGACAGGTGGTGCAGGTGATCTTCTTCAGTGTCTTGCCTTTTTCCTTGCGCGCGAGCTGAGGGAAGGCGTCACTGAGGAGGCCCCTGTTTATCCATTTAAGGTCCTCTGTGTTCCCGGCCTTGCCTTTTTGCCCCGCGCCGACATTTTCGTCTGTAAGGAGCCTGTTCAGTTCATTAACAAGCAGCGCCATATCATCACTGCTCAGGGAATCCGGTTTAAGACCGCCTATGACCATACGCCCTTCCTGAGTGAAGGGCAAGGTATTGACCTTTTTCTGCAGGGAACGCGCAAAGCCGCGCCAATCGCCGATTTCGCCTATCGAAAATTCGGGGGTAATCCGGCCTGCCGCCTCCATATGAAGTGTATGGGGATGAGGATACTTCTTTCCCTGTTTCGAGACCGCCTCTTCCGCCCGCGCCGTGCCGTACACACAAAAGAAGATAAAAACAAGTAACAGGAAAAAACCTGCTCCGGGGACTGTCCCTATTCTACGACTCCGTTTCACTCCGTCCGTGGTAAACCACCTTCTGTTGGTAAATAGGGACAGTCCCCTCGATCCCGAAAGTCCTCTTGACCCTTGACCCCTGACCCCTGACCCTGTCCTTTGCCGGCCTTTTAATTCTTCGCTGTTCCGCATAGTTGTTCTCCTTCCCTGCAGGCCTTCTCGTACAGTCCCGAAACGTATTCTTCTTCGCTTTTCAGAAACTTCATGGTGAAACGGGCGACAGCCTTGTAAAACCCGTAGACAGCGTGTTTGACGACCTCTTCGCAGCACGAGTAACCCCATTGCGAGATATGCTCCCCAAGAAAGGTCTTCTGCAGTTCGATACATTTCAGCAGTGATGAGCGGTCGTCGCCTCCACGCAGTTCCCTTTCGAGCTTGCAGAGAAGGCCCAGGAACTCCAGTTCCATCCCTATATGGTCGGGCATCTCGAGGCAAGCTTCCGAAAGTTCCGTCCCAGCCCTTTCATAGAATTGCCTGACCCCCATGGTCACCCTGCCGCCGAGCCTCTTCTCTTTATCGAGATACACCGCCTCATGAGGAATGACTCCGGAGGGGAGCACAAACAGGGAGGCGTGCTCGGCTTCAAGCTCGTCCTTAATATTTGCCATGCCGGAGGCGGCCTTAACGAACGCGGACATTTCTTCATCATCCCGGAATACCGTTGTTATGCCCCCGTCCAGTATCATCTCCAGCAGGGGGTCTGAAGGGGGCCTCAGATAGAGCCCTGATAAAAACCTGTATATATCTTCACGTTCACCGGCGGCAACCGCTTCAATCTCACCCACAAACACCTCCCGTTATTTGAACAGCTCCTGTAAAACAGCCGTCTGTTTTTTATTCCTGTCCCGGCACAGCGGACATATTTCCGCGCCTTCGCCGATAAAGTCCAGGCGGCACGCGAGGCAGGTCTTCTTTTCCGCCCTGAAGAGCACCGTCTCCCCTTGTTGAAGCAAAAGGGCCGGAGAGACCGTTTCTTTCATTGTGATTGCCCTGTGCCTGCAGGTTTTTTCGCAGATCCTGCAATTGGTGCATAAGGCCGGACTGAAGCCCAGGGAAAAGGTCTTCTCCGTCCATTGCAGGCTTATGGCCCCTGTCGGACAGAGGGAAGCGCAGACACCACAGGCGGCGCAGCCGGCCCCGACTTCAATGTCCGCAGTCAGCGCATCCTCCGAAGGCGCCGCCGTTTGTTTGACCCCGGCTTTCGCGCCAAGCGCCAGAAGGCGCTCCATGAGTATTGACCTCTTGCGGCTTTCCCGCCTGTCTTCGACGGCATTTCTGAATACTTCGGCCTTGCCGTCCCCGCCGCCTTCAATGTCCGGCATGGCGGCGGCCGCTATCCCCGCCGCTTTGGCCCTGAAGACCCCGAAGAACTCCCGCCTGGACACGGCCCTCTCGGGGGCCTTTACAAGGCCCTGAAGCGGGATATTTTTAATGCTTAGGCGGTTCCTCGCTATGCCCAGCATATCGTACAGGTGATGCGTCCTGCGGATGACCGTCTCGAGATGGAAAGCCGCTTTGACCAGGAGACAGCCTTCGCAGGAGGGCCTTGCTATCTCTATGCCCGGCATGCCCCTGCGTACGGGCTCGAGGAACAAGGTCTCGGTGAGGCGGCTGAGGCAGGGCAAAATGATATCGGCCGAGGTGTCGCCCCGCTCGCAGGAAATGCGCAGAGGGGAGCGGCGCGAAAAGGGGATTTCATCCATGATCCTTTCATCGGACCTCTCCCTGATACCGAACGCCCCGTTCGGACAGGCTGAATGACAAACCCCGCAGTCTATGCATCCCCCCGTTATTTCAGCCCCTCCGTCGGAAACAGTGATTGCATTAGCGGGGCAGGCCTCCGCGCAGAGCGAACAGTCCGACTTGGGCGTCCTGAAGCGTGAGCACAGCGACGTCTCAACCAGCATGTGATGGTCGCTAACGATTTTATCCGCAACCTTTTCAGCTATTGTCATAATCATCCTCTCTGTGCCGTCAGCGCTCAGCCATCAGCAATCAGCCTCTGTCCGAAAGCCGACCGCTGACAGCTGATAACTTATTGCTTACTTCGTATACAACACCGACGGGTCCGTCGTCGTCTTTCCTCCGAGGAACCCCAGGGAGACCCTCTCGGCCCGTTTCTCCCTGATAAGCTTTGTAAGGTCGTTCACTTCTCCGAAAAACCTCGTCCTCGCTATACAGGTGTCCACGCAGGCCGGTTTCAGCCCTTTCTCGACCCTGTGTACGCACAGGGTGCATTTCTCCATAACCTTGGCCTCCGGGTTGAACTGCGGGTGCCCATAAGGGCATGCCCACGCGCAATAGCGGCAGCCGATGCACTTGTCCTTGTTTATGAGGACTATCCCGTCCTCCTTCCTCTTCGTGATCGCCCCTACAGGACAAGCGGCCAGGCAGGCCGGCTTCCCGCAATGCATGCAGGGCATGGGGACAAAGTATGCCCTCACTTCCGGTCTTTCGCGGGCGTCCTTGAATTCCCCCACCTCCACCTCGGTCACCCGGTTGTAATCCACGCCCACCGGCGTGTTGTTCTCCGCCTTGCACGCCATGGTGCACGCGTTGCAGCCGACGCAATATTCGAGGTCAACCCATATGGAATACTGTTTGGGACCTTTCCTGGCGAAACTCGCCTGTATCTCTTCTTCCGAAATAAACGCTCCTGCTTCAGGCATGACGTATTCCTCCTTTCCTTATATTTTTCCTAAAGCCTTTCAATCCTGATAGGCGTACCGAAGCTCTGCGTCCCTCCGCCCACGGGATCTATCATCACGACATTCTTGAGCACCGGGTCGGTCATGTAGAGCGGGTTGATATGGAAACCGGCGCCTATCCTTTCATCATGCGGCTGCTCCTTGCCGTTCATGGACCACCTCTTGGCCCCGGCGCCGAACCTCCCGTACGCCTGGCTTATGGATAACAAGCCCGGCCTGATCCTGCTGGTCACACTCACCTGGAACTTGTACCACCCGTCGCCGAGGGAGTTGTGGTAAAGCTGTATGTGTTTGCTGGAAGGGGACTTTGCCTTGATCCAATCGCCGGTCTTCACCCCCAGCTTTTCAGCGTCGGCCGGGTTTATCTCCGCGTAGTTCTGGGGCTTTATGGAGGCGAGCCACAGGTTGTTCATGGTCCTTGACTGGGTATGGATCGGTTCTTTGTACGTATGGAGCTGAAACGGGTATTCCTTCCAGATCGCGGGGTCAAGGGGCTGCTCCTTGCAATCTATGATGGTCCTGTACTGCGGGAGCCCGTCAAAGTATTTGCCGGTCATGCTGTTTTTATTGAGGGCCGTATTCTGCTGGTACGAGTAAAGCGCGCGGACAGGTCTTCCCCCGGGGAAGGTGACGTAGTCGCCGGAATACTGGTGCTTCGGCGAAGGGTTCTCGAACTTGCCGCCGAGTTTCACGAAAGAACTCTTCGGGTCCAGCCCATCCTTGAAGTCGTAATGCTTATAATAATCGTTCCAGTAGTCCCAGGAATTATTGATGTCGACCCCGGGACCTCCTCCGTCCTTGCCGAAGGCGGGGAGGCCGCACTCCTTGGCGAGGTCTATGAGCATATCGTCCGCCATCTTCGTATCCGGCCGTATGGGCTTGTACTCGTGGGTCTTCGGATCGAAGGAGCCCACCACCGGCTGTCTCAGGCCCCAGACCTGCGTCTTCACCGGCGGATAAGTCTTGAAGCCGCCGAGACGCTCAAGGTATTCCGTGTCGGGCAGAACGTAATCGCACAGCGCCGACGTCTCGCCCATATAGGCGTCTATAGAGAAAGTAAGCGGCATGGCGTCCAGGTCCATTAGCGCGTCTATGACCGATGCGTTATACGGCATGGTATAGACGGGGTCATTGTAGTAATTGAGGTAGGCCTTTGTCTTGTAGGGGTATCCCATCTTTACCGACGCGAAGAACTCAGGGGTTACCGTCCTTCTGGCGAGCGGGAACCACGGTCTTGTGGCGGTAGGGTTTTTCCCCTGATATTTCGACTTATGCCGGCACACGGAAACGCCCGAGGGTTTGCGGCCTTCGCCTTTTACCCCGCCTTTATACGCCGCGTGCCCCGGTATGAAACCGCCCTTCCTGTCTATGTTGTCCACGAGGATGTTGACTATGCAGAGGGCCTGGCCGTTCCAGTAACCGTTGGACTGCTGCACCGGGCCGCGGAACATCTCTATCACCGGGTGCTTCGCGGAGGCAAACTCCCCGGCGATCCGGGCAATGCTGCCGGCAGGGATGTCGCAGACCGCGTCACATTCTTCCAAGGTGTGTTCCTGCGCCCGCTCCCTCAGCATCCTGAAGACGGTCTTGTACTCGACGCCGTTTATAACATGCCCCGCGTCGAGGTCGGCAAGACCCTCCGCCTCCTGGAACATCGTCGGCTTGCCGTTTATCAACACGACGAAATCGCTCTGTCCGAGGCCCGCGTCCTTGCCGGTGAGATAGGTCTTCGGCTCCTTTGTGCCGACGAGGTAGGTCATGTCCGTCCAGTTGCGCCGGCCCTTCTTTTTGGCGACCTTTTCATTCGGTATGGAGAGGTATTCTTTCTTATATCCGTTGTTCTCCAGCATCCACCTGATCATCCCCAGGAGGAAAAAGGCGTCCGTTGTCGGTTTTAAGGGTATCCATTCCCCGACCCCGTTATGGGTAGCCTTGGCCGCGCCGTTGGAAAAACGCGGGTCCACCACGACATGCTTGAACTCCTTTGCGTAAGGGCCTACCCGTTTAGCGTACTTCTGGAGGTAACGCGCCCTCGTCTGCATGGGATAATCCGCGGCAGTGATATTGGAGCCGAGGCTTATGAGGTAATCGCAGTATTCGTAATCGGCGTAGGCCCCGATCTCGTAAGGGGGAAGGTTCAACACGTCTTCGATCACATTATAGAAGGTCCCCGCGCACCGGCTGCAATGATTGAGCATGTTTGGAACGCCCGCGGATTCAACCACGAAGCGCGGGGTCAGCGGAGATTGCTCGTTGCGGCCGTGCGCCCATACGAACTGGTTCCTCTTAGGGCCGTAACCGCCGGGAGGGGCTTCGTCCAGATAGTCCGACTCTTCCTTCCCAATAGGGTCGTTGTTGTTCAGGATCGTTTTCAGACCCTCGACCTTGCGGTTTTCTTCTCCGGGCACGTTTTTAAAGAGGTGTCCGCCGTGGCAGATCTCTTTTAGCGCCTGTTCCCAGGAGACGGTCTTCCACTTGCCCGAGCCCCTCGGCCCGACCCGCTTGAGCGGATGCTGGAGCCTGAACGGGCTGTAAAGGGCATAGATCCCGGCCTGGCCCTTGGCGCAGAGGGAGCCGACATCCTTGCCTGTCGCGCCCGCGTCAAGATCCGATTCTTCCACGATATCGCCCTTTGCAGTGTAATCGTAGTTATTGGGATGATAGGGGTTCCCGGTAAGCCTTGCAAGCTCTCCGTTTACCACCTTTGCCTGGATCCCGCACCCTCCATGGCACATGAGGCATACGCTCCTGACTATCTTCACGTCTTCGTCCACCGGATCAGGCTGGGAGCCTGATTTGCCTATCTGCTTTTTCCACTCCGCGGCTTCCGCGGCCTTGAAATTCGACCCGACCGCCACGGCGACCACGGCAGCCGTGGAAACCTTTAGAAACGTCCTTCTCTTCATTTCACCGATCATTGCTGCGCCCTCCTTTTTTTAGCTGATGAACATTTGTCAGCGACTTTAATTTGGTGTTATTTATTTCCACCGAGCAATTCTCCCGTATATATCGGCACGCTGAACTTCACCATCAGGGTATAAATGAGCGCGCCCGTCGCCCATATCGCCGCCGTAATAAGCCCTTCGGAGGCCGTCGGCCAGTACTCATAAATCTCTCCGAGCGTGTCCGGGACAAACCCGGGAATGATGAGCCCCAGGCCCTTTTCGATATAGATCCCCGCGATTATCAGCACGGCGCCGAGATTGAGCGTCAGGAAGCCCTCGCGCAATTTGGGGACCAGGAAAATAACGAACGCCGTTACATTGAACAGCAGGGCCGTCCACATCCAGGGCGTCAGCAGGTTCTTGCCGTGCAGGCCCAGGTACAAGTACTCCAGCGGCGCTTTGTGTACGCTGCCCGAATAGAACTCCTTGAAGACCTCGGCGCCCAGCAAAAAGAGGTTGATGCCCATGGTAAAAGCGATCAGCTCCGCGATTTTGAATATGGCCTTGTTGTCCACCTCCACCCTTGAAAACTTCCTTATAAGCTGCAGGATAATCAGCATTAGGGCGGGCCCGGAACAGAAGGCCGAGGCCAGGAACCTCGGGGCGAGTATGGAGGCGTTCCAGAAGGGCCGCGAGGAAAGGCCGTTGTATAGAAACGCGGTCACAGTATGGATGCTCACGGCCCAGGGGATCGAGAGGAGTATCAAGGGGAAGATCACGGAAAGCTTGTACTCCTTGCCGGCGGCGAGCCTGGACAGGGTGTAAACGACGAGAGCTATATTTATGAAGAGATAGCCGTTCAGCGCTACCACGTCCCAGGCCAGGACCGAGGCGGGGAAATTCATCATGCCCAAAACGGGCAGGAGGTGCCAGACCCTCAGGGGCTGCCCCATATCCACAACGATAAAGAGCAGGCACATGATAATGGCGGTTATGGCGAGCATCTCACCGAAAAGCACGATCTCCTTGATGGGCTTGAAGTGATAAAGGTACGCGGGGATCACCAGGAGAACGGCGGCGGCGGCCACGCCCACTAAAAAGGTGAAGTTGGAAATGTAGAAGCCCCACGACACCTGGTCCCTCATGGCGGTCGTGATCAGGCCCTTATCGGCTTGCTGCGCATAAGCGCCTATCCCCGCGGCAATAACGATAAAAAGGAAGGCCAGCCACGCATAATACCTTATATCACCCTTGAACATACGAAACAGCGCTATGAAGAAGACTTTAATCATGGTATCGCGACCCTCCTTATATTTACGCGGCGAAGAAGTAATAGAATTTCGGCTCGGTGTTCAGGTCTTCTTTAAGCCTGAAGACCCTCTTGTTCTCTATCAGGTACCTGATCTCGCTCTTGGGGTCCAGAAGGTTCCCGAATTTCCTGGCCCCTACCGGGCATATCTCCACGCAGGCGGGATACTTGCCCGCCCTCGTCCTCTGTATACAGAACGTGCATTTCTCGACCACGCCTTTATAACGCGGACGATTGCCGAGATAATGGGTCTCGGTGTTCAGTTCCTGCGCGGAAAGGTTCGGCTTGGCCCAGTTGAACCGCCGCGCTCCGTAAGGACATGCGGCCATGCAGTACCTGCAGCCGATACACCAGTTGTAATCCACCACGACAATGCCGTCCGGCTCCTTCCAGGTCGCCTTTGTCGGGCATACCTTTACGCACGGCGGGTTTTCACACTGCTGGCACTGGACCGGCATATAGAAGAAGTCCTTCTCCGGGACCTCCTTCGGGTTGTAATACTTTTCGGAATTCTCGAGGTCTATCCACTTTTCGCCTTTCTTGAAACGCAGCACGGTTATCCACTGGACCTGCGGCGTACGCGACTGGTTATTTTCCTCAACACAGGCATAGACACATTTCCTGCACCCTATACAGCGGGACAAGTCGAGGCCATAGCCGAATTTGACGCCGGGCTGCGCCTTTGTCGCCGCAATATGAATGTTCTTGTTCCATTCCAGCGACGTCTCTTTTTCAAGCCTTTCGATGACCCTCTTGAGCTCTTCGTCGCTCATCTCCCTGAAATGCTTCTGCAAAAAGGCGTCCCAGTTAAACGCGTCCGCAACGCCCGCCGGCAGGACGGCGCCCGCGAGACCCGCGGCTATACCCTTCATGAAGGTCCTTCTATGGAGCTTTGCCTCCAGCGGATTTTTTCTTATCTCTTTTGACATGGCATACCCCTTTATTTAATGTCCGCCGGCCTTACCGGCGGCTGCTTGGGTTCGAGCGGCTTGTACTTCGGCTGGTGGGGATCATGGCAGTTCACACAGAGACGGTAGAGTTTCTCTCCGTCCCACGAACCGGTCCTTTTACCGTGAACGCCGGCCTTCCAGTCCCTGAAGATAGTCCCATGACATTGGCCGCATAAGTAATAAGACTTGTCGAAGTCTATCAACCGGCCGTTCTGCAGTCTCAATTTGTCGCCCTCATGACAGTCGTAGCACCACCGCTGTTCCTCGGCGTGTTTCAGTTCAATCGTGGTGTGATATTCCAGCAGTTTTCGCCTGGTTTTATCGGAGCCCCTGAATTGATGGCATTTAGAACACGGAAAGTTTTCAGAGGAGGGGGGCCTTGGAACAAAAAACTTCGGAATGTCATCTTTGCGGACCTTAACAGGTTTTTCTTCAGCCACGGCAACATACAATAATGTTGAAAGCGAGAACAGTGCGGTGACTATTGCTGTTAAAACGGTTTTGCGTTTTCCTTGCATGGCGCCCCCCTTGAGTGATTAACTTTTTATATGAGCAATATAAATGCCAACTCACAAGCTGTCTGATTTTCCGCCTTATTTGAATAAGGCCTCTGCCCTGAACTCACAGGCATGTTCAATTAATGAGACTTCCTTACTCGTTAACGTTTAATAAGTTGAACTTACTTTATTGACAAACCGGATGGCGGATAAACTGAGATTGTTCTCTGAACCCTGAAATAAAATACGACATCTCCGACCGTATCAAGGCCGTGGTAAGAGGTAATATTTTCGGGGGAACAGAAGAATGGTATATAATATGTTCAGAAATTTTTTAGGTGTATCCCCGGGCAATAAGATGGGTTTTCTAATAATAAGGGAGGTGGCGAAAGGAATGATTCCCAGATTAACGGAACTCGCAAGCAGCGCAGGCTGAGCGGCAAAATTCAGTCCTACGGACCTGTCCCACGTGCTGGGGCAGCTACCTCTTATTTCGGACCCCAATGTGCTTGTCGGTTTCTCCAATTCTGACGACGCCGGAGTATACCGTATCAACGATGAGACGGCTGTCGTACTTACCGCTGACTTTTTCACCCCGATAGTGGATGACCCTTACTGGTTCGGGGCCATAGCAGCGGCCAATTCTTTGTCCGACGTTTATGCCATGGGCGGCAGGCCGATTGCGGCCATAAACATCGCGGCCCTGCCCGGAGACCCTGAGTTCCTTCCGGTCAATAAAAGGATCATGCTGGGCGGGTTTGAAAAGATGGTTGAAGCAGGCGTGCCGGTTATCGGCGGCCACACCATCAAGGACAAGGAGCCCAAATTCGGGTTCGCAGTCCTGGGGTCCATCCATCCGGACCGCATACTGGACAATTCCAGGGCAAAGGCCGGCGACGCCCTTATCCTCACCAAGCCAATAGGCACGGGCATTATTTCAACCGGGGTGAAGAGGGGCATGTGCGGCCCCGAGGTTATTGAAGAGTTCACCACTTCAATGGCTACCCTGAACCGCATGGCCGGAGAACTGATGCTGGAGGTGGGGGTAAGCACTGCAACCGATATAACTGGTTTCGGCCTCATCGGGCACCTTCACGAAGTGCTGTCTGCAAGCAACTTGTGGGCCCGCCTGTACTCAGACCGGGTGCCATGTTTCAAAGAGGCACTGCGTCTTGCAGCCGACAACATAATCCCCGGAGGCACTGTGAGCAACATCCGCAGCTACAGCAGTCAGGTGCAATGGAGTGTCGGCATTCCCGATACCATGAAGGCGCTCCTGAACGATGCCCAGACATCAGGCGGCCTCCTCATCTTTGTCCCTGAGGAAAAGAAGGAAACTCTTCTGGCCCGCATACTGGAAAAGGGCGGTATGGCCGTCCATATAGGAGATGTCATGGAGGCCGGTACAGGAGAGGCAAGACGCATTATTGTTGAAAGATAATGGGACCGGCCTTTTATATCCTGCTTGCCCTGTGCGGCGCAGGTGTCGGTTTTCTTTCAGGCCTGCTCGGCATAGGAGGAGGGATAGTCATGTTCCCCTTACTCTTGTACCTACCGCCGGCACTGGGCTTTGCTGCGATACCGGTCAAAGACATAACCGGCCTGACAATGGTGCAGGGTTTTTTCGCCTCCCTTTCAGCCGTAATGTTTTACAAAAGCCAGAGTCTTGTCAATAAATCCCTGGTGCTCACGCTCGGAAGCGCAATGTTTTTGTCATCTTTATCAGGCGCCCTTTTATCAAAATATCTGCCTGACAAACCTATTCTCTTCATCTTCGGCCTGCTGGCCCTGACAGCATCGCTGATGATGTTCATTCCAAGAAGCCACTTAAAGGATGATCAGCAGGAGCACGAGGTCAAATTCAGCAGGCCTCTGGCTGTTATTGCAGGGATCTTTGTAGGATTTCCGGTCGGACTTGTGGGACAGGGAGGGGCCTTCATAATCATCCCTCTGCTGCTTTACGTCCTTAAAATACCGCTTCGCGTGGCCCTCGGCAGCACACTGGGAATAGGTCTGTTTTCAGCCACTGCCGGGATGCTGGGGAAAACGGCTGTCGGCCAGATACCCTTTTTAATGTCACTGGCGCTTCTTGCCGGGGCAATACCCATGGCGAGGATTGGGGGGCTTGTGGGCAAAAAGACAGACACCAGGGCGCTCAGATGGGTCCTGGCCTTCATAATCACCGTGACCGCAGTAAAGATATGGTCGGGTATTTTCTGATTTCCGTATCGCTCGCCATCTCAGCCATATTATCTATACCTCTATCTAACCCCAGAATATTCCCGTTGGGTCTTTGTCTATTTCACTCAGAATTTTATCAATATTCATGGTCGGTTCAATTCTTGTGTATTTATGCCATTTATCGTTCCTGTCAGCGCAGTAAAGCATCCAGTCGCCTGCGGCTGTATTATATCTGATTTGTGCAATAGGCATGGATGTCCATTCTTTTATCTCCGGACGCCAAGGCGCCCTGTTTTCAAAAATAGTAACGCTGTTGCCGCGAATAATAAAGGAAAGATTCACCTTGTCCAGCGCGTGGGCCGGGACAGGGCGAACGCACTATGCATAAAATCGAAACTAATCAGACAAAAAAGCAATTATGAATCAAAAAAAACAGCATGGGAAACGTCATTCCCGCAGTTTGTAAGCGGGAATCCAGCTCTTTTGCTCC
>Ga0315281_10000907_pt1 | contig 42636 bp, 39 predicted proteins | sample YL17G07_0_MG_FD_204540 | JGI IMG/M metagenome (GOLD analysis project Ga0315281, IMG submission 204540) | Sediment microbial communities from Yellowstone Lake, YNP, Wyoming, USA - YL17G07_0 | ecosystem: Environmental > Aquatic > Freshwater > Lake > Sediment | place: USA: Wyoming | collected...
CTCCGATGCCTCTGGCCCAGAACAAGATAATAGCCCAGACAACTGTGATGTGACACAGCCTGGCCAGCTTGCCGATGGTTCGCCCATCCGCCATCGGCAAAGCCTTCGGCCTTGCCGCTGCCACCCGCCAACTGATGGAACCACGCCCACTTCAGCTTCTCACACGCCCTCCAAGCCATATCAGAACGAGAGGTCTGTTTGGGATGCGAGCAAGCCTCATGCGGTGCTGAGATCCTTTGCTTCGCTCAGGATGACACCCGTGCAAAGCATGGTCTTCCTTGTGTTTTTCAGCCTGCCACAATCCTGTCGTGCGCCCCGCGGGAGGAGGGCGCGCGAATTCTGCCGCACAGCGCGGGGGCGGAAGCGGTATAATGGCGGCGGCAGAGAGCAGGATGCGTCTGTCGAGGATTAGAGATCAGGAGGATATGAGATGAAGGCAAAATGGAGTTGGGGATTGGTGGCGGTCGCGGCGCTGGCGTGGTGGATGGCGGGGTGCGAGACGCCGCCGAAGCCGTCGGAGTTTACGGCCGAGTTGGAGCAGGAGCGGGCCCAGGCCGTACCCCAGATCGGCGGGGTGAGCGAGGAGAGAGCGTACAAAGCAGATGTGGCGACGGTCTCGGCGGCGGCCCAGGCTGTGATGAAAGACGCTGGCGTCACCGTTGTGCGGACCAGCGAGACCGCCGAGGGCAACTGGTATCTCGGCCGGTCGCTGGCGGGCCGGCAGGTGGTGATTGAAGTCCGGCCGGTCCTGCCGGGCACTACCATGGTCCGGACCACCGTCCAGGGCGACGACGCGGTCGCGCGCGGACTGCTCGAATACCTGATGAACCACATTAACGGCAAGATTGAGAAATCGTAACCCGCCGGCTGCGCGCGCCGAAGTTCATTCACCACAGAGACACCGCACGCAGGGCGGGTCCTAACCCACGCGTTCACTGCCTGGTGGGGAGAGGGTCTGCCATTGCCAGGCCGGCGGATGACAGCGGCCCCCGGCGCGTTATAATGAAGGACGGCGTGCAATGGTTCTGTTTGGAAGGACACCGGATGAATGCGAAGTTGAGTTGGTGGCTGGCGGGGGGGATGGCGGTGTGTCTGGTTCTGGCGGGCTGCGAGAGCCCGGAGCCGGAGCCGGACATGCAGCTCGCCGCCCAAAAGCGGCAGGATATGGCGGCCCCGACGGTCAGCGGGCCGCATGGGGATATCGCCGTCAAGGGCAAGCTCTCCCATATCGCGGACGCGGTCCAGGACGCGCTGCGGGAATCCAAGGTCCGCATCACCCAGATCGGCGAGCCGGGCGCGGGCAAGTGGTACCTGGGCAAGTCGCTGGCGGGCTGGCAGGTGCTGGTCGAGATTACGCCGCTGCTGCCGGAGCGCTCGGTCGTGCGCGTCACCGTCGAGGGCGGCGACCAACTGACGCAGGAGCTGCTCGACCACCTGTCCCAGGAAATCGCGCGCAAAGCCCGCTGAGCGGATGCCGCCTGGGCACAAGTGCAGGTGGCGCGCTGGCGAGACGCACGCAGGAGAGCCAGGGTGCGGATGAAGCGGTGTAGAGTGTCGCACGATCGAGGCCAGATGACATGAAGGGAGTCAATTGGATAGCGGAGATGCCGGCGAGTCTGAAGGCGGGGGTTCTCGATTAGCCTGGGCCTCGCCTATGCGGCGGCCCTGGCGATCTATGGCTACATGGCCACGATGCCTTGCATGTTCGCGATTCCGTTGCTGCTCATTGCCGGGATCTGGGTCTTTGTCGGGCTGGTGCCCAGGGCCTGGCGCGGATGCACGAGTGCCTGGGTTCACCTCGCGGTTTTCCTGGTTATTGTCGCCCTGTCTTGTTTCTTCACCGTTTTTCTCGGCAGTATTCGGATTCTGGACTGGCGCAACCGCGTGGTGGTGGCGCGCACGGGCGGACCGGAGCCCTTGCAATCCTGGGCCCTGGAGATCCTGCGCAAGCCGCGTGATAGCATGTTGTACGAGGGCCCGGCCGACTGGCGCGTTCCGGAGGAACACTGGTCGCAGCAGGTGCGGCGCCTGGGCCCGAAGTGGGTGAAGATCGAGCCGCTGAGCGAGAGCGGCCCGGAGGTCGTCACCCTGCTCCACGGCAGCGGTTTCCTCCATTGGGTGATCATCCTCGGACCGCCGGACTTGGTCGTGCCCCCAAACGGCCGATATGCCGACGGGAACTGGTTCCGCTGGCGCGACGGAGTCTACGACTGCTTCACCGACTGAGTCGCGTCGGCGCGGTCGCCGATGGTTCCTGGTGGGTGTAGCCCACCCTGCGAGGAAAGAGCGTACAGAGGGGCGAGTGGTAGGCAGGGACAATGGTGGGAGAAATAAGTATGTGGACTTGGAATAGATGGAATAGGACTCTGGTGGGGCTCAGTGCCGTGGCGTTGATGACAGCCGGGACGCGGGCAGGGGTAGGGCCGGCGGGACCGCGCGGGCCGGACCTCTCGACCATGACCGTGGTGCGGGATATCGAGTATGTGCCGGGCGGGCATGCACGGCAGAAACTGGACCTGTATGTGCCCAAGGAGCGCGATCCGAACGGGCCGCGGGCGCTGATTGTCTGGGTGCACGGCGGGGCGTGGCTGGGCGGCAGCAAGGAGCAGCCGTCGGCGCTGCGGTTCGTGGGCCAGGGCTACGCGGTCGCGAGCATCAACTACCGACTCAGCCAGCACGCGCTCTTCCCGGCGCAAATCGAGGACTGCAAAGCCGCCATCCGCTGGCTGCGGGCGAACGCGGGCCCGTATGGCTATGATCCGAATCGCATCGGCGTCTGGGGCGCCTCGGCGGGCGGGCACTTAGTCGCGCTGCTCGGCGCGACCGGCGGCGTCAAGGAGTTCGATGTGGGCCCGAATCCGGGCGTCTCCAGCCGGGTCGGGGCGGTCTGCGATTTCTTCGGCCCGACCGACTTTACGAAAATGTTCAGCGTCTTGTCGTCGATGGACCACGATGCGCCCGATTCGCCGGAATCGAAGCTCATCGGCGGACCGATTCAGGCAAATAAGGACAAAGTCCAGCGGGCCAATCCCATCACCTATGTCACGAAGGACGACCCGCCGTTTCTGATTGTGCACGGCGACCGGGACCCGCTCGTGCCGCACAGCCAGAGCGAGATCCTCTGCGAGGCCCTCCAGAAAGCGGGTGTGGACGTGACCTTCTACACGGTCAAAGGCGGCGGTCATGGCGGGTTCCGCGATCCCCAGGTCGATGTCCTCGTCACTCAATTCTTCAAAACACACCTCCGGAATTGAGCCTTCCCAGCGCATGGGCCATCGCGGCATGGTTGGGATTTGGCGACATGTGCAGTCCGGCAGGTAAGACATGCTTGCGCAAGCGTAATACGGATTAGGAAAAGTCCTTGCGCGATGGGACGCTGTCGTCCTGAGCCGAAGGCGAAGGATCTGGCCTGGGGACGAGAGGTTTCTCTATTGCGCGGCCCAGATCCTCCCCTGCGCTACGCTTCGTTCAGGATGACATACCGCGCACGAATCAATCATAAGCCGTATAAGAATGGCACCCACACGCGGCATCGGCGCGCCCCTGGACCGGACCGCCAGGACGGTCCGGCGCGGGTTTCACCGCTAACCTGTGCGATCCTATCGTGAATTCTATCGAGCGCGCAGAAATCTCGTCGTGATAGGGAGCGGGGCAGCGTTGTCTAAAATCGGCGTGTGGCGAGACTTAGAGCGTGACGCGCCGGAAAGCCAGAATCTAGGGTGGGAATTTTTCGGACACGCGGATTTTTCTCTTGACTTTGGCGCCGGCAGGTGTATACTACAGATCCCTTTTTCAGGGGTAAGTGAAAGGAGTGAAGGGAAGGTATAAGAAGGAGGATAACCAGGGGGTGAATGGAGTGGGAGATTCAACCTTGAGTAGTGCCGCTATGATGAGTGCGTCCCTACTTATCCACCCGTAACGGAGGAGGAAACACAGAGGTTCTGGTTTGAGCGGTGTGCGAGCCGCCAAGTGGGGGGTTTGCGCGCGATGAGGCCGGAATCGGAAAGGAGGTGTGGACGGGAGGAACTTACGGAGGAGCAGGTGAGTAGATAGCGGCGCCGAGGAGCAGACGCCGCGCCGTCGAGGGAGAACGGAGTGTCCGTTAAATGACGTTTTTATCCACAATTTGGAAAGGAATGAACGATGAAAAGCATGATGATTTTGGGTGTTGTGGCAGCCGTCGTGATGTCAACCGTGGTGTTGGCCGGCCCGCCGATGAATGGACCACATTACAATCTGAACATCATCGGTGCCCCGAAGGACAAGAGCGGCAACTTCGATAATCCGGATCGGCATACGATCATGGTCGATCTGAACGGCCATACCAACATCTACATGCAGCAAGGAGACGACTTTGCTGTTATCGATGGGGATGGCACCGATGGTGACTGCCGGTTCCAACTGGGCGAAGGCAGATACGAAGTGTATGCTGTCGCCCTGGGCAAGCCGAACAAATCTGTGACCATCACTCCCGAGGCGACGTTCGACGGGCAGGTCGGCGATGAGGTCTTCTATCTGGACACGATCACGCTGACGCACAGCAAGAAGCCCCAGTGGGAGCGCGTGACCGGCATGTTCCTCGTCACCGTCTCAATTGACACCAATGGTGACACCATCGCGGACATAACCTACCACAACGAGTGGGTTTTCGACATTCCCGAGCTGATTGATTACTGGTGGAACTACGAGAACAGCGGCTGCAAGCTGACCCAGGTCCGCTTCTATAAGGTCGATTCCATTCCTGAGGAAGGGACGTAACCCATAAGGGGTCTGATCCCGCGGCAGCGGCGCGTGCTTGGCAACGCATGTGGCTGGAGACCACGTCGTTGTGAGCATCTGCCTCGCAGGTTCTTCCCGACTCCCGGCCGGAGTTTTGGGCGGGGGCGTGAAAGCGCAGGCGTACCTCCGGCGCTGCGGTGATAGGAGATAAGAGCAGCCTTCGGGCTGCCATAAGGGAACCGGATGACCACCGGTTCCCTCTTTTTTTGCGCTTGCATTGGGGTGGTTTCGTGCGATGATGGAGGCGGAGGGGTGTGCGCGGCAAGGACCAGGGATTCGGGACTTGAAAGGGACACGATGAGCGGCGTGGGGGATGCATTCCAGCAGGGCACGAAGTGCCGGCTGGACCGGACGGGCGACGGCGGCCAGGAGCGGGTCAAACGTCCGGAGCGCTACAAGACTTATCCCGGTAGTACGCGGATCGCGCTGTCATCGTCGCCGCCGGAACCGCTGATGACGCTGGACCAGGCGTTGACGGAGCGGAGGAGCGTGCGCAGCTTTCGGCCCGAGCCGCTCTCGGTCCGGCAGTTGGGCTATCTGCTCTGGGCCGCGACGGGCGTTCAGCGAAAGGAGCACAGGTTTGAGTCCCGCACCGCGCCCTCGGCAGGGGGTTTGTACCCTATCGAGACCTATGTCGTCGTCAATAACGTGCAGGACCTGGAGCCGGGCCTGTACCACTACTGGATTCGCGCCCACGAGCTGGAGCGGCTCCGGGCCGGCGACCTGCGCCAGGCGATCGCGGCGGCGGCCCTGGGCCAGAGTATGTGTGCGGCGGCGGCCGCGGTCTTTGTCTGGACGGCGATCTTCGCGCGCACGACGTCGAAGTACGGCCAGCGGGCCTATCGCTACATTTACCTCGACGCCGGACACATCGCCGAGAATCTGGCGCTGGCGGCGGTGAGCCTGGGCCTGGGCTCCTGCCAGGTCGCGGCGCTGTTCGACGACGAGGTCAACAAAATCCTTGAGGTGGATGGCGTGGAGGAGAGCGTTCTCTACATGTCCGTCGTAGGCGTGCCGGCGTAGGGTTGATTTTGACAGGTGATGGTTGGATGGACGAAGCAATTGGTTTGGCGTTGGTGGTCGTGGCGGTGCTCTGTGGCCCGGCGGCACTCATGGTGAGCCTGGTCGCGCTGAAGCGGATGCGGGAGATGCAGAGTCAGATTGAGACGATATGGCTGCTGCGGCCGGCGGAGCGACGAGCCACGGTCCGGCCGTGCCTGACCCAAATCTTCCCGGCCGGGGAAGGGGTCGGACCCGAGCCAAAGGTGGCGGCGGCGCCCGCACCGGGTGACCGCGTCCAGCCCCAAGGCCGCGGCGAGGGCGGCTGGTCCGAAGGCCCGGGCCATCCCCAAGCTTCGCTTGAGGCTGCCACCTCGGTGCCATCGAGTGGAGTGGGCGCGGGCGGCCCGCCACAAATCCCGGTGGTGGCCGATAGGGTCTGCGACGCACCCTGCCCGCCTGCTACCCGGCCGCCCTGCGAGGCGGCCGGTCTGCAGCAGCGGATCGGGACCCGCTGGGTGCTCATCGCCGGCGTGGTCACCGTCATCTTCGCCGTCGGCTTCTTCCTGAAGTACGCGTACGACAACCAGTGGATCGGGCCGCTGGGCCGGGTGATGATTGCCGGGTTCGGGGGCCTGCTGGCGCTGACCATCGGCGAGCTGACCCGGCGGCGCGGCTACGATTTTGTGGCCAAGGGCGTCACGGCCCTGGGCTTTGCGATTCTCTATGCGACCGTCTTCGCCGCTCACCGCTGGTACGGTCTGATCGGCTCGGCGCCGGCCTACGGACTGGCCATCGCGATCACCACGGCGGCCATGCTCTACGCGGTTGCCGTGGACGAAGTCGTCGTTGCCGTGCTTTCGCTGGTCGGCGGCTACATCACGCCCGTCGTGCTGTCCCGGGGCGAGAATCTGCCGACCTTGCTGTTCAGCTATGTCCTGATCCTCAGTGCCGGCGCGGTGCTCTGCGCGTACTGGCGCAAGTGGAGCATCGTCAGCATCCTCGCCTTCCTTGGCACCTATGGACTGTACACGGGCTGGTTTGAGAGATTCTGCCGCCCGGCCATGGAACGCGGCTCGACGCCGCAGCTCGGCGTCGCGCTGTTCTGGTTATCGGTGTTCTTCCTCATCTACCTGCTCGTGCCGCTGGTGCACACGCTGGTCCGGCGGGTCCGCTCGCAGGTGCAGGACATGCTGCTCGTGCTGGCCGACGGCGTCGTCGTGTTCTATTACCTGGCCACCATGCTGATGGACCGGCACGAGAACTGGCTCGCCCTGTGCAGCCTGCTGATGGGTGCGACCTACCTCGGCCTGATGGCGCTGGTCTTCCTCCGCTGCCGGGCCGACGTGGACCTTCTCAACACCCTGCTGGTCGTCGGATTGTCGTTTGCCTCGCTGGCGGTGCCCCTGTATTACGAGGTGCACGCGGCGGCGGCCATCTGGGCCCTGGAAGCGGTTGGCCTCGCCGCCGTCGGGCTGCGCTACCGTAACACGCTGGTCCAGATTGCGGCCGGCGCCGTGGCCGCTCTGGCCCTCGGCAACCTCGTGTACCATCTGCCCATGCACACGGACCCATTCCGGCTCTTTCTCAACAGGACGTTCGGCACGTGGTGTCTCGTAGCGGCGGCGGTGCTCGTAGGCCACGTCCTGTACCGTGTGGACAAGCACGCGGACGTGAAGGTGCGCCAGATGGCGACGCAGGTGCTCTATATCGCCGGGCTGCTGGTGCTCATGGCCGCGATCGGCATGGAGCTATGGTACGCTCCCGGACGCAAGGGAGAGGCATTTTTTGAAAAGCAGATGGTCCTGGTCTTTGCTCTGTTTCTGGTCCTGTTCGCGGCCGGACCGCTGCCTCCGCGCGGGCCGCTCTGTCCGCCCGTCGCCGCCGTGATTGGCGCGATCGGGTCCGTATTCCTGGCCGTCGCGTATTCCCAGTTCCACCGGGCCGCATTTCCGATGTTCACGAATGCCGGTCTTATCAGGGCCCTGGCTTTGGTGGCTGCCTTATTCACCGCGGTCTGGCTGCTTCACCGCGGCGGGCCGCGACTGGAGGAAGAGGTGGCGGCGTCGATGGTCCTGGCGCTGGCCGGCGTCCTGCTGCTTTGGATTGTGCTGACCGAGGAGATCTGGTTCCATTCCCGTCTCCAGGAGCTTGCCAATTGGCGACTCCTGGCGCACATGTACATCTCGGTGATGTGGGCGGTGTATGCGAGTGTCCTGATGGTCATCGGCTTTTGGCAGAGGGTCCGGCCCCTGCGGTACATCGCGCTCGGCATTTTCGTGCTGTTGTTGGCGAAGATTTTCCTCATTGATACCAGGACGCTCGATGCATCATACCGGATCGCGGGATTCCTGGCGACCGGCCTGGCGCTCGTCGGCGTCTCGTACCTGTACCAGTACCTCAAGAAGATGGGCTTCTTCGAGGCGGTCCGGTAGAGTGCCGGTGTCACGGCGTGCGCGCCGCGTGGAGTGAACGATGCGTGAGATGGACGAGTTGTTCGAGGCGCTGGGGCGCTCGGAGTTCCGGCGGCGGTTTCGCCTGCGCGACAAGGAGGCGGCGTACCTCCAGGAGAAGGGATTGCGCACGGTCCTGGCGCACGCGCGGGATTTTGTCCGGAAGCGTCTGGCCCCGGCGGAACCCGCCAACGATGGACGGCAGACCCCGATGCGGAGCCATCCGGCCTTTGTCGCCCAGCACGCGACCGCGACCTGTTGCCGGGGCTGCCTGGAGAAATGGCACAAGATTCCTAAAGGCCGGCCCTTATCCGACCGAGAAGTGGATTATGTCGTGGCCGTCATTGAGCACTGGCTGCTCCGGCAGCAGGCTCCGTGACCCGCACGGCGCCGGATGGACCCGGGGGCCCGTCCGAGAAAAACTCTTGTGTTTGCCCTGTCGCGACACTATAGTGTCTGCGTGGTCCATAGTTATCCGAGGATGAAATGCCGGAACGGAATCCCAGAGTCGTGGTCATCGGTGGCACCTACATCGACATGGCCATTCGATGCAGCCATGTTCCCGCCCCGGGCCAGGTCCTGAGCGGCTCGGCCCTGTCCTGCACTGTTGCCGGTCCCGGCCCCGTCCAGGCCGTCCAGGCGGCTTTGTGCCGTTGCGAGGTCTGTCTGATCAGTAAGGTCGGCGGCGACGCCTTCGCGCAGATGGCCCTCAAGAGTCTGGGCGAATACAAGGTGGACACGGAGTACGTCTTCTTCGCCGAGGCCAAGAACACCGGCGTCATCGTCACGCTGGTCAACTCGGAGGGCGAGAACGCCATCTGCCATTACACCGGGGCCAACAGTGCCCTGCAGCCGGCGGATATCGACGTGGCCGAAGAGTGCATGGCGAAGGCGGATGTCTGTCTGATTCACGGCTGCCTGCCCCAAGAGGCGATTGCGGCGGCAATCCGCTGCGCGAACCTGCACCGGGTGCCGGTGATTCTCAATCCGGCCCGGCCGATCGAGCAGACGGACCAGCAAGCCTCCGACCTGCCGCCCGAGTATTTCTCCGCCGATATCCTGGTCGCCAATCTGGAGAAGGCGGCCCAGATCACCGAGCAATTGGCCGCCAATATCCGCACGGCCAAGATGATCGGCTCCGACTTGGTCGCCCGCGGCACGCCCTGCGCGGTGATCACGATGGGCCCGCGCGGCTGCGTGGTCGTGGACCGCAGCGGGGCCGACCACATGCCCGCCTTCGAGGTGGACGTCGTGGACCGGACCGGCAGCGGCGATGCCTTCGCCGGCGCGCTGGCCGCCTGCTACGCGGTCAAGCGCGATGTCCGAGACGCCGTCAAGTTCGCCTCCGCCGCCGGCGCCCTCGTCTGCACGCGCTTCGGTGCCATCGAGGCCCTGCCCACCCGGGCCGAGATCATCCAGCTCCTCCAACGGGAAGACATCGACCGGCTTCCCCGCAATTCCTGACCCCTCCGCGCCCCAGGTCCGTGGGCTGGAGTCCAGTCTGCAAACTTCGGATTGTGGCGAATAGTCTGCAGGAATCCGCACGCCGGAATATCCTACTACACAAGTAGGAATAGCATCAAACCCGCGCACTGCTCGGCGCAAAATCGCGCTCTGGGCAAATTTTTTTTTATTCCTGCCAGGGCAAAGACTTAGCGCAGCCTCACCGCCCGGGGAGGCACCGGATTTTGACATCAAACCTGCGCACTCGCAGCAAGGGTAGAGGCACGCATGAATTTTTCGGCGTGTCAGTAGTGACGGAAAACGATGACGAAAAGTCACAGTCGGAAAGGACAGGACGACATGGGGTTTGAGCTTGATGTCTTCGGCAGGCAGCTCGACGCGGACTACCTCGAATGGCTGGTGGACGTGCACGCGGCGGACATCCAGCGGCACTTCGCGCGGCTGTGGGACTACTACGCCAATCCGATGGTCGAGGTCACCGGCGGCGGCTCGGCCGAACGCAAGGTCAACGAGTCTGGACGATGCTACGTACAGGCGCAGGAGTACGGCCTGCCGGCACGGATCACCGGACTGCTCCATTCCCCGCAGGCGGGCATGTTCGGCTCCCAGGTCCTCAAGGATGTCCAGCGCAAAGAGGTCGTCATCGAGAACGATATCGCCTGGCGCGTGAATGCCGCGGCGGACTTCCTCTTTGGCAAACCTATCAGCCTGATCTCCAAGGCGCCCGATGGCCACCAGCGCAAAAACATTGAGATGATTCTAAAGGCGCTCTTCGCGGCCAACGGCGGACTTGGTTTCTTCCAGGATATGGCGGTGCTCGGAAGTGTCTACGGGTTCGTCGATTGCTTCATTCGCCCCGGCGGTCCCTTCACCGGACACCTGTCCACAGGTATCTCCTCCCCTCCAATCGCTCCACTAGCCGCCGTGCTGCAATGGGCACAAGCAGTCGATCTGGAACTGATCGAGGCACCGAGAGCACTGCCGGTCCTGGATGAAGATGACTACCGCATCGTGCGGTACTACGTGCAGCATTTCCATCAGAGGAAAAACACTGTTCGTCGCAGAGGCTCGTTTCTCTCGCGGCTCCTCGGCCCGGCCGGCTCTCGCGGCGACACCCGGCAGGTAGTGGCGGTGACGGAGGTTACCTCGCCCGAGCACTGGCAGCGCTATGAGAACAAGGAGTTGGTCGCCGAGGGCGATCTGCCGTGGGGCTTTTTGCCGGTCGTGCATATTCAGAATATCGCCCAGCCGTACTACTACGAGGGCACCAGCGACGTCGAGCCACTGATTCCGCTGCAGGATGAACTCAACACAAGACTGAGCGACCGGGCCAGCCGGATCACGTTTCAGTCGTTCAAGATGTACCTCGGCAAGGGGATCGAGGGATTCGAGAACAAGCCCGTCGCGCCCGGGCGGATGTGGTGCACGGACAACCCGGATGCCTCCATTCAGGAGTTCGGCGGGGATGCGGCGGCCCCCAGCGAGGACCTGCATATCGCCGAGATTCGCGAGGCAATGGATAAGACCAGCGGCGTGACGCCCGTGGTCGCGGGCATCCTGAAGGACCGGCTGGGGAACCTGACCAGCGCGGTGGCTCTGCGCCTGACCTTCATGGGCATGCTCAGTCGCAACGAGCGCAAGCGCCACGCCTACAGCGAGGGGCTCAGGAAAATCTGCCGGATGGTCCTGAGCATGCTCGATACCGCGAACCTCTACAAAACAACCGAGGCCGAGCGGGACGTCGAGATTGTCTTTGCCAGCCCGCTGCCGGAAGACGCGATGGAGAAGCTCAAGGAGGCGCAAGTCAAACGGGAGCTGGGCGTGCCTGCCGAGCAGGTGCTCCGCGAATTGGGCTATGAGACTAAAAGCATTGATGATTGATCATGGATTATTCATTCATGGAGTCGAGCCGGATGGAAGACAAGCAAAGCGCAGAAAACACGGAAAGCCTAGCCGCACAACTGGCGGAATCGAACCAGAGAATCACGCAGATGTCCCGGGAGTTGGACGAACTTCAGGTCGAGCAGAGACTGGCGCGTAAGCTCGTGGCAACGGGCGTCACCGACCTAGAGGCCGCCATGCTCGTTGCCAAGGCGAGAATGGCAGGTAAGGGCGATGCGGACCTCGACGGTTGCGTGGAGCAACTGAGAAAGGAGAAGAGCTATTTGTTCGGCGGGTCGGCCCAGGTCCTGACCTCGCGTAAGACAGCCGGAGCGAAAGACCGAACGACACCCAGCCAGACGGCGCTGGAGCAGGCCGCCCGGAAGGCAGCGAGAACCGGAAGCCGCACGGACCTCCAGCATTACCTGAAGCTGCGCAGAAGTCTGCTATGAGACGGCGGATGAGAAGCCGCGACAATGGAACTATTTGTTAGGAGAACTGCACTATGGCATTTACAGGGAAAGCGACGTATTCGGCGGGGACCAGCCTGCCGGAACTGGCGGAAGATGTCGCCGATGTGGTCGGCATCATCTCGCCGCAGGAGACTCCTCTGCTCGACGCACTGGGCGATCCTCTGCGGGAGGCGACCAGCACGCATCACGAGTGGCTCGAGGATGAGCTGCTGCCCAACAAGGACGCCATCAATGACGCCACCTGGTCGAACCCGGCTTCCGATACGACGTTTGATGTGGACAACGGCGGCCGGTTCCGGGTCGGCGACCAGATCCAGGTCGAGGGCAGCGAAGAACTCATGCTCGTGACGGGGATCAGCACGAACGCGCTGACCGTAGTTCGCGGTTACGCCGGCACCACGCCGGAGAACCTGGCGGACAACCAGATCCTCAACATTCTCGGCAACGCCGCGCTCGAAGGTGCGGACAAGCCGAACGCCCGGTTCACCACGCGCGTGCGCTGTGCCAACTACACGCAGATCTTCACGGCCACCGTCGAAGTCAGCGGCAGCGACATGGCGGCCAGACAACTCGGCCTGGTCGATGAGATGGATTACCAGAAGCAGGAGCGGCTGCGCGAATTGATCCGAGACCTCGAGAATTCCGTCGTCAATGGCGGACTGCCGAGCAGCGATCCGCAGGGCAGCGGCACGGTTCGCCGGACCATGAAGGGCATCATTCAGCACCTTTCGACCAACCTGTTCCACACCGGCGACAGCGGCTTTCCGGCGGGCAATGACCTCGATGAGGCCAAGGTCAACTATGTCCTGCGGAAGATCTGGGAGAACAGCAGCGGCAACGTGGACCTGATCGTCGTCGGCGGTTTCCAGAAGCGCAAGATCAATGCCTTCTGCTCCGATAGTCGCAGCTACGGCGCGACCGACACGACCTTCACGGATATGGTGAGCATCTACGAGAGCGATTTCGGCATCTGCCGGATTGTCACGACCCGCTGGCTGCCCCAGGACGCCGTCCTGTTCCTGGATTCGTCGCGGGTCGGTGTTCTGCCGCTGGCGGGACGTAGCTTTCACTTCAAGCCGCTGGCCAGCGCCGGCGACTACGAGTGCGGCGAGCTGATTGGCGAGTACACGCTCGAACTGAAGAACGAGGCGGCCCACGGGCTGATTCGCAACCTGACGACGAGCTAACGAGCATTGCAGATGGGCGATTGCGGATTGCGGATCAGCATCGTGTCTTGCATTCGCAATCCGCAATCCGAAATCCGCAATGTGGAGATGGACGGAGATGACCAAGTTTTCAAACGATGTGGATATCCTCAAATGCGAGTCGGTCCTGTTCGGAGAATTGCATCTGTCCGGGCAGGTTCTGGCAAGCGGAACGGGCGCTGCCTTGGGCGGCACGATGCTGACCGCGACCGGCGTCGATTTCGTGGCGGCTGGTGTCGAGGCGGGCGGTGTGATCCATCTCAAATCCGCTGACGGTGCTCTGGATGGGGCGTATGAGATTGTCTCGGTCGATTCGGCCACGCAACTGACGGTCTCGGTTATTCGGTCGGATGCCGCCGCTCTCGCCATCGCCCCACCAGCGGCCAACGATGTTTCCTACCGCGTGAGCACATTCGGGCCTCAGGCTGGCGACGTGGCCTTCGAGTTGACCGAGTACTTCGGTATCCAGCCGGGAAATCCGACGAGCGAAATCGCCGTTGCAGATATCGTGGATACCGAGGGGCTACGAAGAGCCTCGGCCTTCGCCGTGGTCTCCCGCGTCTATGCGATGTGGGCGAGCGGGGCACAGCATGAGTGCTTCCAGCAAAAGAGCCTGCTCTACGGGCAGTTGGCCGAGAAGGCCCGGCAACGGTGCCGTTTGAGTGTGGATTTGGGCTCCGATGGTGTCGCCGACGTCACGCGACTCGGCGGTGCCATCCGGTTGGTGCGTGATTGACGGAAAGGATCACCGATGGGCGTCACGCTGGATGGTCAAGCGGTATTCGATGAGCAGGGTTTGACGATCACGGTCGGCAGTCCGACTCGGGCCTGCGTAGAACGCAGCATCTGTGGCCTGGATGGCACGGTGAGCATCGACTTGGGGGCGCGAGGGCGGCGGCTTCAACAAACCGGCGTGCTGCGTGCCGCCGGCCGAGCGGCCATGAACGCCCGCATCAGCACCATTGCCGCGTTCATCGACGGCCGGACGCACACCCTCACCACCGCCGATGGGCACGTGTACGGCAGCCTGCGCATGGATAGCTTCGTGCAGGTTGGCGAGCACACGAGCGGGCCGGGGCGTGTCGTCGAATACGAGATCGCGTACACGCAATTGGAGGACTGACGGCGATGTCATTTCTTCGCCAGGGTATCGATCACGTTCGGGTGTTCACTTTGCCGGACGGCATCGCGGCGGATGGCGGATGCGCGGCTGTATCTCACGCGGCGCTAGTGACCTGGCGTTCGTCTCGCGAAGGGATGTTTCATCAGGTCTACGTGAATGGCCAGTTCGCCGGAGCGACCATTGACCCACAGCAGCGGCGGCTGGTCATACTGGCGCCCAGCTCGTTCCAAGCGGCTGTGCGCGTCGAGGTCATCGCGGTGGAGCCGAAGGATGTTCAAAGGGATTTCGCCAGTGAGATCGAGCAACCGGCCTGCGGCAGCGGGCGCGTCCGGCTGACCTTACTGCGCAGCCAGACCTTGCCCATCGGGGCGACAGCGAACATCTATTTCGATCACGGCACGGGCCAGATGGATTACGTCGCGCCTTTGAATGACTCGCCGATTCCGATCTGGCCGTGCGTGCAAGACAAGGCGGGCTTTGGAATGGCGTGGTTTGGCACAGGCGATTTCGGCTACGATGCGGCGGCCTCGGTCGGCTTCGGCAAGGGCAGCTTTGGCAACGGTCAGTTCGGACTCGATGCCGACACGATCGAGTGGGTCAGCTCGGCGCTGCCCGTGGGCAAGTACCGCTTCGGCGTAAAGATCGTGGACGCGCGAGGCAACGAGAGTCCTGCGAGTGAGACCGAACTGATCCCGGTCATCCCCGCGGCCAAGCCCGCCGCCAGACTCGACGTCGTGGCGTTCGACCCGCAAACCAACCGGCTCACGTTGAGCGTTTCGGATCAGGTATAGAGGCAAGGAGAAGACAATGAGTGAGACATATCCTTCAGACAATGAGTTGCTGAATCTGCAATCGGACGGCGAGACGGGAGTCGAGTACATTCCGACCGGGACAGCACCCTATTACCTGCACTTTCGCAGGCTCCTGCACCGCCTTCTACTGGCCACACGCCGGGCGAACGATCTGAGAGTGTACGACGAGGGCGGGCTGGAGATCGGCGTCAAGGCCGGCAAGTTCTGGCTGGGCACCGAACTGGTGGAGTACGCCGGTTCCACCGGCAATGCGCTTGCCGATAACAAGGCGGCTATCTACGTCTACCTCAATGCCCAGGGCGACCTGGTCCTGAACGAATACGTCGGCTTCCCGAGCATGGCGACTGTGCCTCACATCCGTTTAGCCATCGTGAGCACGTCGGGCGGTGACATCACCTCGATTACTGATTGCCGGGCAGGGCACAATATCGCTGTCCCTTATGCGGCTGGAGGCATTCGCAGGACCATCGAGGCCCACACCACCGACGACACGCTTACCGCCACCGAGTCGGGTAGCGTGCATACCAACCTCGGGGCAACAGGTATCGTGACGCTTGCGCTTCCCGCCGCAGCCCAGCAGGGCATCGAATTCACATTCGCCGTCCAGTCGGCTTATGAGTTGCGCGTGGACCCGGGCGTGGCGGCGATTCGCGACAGCAGCGGCCACGCGGCGGACAAGTACAAATCGGCCGATGCCATCGGCGTGAGCCTCACTCTTGTGGCCGACGCCAACGGCGACTGGGCAGCCATCGCCGAGACCGGAACGTGGACCCAAGAGGTTTGACATGAAGCATTGAGAAGGTGATAAATCATGGCTAATGAGATTCAAGCGGACTATGCATCCGGCAGTGTGCTGTATGCGGTCATTCGAAATCGCCAGGGCCAGGTCTGGCGTCCGGCGGGGCAGGAGTTCGAGAATTGGGGGGCGAGCGGTCACACAGCCGGTGATTACGCCGTCGCTCTGACGGATCAGAGCGGTAGCCGCCACGTGGGTGACCTTGACAGCAATATCCCGCCCGGATCGTACTCCATTCAAATCTTCCGGCAGGCCGGCGCGAATCCTGCCGACACGGATGCGCTTGTGTCCGGCCGGGAGGTTATCTGGACCGGCACGGGCGAGCTGACGGCGGCCAAGATCCTGGCAAACAAGGCGGTACAGGATAAGGTCACCCTGGCGGTTGACTACTACGACGACGACGGCCAGACCATCCTCCTCCGCCAAGAGTGGCAGGAGCAGGCAGTAACAAGCACCAGAGCACCGCAATAGGAGAGAATACGAATGGGTAGCTTTTCGGATTACTGGGAGAATGAAGTGTTGGACCATCTTTTCGGGAAAGGCAACTACACGCCGCCGACAATCTATGCGGGTCTGTCCACGGCGGACCCAGGCGATGACGGCGCAGGGTTGAGTGAGCCGAGTGGCAACGGATATGCCCGGGTCCAGACCACCGAGGAAGATTGGAATGTCGCCGCCGGCGGTCTGATTGACAACGGCAATGCCATCACGTTCGGTGCCGCTACCGGCAACTGGGGCACACTGACACACTTCGCGCTCTTCGATTCTGCTGTCGCTGGCAACATGCTCGCCCATGGTGCGCTGGCGCAGGCCAAAGCCATCGGCAGCGGCGACACAGTACAGTTCGCCGGAGGAGACCTGCACATTACACTTGATTGATATAGGTCCCATCGGTCCTATACGACCTATACTGAAGAAGGGAAACTGATATGGCTGACATCAAGGCCAAGTACGGCAGCAGCAACCAGGCGATCGCCATCACGATCAACAGCCTGGCAAACGACGCCAAGCGCGAGTCCACGGCCGTCGATAACTCCGCAAACTGCTTTCTCGACGCGCTGGTTCAGGTGAAAATCGCCACGAACACGGCCGCGGACTCCACCGGAGATAAATCTGTGTATGTATACGCCTACGGAACGACCGACGGTGGGGTAACGTATTCCGGAAACGCCTCCGGCAGTGACGCGGCTTTCGGCACCGATCCCCAGCAGCTCAACAACTGCAAATTGATCGGCGTGATCTATGCACCGACGCAGAACAAGATCTATGAGTCCGATCCAATGAGCATCGCGTCTGCATTCGGCGGGCTTCTGCCTCAGTACTGGGGCATCATCATTCACAACAAAACGGGACAAGCGCTTAAGAACGGCGACTGCTCCGCTTTCCACCAGGGCACCTGTGTACAGTCGAGCTAAATCATGTTGATCAAGACCCTATGGAGAACCAAGCCGCTGGTTGGCGCTCACCCCAATCCAACTCATCCGCTGGCCCGAAATCTTGTCGGCTGCTGGCTGCTCAACGAGGGGGCAGGCCGCGTGGCGCATGATGTAAGCGGTTACCGCCTCGACGGCGGTTTCTCCGGCGGCCCGTCCTGGTCGCCCGGACCATTCGGCCAGGCGGTCGTGTTTGACGGCAGCGATGATTGGATTAACATGGGTGACTGCCTGGACCTGAGGATGGATGATGTCTCCATGTTCGCCATCGTTCGATACACTGCGGCTGCTCAGCCGGATGAATGGAGCGGTCTGCACTATGGCGCCATTGCGGGCAAAGGCCATCTGGACGGTGCAGGTCGAGGCTATGGACTATCGATTGACGAAAGCAACCGGATCCAGTGGCAGGTTCGTGATCAGGCTACCGCCTGGTCCGTCGCCTCCAATACCACGCTTAACGATGGGCAATACCATCTGGCCGTGGGAATATGTGACCGTGACAACTCAATGGGTATGCGGCTGTATATCGATGGCATCCCGCAATTGGCCGTCGCCGACCCGACTGTCATTAACGGATACGACATCAATGGTTCGCGCGCCTTTGCAATCGGATCACGCCAGGATGAAGGCGCTGGTTCCTGGTTTTGGGATTTTGCCGGCAGCGTCGCCGCCGTCTACGTGTGGAAGCGGGTCTTGACCGAGGTGGAAATCCGCCGCTTACAGGTGGCCCCGTTTGCCCTGTTTGCACGGGAACCCGTGGTGGCTCTTCTCGGGACGCCAGCAGGCAGCATTGTGCAGTGCGCAGGCTCCGCCGGGGCGCAATCGGCGGCCTCCGCCGCGCTTCGAGTCACGAGAGGTCTCGCAGCCTCCGCGCACGGTGTCGCCTCCGCATCGGCAGCTTTGCAGGTGGTGCGCGCGGTCTCCGGCACCATCAGCGGCGTTTCGGCATTGCACGCGGTCGGGGCCACTTCGATTTCACCGGCCGGCGATGAAGTCGGGCGGGAGGTCGAGAGGTCCTGGCGCAGGGAGGTCCTGTTCAACGGGATGACAGGCGCGGCATTCAAGCTGGGGACCACACTCGCGCAAGGCTGGTTCTGGGTGCGTCGCCGCGGATGCACGGCTCTCTATCGAGGTGAGAGTATCGCACAGGTGGATTTCGACTGCATCATCCATGCGGCCGATGCCAACGCAAACAAAATCTCTCTGCTGGCCCATCTGTCCCACATACCGGGCTCGACCTGCTGTTACGCCATCCGACGATTCAACAGTTGCGGGTACCAGGAGAAGACGGCGGTAGTTGTGGCAGTGCACATCGCACCGGACGGACAATTGGCCGCGCCCTCACCAAATACCGCCATGGACCTCAAAGCTGAGCCCATCGACGGCAACAAGCTACGGCTTGTCTGGTTCTATTGTCCTCTGAACCACAAAGCGAAGCCGGACCGGTTCAATGTCTATTGGGATGCCGGCAGCGGGCACATCGACCTCGGAAACACGCTGGCGGCAATACTATACCGAGGGCGCAAGTTCTACTATTGCGACACTGGTGTGCTGGAGGATGGGCAATACAGATTCGTCGTTAAGACTGAGGGTGCGGCCCATATCGAAAGCATGTTAGCCACGGGCGTAACTTGCCAGGTCAGGAGCCTGCCTTCGGAGCCCCCCGCGATCCTCACGGCGCAGGCCATCTAACGGGTTCGGGTCCCCAAGTGCAATATTCTGCACGTGGGAGCCCAGGTCCCACGAGCATGTGGAGCGGTCCAATGACCAACACAATCGACCTGTTTCAACCTGAATACGAGCGGCTGACCCTACCGGCCGCGGGCGTGATGGTCTTCCTTGACAATACTCTGTGTGAGGATTTGGAGCCGGTGGAGATCGTCCGCAGCGGCTGGCCCGAATTCGGCTGGGCCCGTCTGAACTACAATCCGGCGGCTCGCGGGGACGCGAGCGTGATTCCTCTCGAGCAGATCGAGGACCGGTTTGCCATGGGCACGAGTATTCGCATCTGTCAGCCGTATGACGCGACACCGCCGGATGTGGCCATTGGCTATCTTCCGCTATTCGTCGGACAAATCGAGGGAATGGAAACAACCGTCAGAGGTGACAACGAGACGGTTGGAATCATCGCGAAGGACTTCAGTGCCATCTTTCGTCGTATCACTGTCTACGGACAGCGGCTTCTTCAAAGCGATAGCTCCGCGGCGTTCCTGAGTGGCCTCGAAACTGCCTTTAATCCCGTGGCGCGAGGTAATGCCGCTGCCGAAGTGGCCACGACCGACGGCCAAAGTCGCACGATCTTTTCCGCCAGCACAGAAGGAGCCGGAGCTTGGAGTTGTGCCGAGGCAATCCTTTATCTGCTTCGCGAACACGTCCCAAGCGGCGCACTGCACGCGCCAAGCTTGGAAGAGTTGCTGGCCCTGACCGAGCGAGGGCTCGTGCGCGATCTCGACGTGACGGGTCTGAACCTTCTGGACGCACTGCACAGGTGCTGCGAGGCGGCCGGTCTTCAATTCCGCTTCGTACCGCGCCTCGCGGAGGCAGGTCCGGCTCAGGCGCTCGTGCTCTACCGGAATGGTCGCGGTCGTGTCGTCGAGTTGAGCTGCCAACCGCGCGGCCAGTCGCTAAGCGTCTCGCGCACGAGCATCGGTGCGTTCCACAGCAGGAGGGATTTCTACCCGGTCACGCATCGATTCATCGGCCAGGGCGACTTCAAAGTATACGAGGCGACGTTCGAGCTGGTCAAGGCCTGGGATCCCGCCCTGGAGAGCACGAGCTACAGCGAGTTCTCGGCCTCCACGAATCCTGAGTTCCACAAGGTCAAGGACATCTATCGCAAATGGTGCCTGAACGAGGCGGGCGATTACTCCGGCGCGCCGTACCATCAGAGCGGCCCCTACGATTTCTCGCACATCTTCGAGCACGCAGACTACGTTCCTCGTCGCAGACGTTTTTGGCCGGCATTGAGTACGGATGCCTGCGGCACACCGCTGGGATACTTCCTGCAGGTTTCCTTCGACGGAGTGAACTGGTGGACGTATCCGGGCGCGTTCAATAATCTGCTGGAGGAATGCGGAATCTGGTTGAGCGGTGATCATCTGGACGTGGACACGTGGGTCGCCGCCCTGAAAGGCGTCCTGCGCTTCCGGATGACGGCTTCCGTCGTGAGTGATGAACGGCTCACCTGCATGGTGGCGGATGGCCCGACCGGCTCCACGGCGGCGGTGGTGGACCACGTGCTGACCTTGCCGCGTCAATTCCGATACCGCAAGATCTCGCCTCAGAGTGTGCTCGCGCAGACCTTGGGGGCAGGATTCGGCGCGCCGGATGAGGCGGACGATTCGGCGGCTTTGTACCAGTTCGTTCGCCGGCATGCCGCCGCCGCGCCGGCCGTCATAGAGACAGTGGTGGTCCAGACGCCGAGCCTCACGCTGCACTGGGAGCCCGGCGACAGGGTGACATCGAGCCCCCAGAGCCGCGATCTGCTCGGCTCCCAGCGCGACAGCCGCAGCCGCATTTGGGTCGAGCGGGTCCACCTGGACTTCCCGAATCAATGCACCAATCTGCAGCTCGTCCGACAACGGACATATGATGCATGACTTATGATTTGTGATTTATGATTTGAAATCAGGAAGCACAAATCACCTATCTGATTTCGGATTTGTGATTTGGGATTCTTGGTTTTCCCATCAAAAATCACCCATCAACAATCAACATAGGGGTTTCCATGGAGAATCGACACATTACCGATCAGCAGCAGGTCCTGGCGGACCTGGCTTGGGAGGCTCCTCAGAACCGGCGAGAGACTTCGGCGGTCATCGCGCCGGGAGCCTCGGCGCTGAACTGGGCCGTGACGATCAAGAGCCACGTGTCACACAATGTCTACCTGGTTCGTGTCGTGATCCTGGAGGACACGGGTGCTGTCCCAACCGAGATCGGAGAGCAGATGGAGGCCACCAATCTCGCCGAATCCTTCCTGGCCGAGGGCACGCTCGCACCCGGCGCTCATGCCGTCATGTACCGAATGGGTGAGAAGAACGCCTTTTATGCGGTGCCGTGACCAGATTCCGGATTGCGGATTTCGGACGGAAGAGGGCGGCGCAGCGAATCCGCCATCCGCCATCATCAATCCGCCATTCCAAAGGAGCCCACCATGACCACAGACAACCCGAGTCACTGGCGACTCGACCGGCGCATCAGCCTGTCAGTCCTGCTGCAATTGCTGGTGCTCGTATCACTGATTCTGGGAAGTTGGGTGAACCTCCAGCGCCAGCTCGACGGGCTTCAGCACGACGTCACGATGTTGTTGCAGAGCCAAAAGGACTTCCAGCGAAGGCTCGAGCTGCTTTCCGAGCGCAGCCTCTCGCATGAGTACCGCCTGCGGGCCCTCGAAAAGCCATCCGACACTGCCGATGAAGGCGGCTCGGGACTGTGAAGAAGGAGAGGAGCGGACCCAATGCTTCTTTACATATCATGAGCAATCCATTGCAGAATTTCTGTCCAGATGCTCGTATCGGAAGAGGAGACAGCATAGGACATACACTCAGAGAACAGTTGATAGAAGATCTCTGCCCTCATGGAATGTGGCAGCTAAGTGCTCCCATAAAACCTCTGCCACGTGCCTCGCACCGGGGATTGTGTCAAGAACGTGAACACGATGACTACCTCCAGATAAGACAATTGCATTTGCCCAGGGCACATTGATCGTGAAGGCTGTTCCAGACATCGGGTGTTTCTCGACAAAGACCAATGGAGACGTGCTTGTTCAGGTCGCGAATGACACGGATCAGGAAACCGTAGAATTCGACGCGGTCCGAAGAAGAATAGCGGAGTTTGCCGTCCGATCCTCTGTGCGCGAGCATGGCATCGCGCAGCTTCCGGCCGCGGCTATCATAAGCTTGTTCCGCAAGATGGAGATGACCCGGCAGCAGTCGAAGCATGCCGAGCGTGATGTTCTCTGGTTGCAGAAGAGTGAGCGACCTGCAAATCAGGTCGGCATAGCCAGCCTTCCAATCCGGATACAGGATGCCGGGATCGATTCGCAATCGGATGCGATAGCCGTGTTCCTGGCACCGTCTCGCGGCGTCGATGCGTTCATCAAGATTGGCCGTACCCAGTTCGTACGTCTCAATAATCCGCTGTGGGTTCAGACTCCAGGACACCACGATCTGAGAGTTGGGTTCGACGCCCAGCAGACCATCCACATTCGAGCTCTTTGTCAACAGCATCAGGTAGCCGCTGGGAAAGCGGGAGAAATACGGAACTAATTGCTGCGTCAGATGGGTGACGTGGTCCAGAACGAGACTATCGAGCATCTCGCCCATGTTGAAAGCGGCCGCACCATGCGTATCGGCAACAATCCTCTGAATCTCATCGAACATCTTGCCATAGTTGATGTTCATTTTGATGCAGGGCAGGTAATCCCGATACACAAAGGCCAGATAGCAGTAAGTGCAATAGTAGGGACATCCATTGGAGACAGGCACAAGCTTGTAGTACGGTGCACAGCGGATGTTTCCGCCGAGATAGCCTGTGAAACGTCGGACGAAGGATGTGGCGGTACCGATCAGCAGCACTCTCTTGCTGGCGACTATGGCATGCCTGGAGGAATGGGAGGGCAAAGAGGTTTCGCGCTGCCGCTCCACAATTTGCCACCCGGCCTTGGGAAACATCTCGATGATTCTTCGGGTCTCCAGGTGATCGGCAACTTTTCGCCACACGAGAATGGTATTGGGCGCAAACGCTTTCGCTATATCCATGGAACGTTCCGCTATCGACAGCATACCTGCACATTCTATCACGGTATCGTGCCTACAATCAAGGAGAAAAGAAGATGAACAAGACACTTCGAATAGATTACCGACTTCATCCATCCCTGCGTCAAGCCTTCTCGCTGGCGTGTTTCGTTCTCACCTGGTTGTCCGCCGGTTGCGACAGTCTGCGGCTGGCGCCGAGCGAGCGGCAGAAGCAGAATGCCTGGCTCCACAATCGCACGGCCGCCGTGGCCGCGGAGGCCGCGCGGGTCGAACAGGGCTCACCCGAGCTCCAAGCTCTGACGAAGCTGTCCGAGCTGCAAAGCCGGGCCTTCACCTCCTACTGTGGTCTGCCGCAAGAGTATCCGCCGGCCGAGACGGCGCAGGAGATCCTGGCCCAATCGAATTGGCAACTGGCGAATACCGCCGTGACCGAGTCCGCGGAGCGGCCGGACCCGTGGCAGATGGCTGACTCGATGCTCGAATTTGGCATTGGCATCAGCGGCCTGCTCGGCGGCATCTACGGCACGCGGGCCGTGCGGCTGCTGCGGGAGGCAAAGACCAAATCGCAGGCCCTCAAGGAAATCATCGAAGGCAACGAGTTGTTCAAGCAGCAGAACCAGTCCCAGGCCCCCGCCTTCAAAGCCGCCCACCAGCACCAGTCCTCTCCAACCCGCCAGCTCGTAGCCGCCATGAAAGGATAGAGGGCTCGCGGACGATTCACGATGGACGATTTTTGATTGGTGACTTTTGCTTCTTGATTGGCCCCTTTGGAATGGCGGATTGATGATTGCGGATGGCGGATGAGCGGCGCCGGCAACGGCCATAGGATGTGCGATTTGTGATTGGAAATCATGAATCAAAAATTACAGATCAAAAATCCGCACCCGGTCGGCGGCTTAGAAGAGGGCTTCGAGGCCGGCGATCAGCATGGGGCCGACATCGACCCGGATTTCGTTCGGGACCAACTGGTTGTCCTCGTAGAAGATCCGGTCGTAGCCGATGCCCAGGAGGCCGGAAAGCTTGAGGTCATCGCTCTGGAGGAATTGGTACCGGGCGGCGAGCTGCACGGAGAGAATGTCCGGCGCGTTGGATAGTGCGATGGGCAGGAATGCCTGACCCACGAGACCCAGTCGATCCGTCAGAGGCGCGGTGACGCCGAGGCCGAACTGGACTCCGCCCTTGGCGTAGCCGCGGTCGATCTGCTCGGCCGCCGGGCTTGACAGTCGATATTCAAAAGTCAGCAGGGCGAGCCCGATGGAAGGGAAGAACTCGATGGTCCTGTCCTCGCACCGCCAGAGGTACCGCCGGCCGTAGCCGAACCGGTACCAGTCGAGCTTGACGTCGGACTCCACGGGATTGCCCGCCGGGAAGGTCTCGCCCCGGCTCAGCAGATCGGTTTCGAGTGTGCTTTCTCCGTCCAGGCGGATCAGGCGGCCGCCGAAATAGAGTCCATCGTCCGCCCGTCGCACATTCATCCAGAAATCCGCCATGGTCGCATGCTCGATGCCGAGCTCGTCGAGCGTCGGTCGATCGTGGCTGGTCGTGATCAGTTCCCCGCCCCGGGGGGTCTGAAGGCTGCCCTCGACCGGGCCATAGAGCAGGACGCCGCCCGCCTCGAAGCGGGAGGACTCCCGGGCACCTGCCGACGCGTAGAGAATGGCCAAGACCGCGAACAACCCCCGGATGGCGGACCTCACGCCCATTGAATCGACCCGATGCACGGCAGCTCCCATAAGAACCTCGGCCATCCAGCACGATGATGCATCACGGCTTTCCGCCGTCCAAAACCCCAATTATCTAAAATCTAACAAATCCCTTGCCTCAGGCCAACTATCCATATCCTGATGCCTGTCTTTCGGCCCCTGCAGGCCTGGGGATCTGCCGCCGGTACATTGGTACGGTTAGGGATGGGTCTAAAATCGTTTTGTTGGCGCGCGGCGGCAGGGTCCCCCGGTCGCCCGATGGGGCGGGCCCATGCCGCGCAACAACAGGTAGGGCCGGGGCTTGGGAGAGTTTGGCCATTTGCGGCAGTAGCAGAGACCCGGAGTCAAATCGGACATGTGCACGCCATTATGGGACTGCTTCCGCAGGCGCCGAACAGGCTGTGCCGAGGAATATGGCGGGTGATGCACACCCCCGCCGGCTTCGAGGTTCAAATGTGATGACAGTGGAAATGCCTACTTCTACCTGTTATGACCGTCGTTGAAATCTGCGACAACGGCGCGCAGGTATGGACGAATCCCCGCTTGGCGTCTTGTGGACATGCGCTGTGTACGGACGATGGCGTGCTTGTGCGAGCGTGGCACCCAGGTGTCGTTTGGGCAGGGCCTATCCTATGCGTGCCGAGTCACACGGCGGCTACGGGGCGGGGTCAGTAGTCTTTGAACTTACGCATCCAGAGGGGCCAGTCTTCGCCGGTGGCGCCGCCGACGGCGGTCCAGGGGCCGCGCACGTTGAACTCGGGACCCCATTTGAGGGTCCACAGCTCTTTAATGCCGACCTTGCGAACGGACCAGTCCATGAAGAGCCCGTTGATGAATCCGCCGTGGCGGGCGATGCAAAAGGGCCTCATGCTGTTGTTGCCGATATTGGGGCTCGTGGCAGCCTCGGCTTCGGTCAGCGGCGGGGCATCCTGGTGAGTCGGATAGCCGGCCCACAGGGCACAGTCCAGCATCATTGGCACGCTGCTGCCGCCCTTGCGATAGATGTCCGACCAGCGCTTTTGCTGCGGGGGCGGCGCCGAACCGAACCCTTCCCCGCCATCATAGGCCGGGGTAAAGCCGTTGAGGCCGTAACTGCCGGTACGGTAGGGGTGGCGGGGGCAATACCAGGCTAGGAACGTGCCGCCGGCCCCGGTCAGGCTGGTTTTGCGCGTGGCGATCGGGCAGAATTCCTCGAAATCGAAGTTGTCGAGGTAGTAGGCGAACTGCTGGGTCCGACAGCGGTCCCAGACGTCGCGATCGCGCAGCCGGCCCTCGTTGCCCTGGGCGAGCGTCGCGAACAGCATGCCCCACTGGTGCAGGTCCGCTTGGCAGACCGTGGACTTCGCCTGCTGGCGCACGCGTTGAAGGGCAGGCAGCAGAACGGCCATCAGCAGCGAGATAATGGCGATGACGACGAGCAGTTCGATGAGGGTGAACGCGGAGGCATTTGCAATTTTCGATTTATGATTTCCGATTTGGCAGGAATCTGCCGTACGCCGAGGAAATAGTGCGTGCATGTTGCCCTCTCCGATCCAAGCCCGAGATGTCCGGTCACCTTTCATGGTCCTTTCCTGCCCAGGCGAGTCTATTATACCGCCCCGGCCGGGCGCGACGCAATCGCCATTCGCTCAGAAAACCATTTGCCTGTCGCACCCGACTGGTTACAGGCTCCTGGACAATTGCGGGTCGGGTCGAATGCGCGAGGTTGTTTCGATTCCGGACGCATGATACCATGGCCATTGCTATGAAAAGACAAGATGTGCTTTCAATCGCCTGTGTGGGTTTGTCGTTGCTCTTCGACGGCTGCCGCTCTCAACGCGCAAGCCCTGGTCTGAACGAGTCTCTACCGGCTGAATCGGGCTACGGACGGATCGAACTGCTGCGGGATCCGTGGGGTGTGCCGCACGTGTTTGCGGAGGCCGATGCCGGTGCGCTGTACGGCCTCGGCTACGTGACAGCCCAGGACCGCGCCTTTCAAATGTATTATAACCTGCGTATCATCCAGGGCCGCCTGGCCGAAGTGATCGGCGATGTCAAAGTGGGCGTCAGCCGGCAGTTGCCGCAGGGCAGGAACTCCGCGTTGCGCAACGATATTCAGATGCGGACGATCGGCTATTGGCGCGCCGCCCAGGAGGCGGCCCGACAGCTCGACCCGGAAGCACGTCGACTTCTCGAAGCGTACAGCCAAGGCGTCAACGACTACATCGACAGTCATCCGACCGAGCTGCCGTACCTGTTCGGCAAGTATGGCTTGCAGCCGGAGCCCTGGACCGCGGCGGCGTGCATCGCCTCTTGGTGGAGACTGGGCCTGTTCTTCTCCGGCGACGGCCTGCGGGAGATCACGTCGTACTACGAGGTCAGGGAGGGTGCCCGAGAGGTGCGGGACTATGCCCTGGGGGACACTGATAGGGCGACGGCCGGGCTGCCCATGCGTGACGACGCGTCCGTGATACAACGCCGCGACGTCGGCGATGAGTGGGTGCGTCGAGTCTATGACTATGCCATGGCGCACGACTTGACACGCAAGGTCGATGTGACGCCGAGGCCGGAGCGGCCGGGGCCGAGATTCAGCCATGCCTGGGTCGTGGGCGGCAAGAGAACGACGACAGGTTCTGCGGTGCTGGTCAGCGACCCGCAGACGCCCGTCCGCAATCCCGCGCTCTGGTACGAGTTCCACGTCGCCGGCAAGACCTTCAACGCCCGCGGGATCGGCGTCGCCGGCAGCCCGATTCTCCTGATCGGCTTTACGCCGGACGTCGCGTGGGGCCTGACCGCACTCGGCGCGGACCAGGCGGACCTGTTTCTTCTCAAGACCGACCCCAATCACCCGGACCAGTATTTTCTCGACGGCACGTGGCGCGATATGGAAGTCCGCACCGAGACCATCGAGGTCAAGAATGGCCGCCCACATACGTTGACGCTCCGACAGACGCACTTCGGACCGGTGGCGACATCCATTGCCTTGGGCGTTCATCCCGGCGATGAAGTGGCACTGAAGCGCATTCCGATCTGTGAGCCGCAGTGCGATACGCTGCGCGGCGCTCTCGGCATGATGCGTGCCAAGGATGTACGCGAGTTTCAGGAGGCGCTGGGAGGCTGGACGTTCCCCAGTGCCAACTGCGTCTTCGGCGACCGCACAGGCCATATCGGGTTCAAGACGATTCTTTCGCTGCCCGTGCGTTCGGTCCATTCGCTGCTGGACGGGCAGGCGGCCCACGAAGGGTGGGACAGCGCCAACGATTGGCAGGGCATCCTGCCTCACGAGCTGCTGCCGCAGGTGATCGATCCGGAGCAGGGCTGGCTGGTGTCCGCCAACCACCGGCCCGTTGCCTCGTTCTATCCGGTGTCCATGGGCATCTCGACCGGCAGTCTCGGCGATACCGACCGCTCCTGGCGGCTGAAGGAGCGCGTGCGGGATGTGGATGTCTTCCGGCCGGAGGACGTGCTGGATATCCATTACGATACTGTTGCCCCGATCAAGCGCGATCTCGTCCGGCTCGGCTATCATCTGCGCGATGTGCAGAAGTATCCGCTGGACGGGGAGACACTCCAGACGCTTGCATACCTGGAGGACTGGCGGGTCGCCGGATGCAAGTCGGAGATGTCGATCAAAGGCACGGAGATTCTCAACCTGATGCCGATGGCGTTCCGGCAGAATTTCGCGGCCGCGACGATCTACGGCGGCGGCCTCTCCGGCCTGTGCAATATGCTCCAGACCATCGATCAGCGCATCGCCGCGGGTCCCAATGCCGCCCTGACGGAGCAGGAGGCGGATTATGTCAACCTGATGCTCCGGGCCGCCTGGCGGTATGGCAAGGCCGGCTATGGCGACGACCCGAACCAGTGGCAGCAGCGCGCCGGGAAGGTGATGCTCGAAACCCGGCTCCCGTACATGTCAACCCTGGATGGCTTCGGTTCGCTCGATGAGCAGAAGGATATCACGCTTCCTGCCCTTCGCTGCACCGATGGCGGGACCATCCTGTCGCAACAGGCTCAGTCCTACACGCAATACGTCCCGCTCCACGATGCGGACCAATCGATGTCCCTTCTGCCCGTCGGCCAGTCCGAGCATCCGGACAGCCCCTGGCGTCTGTGCAACTATGCTCTCTGGGAGCAGGGCCGGCTGCATCCGGCGCCGCTGTCACGAGCAGCCATTGACAAGCTGGCCGTGTCACGGACGACCCTGAAGCCGCTCGTCGGTCGGTGAGCCACGGCGCCCGCGTGCGGCATGGCCTCGGTCGAAATGACAACGGAAAGTGCATGCGCGACCGGTGTCACAGGGGCAGGTCGAGATGCACTTTTCTGGCAATGGTGATCTCCACGGGCACGGTGATGTGGCACTCGTATTTCGGCGGGCGCGTGGACGAGTCCGGGATATTTCGCAGCGCGCGGCGCGGCAGGAGGATGCCGCCGGCCGGATTCCACTGCCAGATGCGATCCCGCAGCGGCCGCAGCTTGTACGTGTAGCGTACCTCCATTTTGTAGGTCCCGGGTTCTTTGGGGGTGGGATAGAGGTGCAGGGCGTGCGGGTTCGGGCCGATCGTGCGCGCGCCTTGCATGCCCGTGCCGTACTGATTTTGCCCGTTGACCCAGACGGACTCGTTCACATCGGCCGCCAAGCTCCAGAAAACCACCTCGAACGGAAGCTCGACGCGAACCTTCGGCACGTCGCCCAGCACGTACACCTTATCTTTGGTCATCTTCGGCGTGAACAGCAGCGGCAGGATTTGCTCGACCTGCTGGGCCGTCGCAGACCCGTTGTCCACCAGATCAGCCAGTGTCTGGGCCCCGGCCGCCGAGGGACGCGTGCGGAAGTCGGCGATCGCCAACGCCGTGCACAGCCTCCCGAACTGCGTGGAGCCCAGGTACGCCCCGACGCCTACCACAGCCAGGACCACCAGAATGATAAGGAGCTTCGTGACGTTCATTTCACAACTTACTCTTGCACTCGTCCGGTGAGCCGCGACATACCGCTCGACCCATTCGCCACCTCCGGCATCCTGCCGGTGGCGGCACTTTCCACACTACGGGTTCAGCCGGGAAAGTCAAGGGGCATTGCGTCCTTGGCAGACCGCCCGCATGTAGATATACTCGCCCGGGCTGCGCATTGACTTGCTCTGCCAATGAGCTGCTTCATGGCAGCGCGTACGGAGAATGGAGCTGAGATGATGACGTTTAACGGGACACGGCGGGATCTTCTCAAGGCCATCGGGTTTGGCGCAACGGCTTGGAGTGTGTCCGGCGGACTCGCTGCCGGGAGTCGCGACTCAAGTGACAAGCCGAATATTTTAGTCATTCTCGCGGACGACCTGGGCTACGGGGACTTGTCGAGCTATGGGGCGCGGGACCTGAGATCCCCGCATATTGACGGGCTGGTGGCAGGGGGGATGCGGTTCGACCGTTTCTACGCGAATTGCCCCGTCTGCTCGCCGACGCGGGCGGCCCTGTTGACCGGGCGGTACCCTGATCTGGTCGGTGTGCCGGGCGTGATTCGCACGCACCTTGCCGACAACTGGGGTTATCTGTTCCCGCCAGCCGTCCTGCTGCCGCAGATGCTCAAGCGAGCCGGCTATCACACGGCCCTGGTCGGCAAATGGCACCTGGGTCTGACCTCACCAAACACGCCCAACGAGCGCGGCTTTGACCACTTCCACGGCTTTCTCGGCGATATGATGGACGATTACTACAGCCACCGGCGGCACGGGTTCAACTACCTGCGGCTCGACGGCAAGGAGATCGACCCCGAGGGACACGCCACGGACCTCTTCACACAATGGGCCATCGACTATCTCCGCGAGCGAGCGCAGGCGAAGCAGCCGTTCTTTCTCTATCTGGCGTACAACGCGCCGCACGCGCCGATCCAGCCGCCGCAGGAGTGGCTCGCACGCGTCCGGCAGCGGGAAAATGGAATTAGCGACAATCGCGCGAAGCTTGTTGCCCTGATCGAGCACCTGGACGCCGGCATCGGTAAAATCATCGATGCCCTGAAAGAGACCGGCGTCAGCGACAATACCCTCGTGATCTTCACTTCCGACAACGGCGGTCAGCTCAGCCTCGGCGCGACGAACGGGCCGCTGCGAGGGGGCAAAGGCGACCTGTACGAGGGCGGCATCCGCGTGCCCATGTGCGCCGTCTGGCCCGGCCGGATTCAGCTTGGCTCGCGCACCGACCGCGTGGCCCTGACGATGGATCTGTTCCCGACGATCTGCGCGGCGGCGGGCGTCCGGATCGAGCACGAGATCGACGGACGCACCATCCTGCCGACCCTGACGGGCGAGGCTCAACCCGAAGCCGAGCGCATTCTATTCTGGGTCCGGCGCGAGGGTGGTCCCCGCTATGGCGGCCGGGCTTATTACGCCGCCCGGCAGGGCGACCATAAGCTCGTGCAAAACAGCCCCTTCGAGCCGCTGGAACTCTACAATCTCCGGGACGACCCCAGGGAAGAAAAGCCTCTCGACCGCAAGCACCCGATGTACAACAAGCTCTTCACCGCCCTGCAAAACCACATCGCCCAGTCCGGCGCCGTCCCCTGGCAAAAGTACCCCGTGGACCTCACCGATCCCCTCACCCATTAGCCGCAGCCGGCCTGTGCCGCACACAGGGCGACTTCGACAACAGGCGTATCCATTCGGCGGAACTTGCCGACCGTACGCCGCACCGCTACAATGATTTCGGTTTTTGCATAGGGAGGGATTATATGACCAAAAGCGCAGAACCCGGTCTTTTTCGCGCTGCTGTCCGCAGAGGACATCCGGCGGAGCCATGCGTCAGCCTGATCCTCGCAATATTCCTGGGTGCTCCCCTGACAGCGCAGACCCAGTCCAAAGCCGGTGGGGATGCCACCGCAGAGAGCGCTGCCGTAACGATCACGCTGACTGAGCAGAATGTGACGGACAAAACGCTTCGGTTGCGCTACCGAATCAGTAACAACTCCGCCCATGATGTGTGGATTTGCAAGAGTATGCACGCGCTTGCCTGATGGCATTTCGAGGCATACCTGGAGCAGGATGGGGAGACCCTTCTCGTGCAAAGGCGGCTTGATGTCCCCATGGTGGGCCTCGGGCAACCCCCTACAGGTCTTTATGTCCGTTTACCACCCGGCGAGACTTGGAGCGAGGTGATGTCGTTCAATCTCCCCGTACGTCACCGGCACGTGCTCTCCGGCGCGAAAGGTCCACGACCGCCGGGATATGCAAGACGTCTGGTCCTTAAGATAGGCTACTATAGCGGAGACCTGCCTGCGACGGCTCTTGCCATGCTTGAAGAAGCAGAAAAGACTCTCTCAACAGAACCTGTAACCGAACGCCGTCTTGCGAACAGTATTCTTGGTCCACTTAGGGGATCATTGAGCTTCAGCACGCTCAATGAAGACCTGCGCGCCAGAGACCAACAGGTCCTGATCCCTTGGACAAACGGGAAACTCAGGGGTGAGAAGGTTTTGGAGGTCAGTATTGGTGGCCTATACATCCCATATTCTGAGCAACCCCATAAGCTTACGCTCCCTGATCTAACGCCCTGCACCCGCGTGGAGATTCGCTTTAGGCGGTCGCCGCTGGAGTTCTTTTTTCCCTATGCGGAGCAACAAATCCTCCTGAGCGAAGAGGAGAGGCAGTATTTGCAATCACTGGATGTCCTCCGAATCAGTGACCCGAGCGTCTTGAAGGCCCTCGCCAGGGAAATCAGCGCCGGAATGGATGATGCTTTTTTTACCGAGCGTGCCAGGGCGGACCTGATCTGATATTTTGGCAGTGATCGGCTGATGTCGCTCGTTGCGTATGATGATACTTCCGTCGTGACCGACGAGGGCCAGGTCTTTCGGTTTCCTGAGGGCATCCCAAGCCTCAGGAAACTGACACCTCAGTTGCAGTCGTTTCAATTGCGGGTCCAATGCGTGGCAAATCTGAAGGATCTATGGCACCGACTGCAGTTGTATGGCATCGCGCAGTATGCTCCGCGTGACCTCGAAGAATGTGCGGAAAACCTTCGCAGGTATGGCTACCCAATTCCACCCAGTGCCTTACGGGAACGTAAGAAGGCATACCCGACGGGACGTCGGTGGTGCGATGCTCTGTCACGCAGTTACCGGGTTGAGTGTGGACAGGATGACAACAATGATAATATCGCTGTGCTGAAGCACCGATGTCCCAGTGCAGGAAAAGGCAAATCTCACTACGCGATGAACCCGGATTGCAGGCCGGACTCTCCGGCGGATACGGTCTTTCTATTTGAGACAAAAGCGGGGTGGAACCAGCATGGCGGGGCGGAGTTGTTCTCGTTCAAGAATCACGACCCGCGCGGCGGGTGCGTTCTCCTGAATGATGGCAGCGTGAAGTTCATCCGCAGCGAAGAAGAGTTGAAGCAGCTTCGCTGGAAGTAATCACGCGGATGGTGTGCACAGCACGGCCTACGGCCGGCTCGCCATGACGCGCGAATCCCTCTGCCAACAAACGCGACGCTCGCCCGGCGGTCGTGCCACATATCACTTTGGGGGTTTGAAGTTGCGGTTCGGGCCAAAGCCGGTTACATTGAGGGGGCAGGATACGTGCAACCAGAATCATAGGAGCCATGATGAAGATTGCATTGGGTACGGATCATGCGGGCTACGAGTTGAAGGAGCGGATCAAGCGATACCTCATTGAGGAGGGACATGAGGTCAAGGACTTCGGGACCTATTCGAGTGAGTCGTGCGACTATCCGGATTTCATCTATCCGGCGGCTCTGGCCGTGGCCCGGGGCGAGTGCGACCGTGCGATTGTGATGGGCGGCAGCGGCAATGGCGAGACCATCGTCGCCAACAAGGTCCGCGGGATTCGCTGTGCCGTCTGCTGGAGCGAGGAAGGCGCCCGGCTCAGCCGGGCCCACAATGACGCCAATGCCATGTCGATCGGCGCCTGGACGGTGTCCGTCGAGCTGGCCCTGAAGATGATCGATATCTGGCTCACGACGCCATTCGACGGGGGCCGGCACGCACGCCGGGTCCAGAAGATCACCGAGCTCGATAAATGCTCGCTGGCGTCCTGGCCGGTGAAGAAAGCGTAGGGTGTGCCATGCACACCTTCTCCTATTGAACGGAACCGCCTTTGTGATCGGGGAGGCGACAATGAAGGCACAGCAGCGAATGTGCGCCCTGATAACTGTCTGTGCAGCAATCCTTCCATGCTGCAGTACATTCGCCGCAGGCAATCACGTCCTGGTGGAAGCCGAGAGCTTCGAGGATCTGGGCGGCTGGGTGGTGGACCAGCAGTTTATGGACCAGATGGGCTCGCCGGTCCTGCTGGCGCACGGGCTGGGCGTGCCCGTTCCGGATGCCGTCACATCAGTGACATTCAACGAGCCGGGCCGACACCGTGTCTGGGTCCGCACGCGGGACTGGGTCGGGACGTGGAATGCCCCCGGAGCACCGGGCAGGTTCCAACTGCTCGTCGATGATACGCCGCTGCCGGCGGTGTTCGGCACGCAAGGCGCTGAGTGGCACTGGCAGGATGGCGGCGTTGTGGAGGTCAAGAGCAGGGGGGTTAAGCTCGCTCTGCACGATCTGACGGGCTTCGAAGGCCGTTGCGACGCCATCCTGTTTACGAGTGATTTGAGCCTTATCCCTCCGAACGGAGGCAACGAATTGGTGGCATTTCGCCGGGAGGTTCTGGGCTTGCCTGACCAGCCGGAGAATGCGGGGCGGTTCGATCTCGTGGTGGTCGGCGGCGGGATGGCGGGGACTTGCACGGCGCTCTCGGCGGCCCGATTGGGGCTGCAGGTGGCCCTGATTCAGGATCGTCCCGTCCTCGGCGGCAATAACAGCTCCGAGGTCCGCGTGCACCTGAACGGCCAGATCAATCTGCCGCCCTATCCACGACTGGGCGACATCGTCAAGGAACTCGATCCCGACAATCGCGGCAACGCCCAGCCGGCGGCGTTCTATAATGACCAGAAGAAGCTGCGAATCGTGCAGGCCGAGGCGAATATTCATCTGTTCCTCAATACCCATGCTTACAAGGTGGAAAAGGAGAGCGGCCGCATCGTTGCCGTTATCGCACGGGACATCAAGACTTCGAAAGACTTGCGCTTTGTTGGCCCGCTCTTTGCTGACTGCACGGGCGACGGCACGATCGGCTGCCTGGCCGGGGCGGACTACCGCACGGGCCGCGAGAGTCGCGAGCAGACGGGCGAGTCCATGGCCCCCGAGACGGCGGACAAGATGACCATGGGCGCCTCGGCGCAGTGGTACTCGATTGAGACTGACGAGGCGAGTTCGTTCCCGGAATGTCCCTGGGCCTTGCAGTTTACCGGGCAAAGCTGCGAGCGGGCCACCCGCGGCGACTGGGACTGGGAGACCGGGCTCAACAAGGACCAAATCACTGACTTCGAGTCCATCCGAGACCACGCGCTGCGCGCCGTCTACGGCAACTGGGCCTTCCTGAAGAACAATAGCGAAAACAAAGCCAAATATGTCAATCGTAAGCTCTCGTGGGTGGCCTACATTGCGGGCAAGCGCGAATCGCGCCGGCTGCTGGGCGACGTGATTCTCACGCAGCAGGACATCCAGGAGCGGCGGGAACATCCGGACGCGTTCGTCACCACGACGTGGTCGATCGACCTGCACTACCCGGCCCCGGAGAACTCGAAGTATTTCCCCGGCCAGGAATTCAAGACAATCTGCAAAACGCCCGCCATTCAGCCGTACGCGATTCCCTACCGCTGTCTCTATTCCCGCAACATTGAGAATCTCTTCATGGCCGGGCGGGACATCAGCGTGACGCACGTGGCCCTCGGCACCGTCCGCGTGATGCGCACCGGTGGCATGACGGGCGAGCTGGTCGGCATGGCCGCCTCGATCTGCAAGAATCGCAATACGGGCCCGCGCGGCGTATACGTCGAGCATCTGGTCGAGCTCCAGGAACTGGCCACCCGTGGTGTGGGCAAGGGGGCGCGGAGCCAGACTGTAGGGTGGGCTCCGCCCACCGATTCGCGCGAGTCCAAACGGCAGATGGGGGGCATAGCCCACCCTGCGGGGACTGCCGCCGCGACCCCTGACCCCGATTTTGCGAAGGCTCTGGAGAAGGGAAGACTGGCGAAGGAGGGATTCGTCCGGTGTCATCGGTTCGTGGGGGGGTGGCTCAAGTACGCGGACCCGAAGACGGGCCTGATCCCGCGAAACCTCAACGAGAGTAAGGACATCTGGAACGCCTGGGACAGCGCTGCCGACAACTATCCGTTCATGGTGCTGACGGCCGCGTTGACCGACCGGCCGATGTTCGAGGGCCGCATGCTCGACATGCTCCGCACCGAGATGAAGCTGACGCCCCGCATGGACTCGATGCCGGATACCTATTCGTTTTCGAAGCAGGGCTTTGCCGATGCCCAGCCGGAGTTGGGCCGCATCATTTTCGGCGCCTCCGAATATGTCAAAGACGGCCTGATGCCGCTGACCGAGTGGCTCGGCCCGAGCCCCTGGTGCGACCGGATGCTCCAGATTCTCGACGACGTCTGGAAACACGCGCCGGTGGAGACGCCGTTCGGCAACATTCCCACGACCAGTCAGGAGGTCAACGGCGAGCACCTTCAGACCCTCTGCCGGGTCTACTGGATGACGGGCCGGCAGAAATACCTCGACTGGGCCATTCGCCTCGGTGATTACTACCTCCTGGACAAACACCACCCGACGCGCGACGGTTCCTCGCTGCGGCTGCGCGACCACGGCTGCGAGATCGTCTCCGGCCTGTGCGAGTTGTATGCGACGGTCCACTTCGCCAATCCCGAGAAGAAACGCGCCTATGAGAAGCCGCTCCACGAGATGCTGGACCGGGTCCTGGAAGTCGGGCGCAACGAGCACGGCCTGTTCTACAATACGGTCAACCCGCAGACCGGCGAGCATGACAAAGCTCTGGCCGACACCTGGGGCTACAACTTCAACGGCTTCTACACCGTTTACCTGATCGACGGGACCGAGACCTACCGCGAGGCCACGCGCAAGGCGATGTCCAACCTGAACGAGCACTATCGGTCGTACCGGTGGGAGGGCCCCAGCGCCGACGGCTACGCCGACTCCCTCGAAAGCGCTCTCAATCTCCTCAACCGCGAGCCGGTCGCCGGCGTGGCAGACTGGCTCGACAGCGAGATCAAGGTGATGTGGAAGATCCAAAAACCGGACGGGATCATCGAAGGCTGGCACGGCGACGGCAACTTCGCCCGCACGACCATCATGTACTGCCTCTGGAAAACCCAGGGTATCACGATCCAGCCTTGGCGCGACGACATCATCCTCGGCGCCGTCCGCACCGGCGACACAATCAAAATCGCGCTGACCGCCGCCAAGCCCTGGCAGGGCAAGCTCGTTTTCGACGTCCCCCGACACAAGAGCAATCTGCATCTGCCCCTCGACTGGCCCCGCATCAACCAGTTCCCCGAGTGGTTTACGGTCGAAGCCACGAAGAACTACATGGTGCGCGATCTCGCCTCCGACACTCAAACGACCCACACCGGCAAGCAGCTCAGTGAGGGAATCCCCATGACACTGGACACGGGCGCCGAAAAACACTTGGTGATTCGTTGAGGTGATGAACGTGAGGCTCAGCAGAAGACGTGTTATTGCGGGTGTTGTCGCCCTCGTCTTTCTTGTCCTGGCTGCCCGTGCTGTAATCCCCTCCGTGCTATTCCTCGTGGGAGTCGTCGTATTCACAAAGAAATGGTCGCAGGAAGCAGCGCAGGGACGAAATCATCTGTTCTTTGAAACGGACTATCAGGAGTTATTGGCGGCCTGCCGGGCCCTTTCCGGGCGAACGGTGACGGATGGGTCAGAGAGCCAGTCATGTTTCAATGTCTATCTTGGCAAGCGCGACCCCGAGACACTGTCATTCCCGCAGGTGATTCTGGACCTTAAGCCGGCCCAAGTTTATACGAATTGGCACGGAGATGGCGAGGTTGTGATCGTGTTGTTCCCGGGGCCTGAGTGGCTTGGTGTCACCGCATTTCCCGAGGGTAGCGAAGGACACGGTGCTGTGAAGCTCATCGAGGGGCTCTGGTACTTCGATCCCGGTTACCAAGACAACCGACCCAAGTATGTGGCGTGGATCAATGACATGGTGGAGAAAGGACGCCAGTTGCGCGCGAGCCGGCCGCCGGCGCAGCCATAGGCAACGCAACAGAAGTAACGCGTCGGATGACGGCGCACCGCCGATCATCCCTCGCGGCTGGCGGTTTTCAGTTCTTCGAGTTCGCGAATCCGGATATCGGCGGGGCCGCGGATGGGAAAGTGCATCACGTAGACTCGGGATGCGCCGATGTTCTCCTGCCAGCCGTAGTTGCAGTCCGGCAGGGCGCGGAACTTGTTGTAGGTGACCTTGCCCACGAAGCAAACGACTCTGGGTTTGTAGGTCCGAATAGTGCGCAACAGCCGCTCGACGCCTGGCTTCTCTTCGCCCTTTTTGAGCTCGGTCACCTCGCGCGTGGGGCGGTCGATCAGGTTGATGAAGCTCAGGTGGTATCGAGGCAGGAACCGCTGGTCGTACATCTCTTTGAGGCCGCCGTCGGTCCGCAGGTCCTCTTCGTTTTCCCGCAGGAGGCCGGCCCGATTGAGCAGGTACCAGAACGTCTTGTTGTTGGAGAATGGCACGCCCCGGCGGTCCGAGCCGTAATGCGGGTTGATACCCACGAAGAGAATCCTCACGTGCCTGTCGATTCGGTATTCGATCATCCGGCGCCCGCGACGGCTTTCGCGGCAGGCAGACGGCCTTTGAGGTCCTCCGGCTCGAAGGTCTCCTGGGAGGCGATCAGCTCGCGGGCGGCATCGACCTGCCCCCAGACGTTCCACAAGAGTACGCCACGTACTTGGCCCTGTTGCAGATAGTACACGACCCCCTTGTGGTAGGGCTCTTCCCAATCGGCCACCATCTCCAGGCGGGAATCCGTATCGCCGACCGCTTCGTAACCCAGCTCGAAGAGGTCGGAGTAGAAGTATGGCAGGTGCGTGTACGGCTCCGCCGCACCGACCATATTCCGGCCCGCCTGCTTGCCCATCACGTTGGCATTGTCTTCGTGCTCCACCCGCACCCGTTCGCTCAAGGCCGGATTGTAGAATTCGGCTACATCGCCGGCAGCATAAATATCCGCGCGGCTGGTGAGGAGGAGTTCATCCACCACGATGCCGTCCCCCATGGTCAATCCGGCCTGCCGGGCGAGCTCGACGTCCGGCCGGATGCCAATACCGGCGACCACAGCGTCCACAACGATCTCCAGCTTGCGGGCGGTCGTCAGAACGAATTGTTTGCCCCGCTTCTCGAAGCCCGCCACCGACTCGCCGGGCAGCACGTCGACTCCTTTTTGCCGGTAGAAGTCGTTGAGAAACCTGGACAGATCGTGGGGGAACAGCCGGCCGCCGATGCCATTGCCGGGAAAGAGCAGCACCACCTCTTTTCCGTTCATGGCCAGCGCGGCTGCGATCTCCGAGCCGATGAATCCGCCCCCGATCACGGCGAACCGGTCGTATTTTTCCGTGAGGGCACGAAGACTCCGGTAGTCTGCCAGAGTGCGAAAGTAGATGATCTGCCCGTCGTCGTCGAAAGGCAACCGACGCGGCTGGCCGCCCGTGGCCAAGAGCAGCTTGTCGAAGCCGTATACCTCATCCTTGTCGTCGGTGATCTCCTGGCGCAGCACGTTGATCGTCATCGCCCGGCGGCCCAGATGAAAATCCACGTTGTGGCTTTCCGTGTGGCGCCAGATGCTGTCGAACGGCTTGCCTTTCCAGAGGCCTTTTGTCAGGGGAGGGCGGTTATAAGGCGGGTCCGGCTCGGCACCAATCAGCCCGATGGTGCCGTCGGCGTCCAGTTCCCGAATGCCTTGTATGGCGGCGTCGGCGGTCATGCCGCCGCCCACGATCAGGTAGTTGTAGTGCTGCATAGTTCTCCCTTTCGCTTTACGGCATTGCCTGTGCGGTCCAGCGCGGCGTGTTCCTGCACGTTCCGTCAGCCGTGCGCATCTTCGGATACGCTCTCCACGCTGTCGCGTTCTGACATTCCGTGTAAGCGTGGATAAAATCGGGTAATTGCCTGCCCAGTGAGGACTGCTTAAGCCGAACGCTCAGGGGGCGGGAAGTCTGTCTTCGGGGGGAGACATGTTGGCGATGTAGCGGAGGATGTTCCGGGCGGCCGTAAAGATTTCCGAGGCAGGGGAGTCGGCGCCGGCCATGGCGTTGATGAAGCTCTGCGCCGTCTGGTAGGCGGTCTGCTCTTCGGGCCCCGGGCCGAGCAAATAGTACAGCGCGCCGGCCCCCATGTAGACCGCTTTGGCGATTTCGGTCTTGGCCAGCTCACCTTCGCCTTTCTCCACGTATTGCCTGGCGGATTCCATCTTCGCCAGAGCGAAGTTCCAAGCCTCGGCCGCTTTCGGATTCATATCCGTTCCATCGTGATCCTGTAGATGAGTCGCATGCTCGTTCGTCTGAGTCTAACAGCAGAGGGCCTGTACTCAAAATACCTTTTCACACCCATTACGGGTGAATTCTTCGTACCCCCTTGTCATTTCGACCGGAGGCCCGCGCCGCGGGCCGGAGCGGAGAAATCTGGCCGCGAATGAGAGACACGCCATATTCGCAGCCAGATGTCTCGACTGCGCTGCACTCCGCTCGACATGACATACTGCGGAAAAATGTTAGTGGTGCACAGAACCACATACGGTAACTGTATGGAAATGGAGATTCAATCATGTCGAAATCCAGGAATCTGAGCAAACAACAACTTGCCGTTCTCGAGGACCTCTTCACCGGCGAGCTCGACGAGCAGGGGATGCTCGACAAGCACGGCGTCCGCCCGGATCGTTTCGAGAGGTGGCTCGCCGACGAGACCTTCATCGAGCGGCTCGAGCAGCGGATGGCCCGCGCGCACCGGCAGAGCCGCCTGATCCTTGCGCGATATGCCCCGTTGGCCGCGGCCAAGCTGGTCGAGCTGACGCACTCGGATAAGGAGGAAACCGCGCGCAAAGCCTGCCTCGATATCATCGCCCTGCAGTCCTCCACCGGCCAGAGGATGCCGCCCGACGCTCGCTCCGCCTCGGAGCCGGCCGAGTTGCTGCCTGCGCTGCCCCCTGAAACCGCCAGCCGCCTCCTCGCCGCCTTGGCAGAAGGAGTATCTGGGAAAATCGTGTAATGTTCAGGGCGATGAATCCGTCTGATACGTAGAATAGAGAAGATGATTGAAGGCACGTGGGACAAAGGCTATAATATAAATCTGAGCCAATGCAATTCTCACAATGCAGGACACCGAGGTTTCTGATGGCAGGACAATTACCAGAACCTATGCGTGTAAGGGAAGGATACTATGGAATTGGAGCCTTTTGATTGGAATGTAGTCATTCCGGGGTATTGGAACCGCGCCATATTGACGCCCAATGGAATCGCGAAACGCTTGTTCAAGATCCCTCTGGGGACAGGCATAGAGGTATTTATTCCTGTAGATCTGCTCGAGCCACCGCAGGTGAGGTACGATGGCATCATGGTGAGAGTGGAGGACCGGCGCTTGATCATTGGCACTGCGAAAGGCAGTTTTGAGGCGCTTAGCAAGGCGATGGAAATGGGTCGTAATGCACTCAATACGCTCCCTGATACACCTGTGTTGGCAGCAGGGTTCAATGTTCGGTTCAAAAGTGTAGGCGACCGCAGCGAGATTGACCGCTTGGTTGCGTGTGTAGAACTTGACGGTGCCTTGTCAGATGCCGGTTATGAGATTACGGGCAGGCTCCTAAACCGCAAGGTCCGGTGCAAAAACAGCGCCTTTGAAAAGGGAATCGTGACTCTCTCGCTCGATATGCAGGAAGAAGCCGCAAAGATTGAGTTGAATTTCCAGCGCGACTCGCGTGATGTCAAGGAGCTTGTGGATTGGCTGAATGCGGCCCGAAGTGATGTCGAGAAGGCGGTTGACCATATCTTATCGAGTTGTGGTTATACTGCATATCAAGAGGTGAAATAATATGGCTAATACGCAACATACAGAACCTTCCGGCAATCCTAGGTACCAGAAAGCAGCCGCTATTTGTGCATCTGAGACTCCTGTGAGGACAGATGCCCGGACCCAATATCCACGTTCGATTGTTACGTCTCACGCGGACGCCCCCATCCAGGTGCTCATCGTCAATAAGCCAGAGTCTGACAAGACGACTGATAAGTCCACACGTTGACTGTGTTCGTATGGCTGTGCACTGGACCTATGAAAAGATCGCGTCGGTGGATGACTCACTCATGCAGGGAGATATCCTCTGGCCGACGGAAGACTTGAAGGACCTCTTCGCGAGGGTCCATCCTCACTTTTGCGACTCGAAATATATTGCCTTTATCGTAATCACACAGTCCTGCGATCTTGTGCGGCGGGACGGGAAAGGCTGCAGGGCAGATTACATCAACTTGGCGGTCATCAGAGAGCTTGAGAGTTGCCTGTCTCAATTCTTCGACAATGTCTGCGAGAGAGTGGCAGCCGGCGTATATCTCCAACGGTCAAAAGCCCAAGCCCAGCAGTTGCTGGAGCGCGTCGTGAACCAGAATGAGCAGGCTCTGGGGTTGTTCTACCTGCACCCCGATGTGGATACGGTGGGGATCGCTGACTACGCGGTAGCCTTGCTTCGCATAAGCGTGGCCTTTCGGAAGGAGCATTATGATCTCTTACGACGAGCTAAGTAGATAGCCAAAAGTTTTCACACAAAGGCCTTGAGCCAGAAGTCATCGGACAGGATACCTGCTTTGCGGAGGGCTTCTGTCGAAGTCAGGCCCAAGAGCCAACGTT
>Ga0315281_10000909_pt1 | contig 42621 bp, 63 predicted proteins | sample YL17G07_0_MG_FD_204540 | JGI IMG/M metagenome (GOLD analysis project Ga0315281, IMG submission 204540) | Sediment microbial communities from Yellowstone Lake, YNP, Wyoming, USA - YL17G07_0 | ecosystem: Environmental > Aquatic > Freshwater > Lake > Sediment | place: USA: Wyoming | collected...
TCAAACAAAAGAATATATACCATGCTATACATGCGGGCAAGTGAATCACTGGACTTGCCTGCACGCTGGGCACGCGATAGCCGGAAGACACAACGGAGTTATATTTGATTTATTTTTAGTAAGACCACAATGCGCAAAGTGCAATATATTTAATGGTGGTGAATACGGAAAATTTGCAGCAAAACTTATTCGTGAATTTGGGCTTGAATGGTATGAGGCAAAACAGCGACTTTGTTCAAAGGGATCATCAAGGATAGTTAAATATACCCGCGATGAATATATTGAAATGTTACAGTTTTTTACAGAGCATGAAAAAGAAAGTCATGCGAAAAATTGACTATCTTGACCCGCTGACTGTGCTTGAATACGACGAACGAAAAGAAATCGGATGCTTTTCTTGCAGGAACAGCAAAAGGAGGGACTTTAAAAGCTTTTGCCAGATATTGGAATTAGGTATAGGCGAAAACCTTAACTACCCGGACGAATCGAAATACAGTTGTAAATTCTACATAGGAAAAAAACGATGAAATTAATAGTGTTAGGCGCAGACGGATATATCGGATCGGAATTCATGTACAGAAACGACATACATCACGATATAATCGTGGTCGATAATTATTACAAGCGCACTTTGCTTGGGGAGGAGAAAATAACCCCGCTGTACGATGTGCCGTATATTCACGAAAGAGAATGGAAGTGTAAGAAATCTTTTATTGATATTACCGATTCATCTGCCGTCGATAGATTAATAAAAAACTTTAAACCGGATGCAATACTCCATCTCGGAGAACAACCTTCCGCGCCGTGGTCGATGAATGGAGCGGGGAAGGCTACACGAACGATTGATAATAACCTTAATGGTACGTTAAATATTATTTTTTCCGTTTTAGCGCATGCGCCGGACGCACACATAATCAAAATCGGATCAATGGGCGAATATGGTACGCCGAACGTAATCATACCCGAAGGCTGGTTTGATCTGGACTATCGAGGCAGACAGGACAGGTTGTTATTTCCAAAAAACCCGCATTCTATCTATCATCTATCCAAGGTTTTCGAGTCCGACGCTTTAGCGTTTGCCTGTAAAACATGGGGACTCAAAGTTACTGATCTCAATCAGGGCTTTGTCTACGGAACGACATCGGAGGCGAGATCGCGATATTGTTACGACGCAATGTTTGGTACTTCAATCAATCGTTTTATCGCACAGGCTGTTGCGGGGATACCTTTAACTGTATACGGTAAAGGCGGACAAACAAGGGGCTTGATACATATCAGCGATAGCATTAAGTGTCTGGAATTAGCACTTCAAAACACGCCTACCGCCGGACAATTTGTTGTTGCCAATCAATTAACGGAATGGAAAACGATTAATGATATTGCAGCAATGGTAGTAGGTGCCGCCGAACAAATGGCGATAACTGCAACGATTGAACCGATAGATAATCCACGGACAGAGCAAGAAGAGCATTTTTACCAAGCCGATCATAGTGTTATGCAAGACTATGGTTTAAGAGCGATACCAATAAATCACGCACTATTAATGGAACAAATAGATTTAGTGAGGTTTTATAAAGATAACATTAAAAAAGAATTAATATTCCCAATGGTGAAATGGTCTAAAAGGGGTTGACAAAACAGATAAACGCGTTTAAAATTAGCTAAACTTAACTAACCAGGAGAAGCAAATGAAAGACTTTATTGCGATAAATAATCAGGCAGCGCAGGGCGACGTATTGATCACATCCGTATCGGCGATTCCGGATGGATTTACAAAAATAGCAGCGGCAGGTGGACAGCATATCATCACGCATAGTGAGACAGGTCACCATCACGTGATGGCAGCCAGTAGCGTCGATTTTTACCAAGCGGCCAATGATCCGTTGATCGCCTATATCGACGTAAAAATCCCCGCAAAAATGGAGCATTTACGAAGTTTCGATACACATAAAACGTTGTTATTTGCGCCAGGGATGTATCGAATCAATCGACAGGCGGAAGAAAGTCACGAGGGCTGGATACGCGTTGCTGACTAAAAATGGTTAACAAAGAGGATTGAATATGAAAACCACAAAACTGACACCCGAACAACAAGAAAAATTGATTGAGTTTAGAGATGAGTGCTTGGCTATTGGGCTGTCGTGCGAGCCAGTGGATGCACAATTGGCAACCGAGACGATCAGCGCGGCATATAAAATTATGGGCCTAAAAGTGCCAGAAATTCGGATTGTGTCTTCGCCGCTGGCCGCAAATAAACTAATAAATAAAATCAGCAAAAAAAAGGCAAATAATTACACGGCTACATACCTATGGGGTGCTAGTGACATCTATTGGATCGCGTTTTATTTGTTTCCAGAAATGTACCTCGGCATTACATACCCAAAAGAATCTTCAGAAAAATTGCATATCATGTATGAGATCGCTAAAAACACCGGTTGGTGGTATCCGTTTGAAAATTTATGCATTGTTTCCGACAGGCCCGAATATATTAAGTGCGATGATCAAAAAAGGCTCCATTCGGCCACCGGCCCGGCAATACTCTATCGAGACGGGTTTGCTGTGTACCAGTACCATGGTGTTGATATCCCGAAAGAGTGGATTTTAGAGAAAAATTTAACACCAGCGCAAGCGCTTACCTGGAAAAACGTAGAGCAGCGCAACGCTGCATGTCAAATACTGGGTTGGAAAAACATATTAAAAACCCTGAAAGCGGAGATTATTGACGCCGATCCGAACCCTTATCTAGGCACGCTGTACAGCGCCACGATGCCGGGCGGCGCCGAACAAAAATTTTTAGCCGCAAAATGTGGAACCGGCCGGGAAATAGTAATACTCGCATCATCAAAAGCCAAGACCGCAAGGGAGGCGGGGGCACTGAGTTATGGTATACCAGTGACTGACTATAACCCGGAGGCACGAACCTAATGCTAGGTAAGTCTGTCAATGATAAGTTTTACATCGTGCTTGACTACGAAACTGACGTTGTGCTCAATCCCGTTCTTTCCAGCGGGATTGAGCCAGCGCTTTACGGTGCGCTACGCGGCACGTTTCCCCGCATACTTAGCCCCGCGCTTGGCCCCGCGCTTGACCGCGCGCTTGACGCCGCGCTTACCCTCCCCCGCGCCGCCGCCCTCGTCCAGCTTCAGCAGGAAATAAAAAATGTTAGGTAAATCTGTCAATGATCAGTTCCGCGTCGCGCTTGGCTACGCGCTTGACGACACGCTTCTCCCCGCGCTTGGCCCCGCGCTTGACGACACGCTTCGCCCCGCGCTTCGCGTCGCGCTTGACGACACGCTTCGCCCCGCGCTTGGCCCCGCGCTCCACAACGCGTTTGGCCCCGCGCTTTATGACACGCTTTACCGCACGCTTAACCGCACGCTTACCTCCACGCTTGACGCCGCGTATGACGCCGCCCTCGCCCAACTTGAGCAGGACTTAAAAAATGTTAGGTGAGTCTCTCAATAATAAGTTTCTCGTCGCGCTTGGCCCCGCGCTCCACAACGCGTTTGGCCCCGCGCTCCACAACGCGCTTGGCCCCGAGCGTTATGACACGCTTTACGATGCGCTTAACCGCACGCTTCGCCCCGCGCTTAGCCCCGCGTATGACGCCCCCCTCGCCCAACTTGAGCAGGATCTAGAAAATGTTAGGTGAGTCTCTCAATAATAAGTTTCTCGTCGCGCTTGGCCCCGCGCTTGACGCCGCGCTTACCCTCCCCCGCGCCGCCGCCCTCGTCCAGCTTCAGCAGGAAATAAAAAATGTTAGGTAAATCTGTCAATGATCAGTTCCGCGTCGCGCTTGGCCCCGTGCTTCGCCGCACGCTTGACCCCGCGCTTCGCCCCGTGCTTCGCCCCGCGCTTGACCCCGCGCTTCGCCCCGCGCTTGACCACGCGCTTTATCCCGCGCTTTACCGCACGCTTGACCCCGCGCTTTACGACGCGCTTTATCCCGCGCTTTACCGCACGCTTGACCCCGCGAATGACGCCGCCCTCGTCCAACTTCAGCGGGAAATAAAAAATGTTAGGTAAATCTGTCAATAATAAGTTTTACGACACGCTTCGCCCCGCGCTTGACCCCGCGCTTTATGATGCGCTTAACACCGCGCTTAACACCGCGCTTCACGACGCGCTTACCCCCGCGCTTTACAATGCGCTTGACCACGCGCTTTACAATGCGCTTCGCGTCGCGCTTTATCCCGCGCTTCGCCCCGCCATCGTCCAACTTCAGAAGGACTTAAAAAATGTTAAATAATATACATCTATTTCATAATTATTCCTGCTGGAAGCGAGCGACAACAGACTATGGTCGACGGTCAACCGACGGAGAAAATACTATTAGAGTATTCAAAAAATGTATAGTTTGCGGGAAAGTAAAGCTTAAAGATATAGTTAACAAAAGAGGTGATGTATGATGCTAAAAAAAGAAAATTATTACAAAGCGATAATTATTATAATGATAAATATGGCAGTATTATGGGTGATTGTTTTTTCATTATCAATTAAACCCTCTCGCGCAAGCAGTACAAATATAATTATTACATCATGCGTTGATCACAAAATAATATTGAAAACCAAAGATTGGCGAGCATGGAAAATTGATGGCGACAATCAGCCAGAGGAATGCTAATGACACCATATATTTTAGCCGAAATTGCATCTGCCCACGACGGGAGCTTGCGCACAATTAAAGATATGATCCGCGTAGCTGGCGCGGTAGGCGCAGACGGTGTAAAACTACAAATATGGGCACATTCAGAACTACCGGAATCTGAATATAAGGCCAATATGGCAGGAATTGAATTCTCGGTGCAGGAATGGACGGGAATAATAAAACACGCATTAGATCATTTTGATAAAGACGATATTTGGGCCGAATTCTATGGATCCGCATCTGCGCATATATTCAGTAATCAAGTTGGGCAGATAAAGGTATCAAGCGCCAACGCCGCCGAGATATGTTCAGCCAGGGGCAGGAACGTGTGGTGGAGAAATGGCCTCGAACATTTAGGCGGGGGATACGACGGTATATGTATTGGCCAACAGTTACGACCGACACCAATAAAAGATTCGCAGATCAGAAATATTAAACAGTGGGCACAACAAAGACCCGTCCTATATGCTGACCATACTGATACAAAAGTCGATTCTGTTCCGATTTGTGCAATGGCTATGACATTTGGTGCATGTGTAATCGAAAAACATTTTACATTAAATTCCAACATATATGGAAGGGACAGCGTGAGCGCTCTCACTCCAACAGGATTTAAGGCTTTTGCTGAAAAATTAAATGAATTAAGTGAGGCACTATGATGCTAGGTGAGCCTCTCAACAATAAGTTTTACGAGGCGCTTAGCCCCGCGCTTTACAATGCGCTTCGCCCCGCGCTTGACCCCGCGCTTGACGACGCGCTTTACCACGCGCTTGACGACGCGCTTGACCACGCGCTTCATCGCACGCTTGACCAAGCGCTTCGCCCCGTGCTTGACCCCGTGCTTGACGCCGCCACCGTCCAGCTTCAGCAGGACTTAAAAAAATGCTAGGTGAGTCTCTCAATTACAAGTTTTACACCGCGCTTCGCCCCGCGCTTAGCCCCGCGCTTTACAATGCGCTTGACCGCACGCTTTACAATGCGCTTTACAATGCGCTTAGCCCCGCGCCTTACCCCGCGCTTCGCGTCGCGCTTTACCAAGCGCTTGACGACGCGCTTCGCCCCGCGCATGACGCCCCCCTCGCCCAACTTCAGCGGGACTTAAAAAAATGTTAGGTGAGTCTCTCAATTACAAGTTTTACGAGGCGCTTAGCCCCGCGCTTGACCAAGCGCTTAGCTCCGCGCATGACGACGCGCTTGACGCCGCGCTTTACGACGCGCTTCAGCGCACGCTTTACCAAGCGCTTGACCACGCGCTTGACCCCGCACGCGCCGCCGCCACCGCCCAACTTCAGCGGGACTTAAAAAAATGTTAGGCGAGTCTCTCAATAATAAGTTTCACGACGCGCTTGACTACGCGCTTGACCACGCGCTTCGCTCCGCGCTTGACCCCGCGCTTTACGACGCGCTTGACCACGCGCTTGACCACGAGCTTTACCACGCGCTTGACCCCGCGCTTCTCGTCGCGCTTGACACCGCGCTTCGCGCTTGGCCGCACGAATGAAGCCATCTTTAATTAGATAAAGAAGGGATTAGCTTATGAACGGAAAAACGATTATCTGCATAATAGCGAGGCTTAAGTCGAGAAGACTTCCTCAAAAGGCGCTCGCTGTGCTTTACGGCGAAACATTAATAATGAGGCTAATAGAGAGGCTAAGGGGGGTTAAAATACCCATAGTGCTATGTACTAGCAATAACACGCAAGACATGCCATTAGCTGATATAGCTCAATCTAATGGCCTATCTTACATTCAGGGGGACGAGGATGATGTAATGAGTAGAGCACTAGATGCTGCTGACATTTGTGGGGCAGACACTATCATCCGGGTTACCGGGGACAATCCGCTGACTGATCCAGATTTATTGGCCTACCTGCTGCAAAGGCATAAGGGGGCGGATAATGACTACACCTACACCAAAGACGCGCCCAGGGGAACGCGGTCGGAGATAATCAAAACAACTGCCCTATACCAGCTTTATAAGGGGCTTTCAGGGACAGCACGGAATGACACTGAATACATGACTAATTATCTATTTACCTTGCCTAAACGAGAAAATATTCAATTACCGCTGATGTGGGTCGCCCGCGATCAATCATTTACTGTAGATACCCCAGATGATCTGGAATATGTGCGTCAAATATATGACGAATTTCAAGGGAAGCCGCCTAAATTAGAGGAATTAATTCAATGGGGGAATAAACACCCAAAGATAAAGGGGTGAATTCAAGAAATGGCGGTTTGTATTTTGAAAATAGTTTGAATTTAGGTTGCCCTTGACGATTTTATTGAAAAATTAATATCCATTTTTTAAAAAGTGAGCTGATTTTCTTCCGCTGTCATGCACCCCCACTAAATCGAATTACTGTGGTTAGTGGGCGCTAACTCACGTTAGCAGACACTAACCCGGTTAGTCACTGAAACCGCACATATATAGTGTAACAGCCCCCAACAGATCGCCATCGCTGCGCAAAAACCTAACCTATTGATTTTTGCGGTAAACGATACCGCACGTCGGAAATAGCCGAAAAAGCCGGAAAAATTGTTGCGCCGCGCAGCGGTTGAGCTACAATGTAAACACCACACACACCACACGAGGGCATTAAAATGTACAAATTAACAGCAACACTACCTACCGGCAATCAATGGATCTGTACCAGCACACAGACGACCGATCTGCAACGCATCGCCGCAAATCTGCGGGCGGTCAGCTACGTGATCAGTAAGAACGGGACAATTATCTACATCCAGGAGGCGGTATGAGACACGACCGCAAATTTATTTTGGCCGCCACGCGTGCGGCATATGACCAGGCCGCCGCCGCCTGTCCCGATCTGGGACTAACGGATCAGTTAGCGCTGACAATCATTGTCGCTGGTCGAAAAAATGCCGTGCGCGCAATCGCAAACGCGACCAGCGCGCAGGTGACAAATGCCTATCGGCGTGCGACAATAATCGCACGTGATCGCGCCATTAAGGCTCGGGATAATGTAGTTAGCGCTCATGATTTGCACCGGCTCGCGCTGGCCTTGCCGCGCGATCCTACGATCACACAATTGATCCAGTGTGCACCCGTGGCCGCGCCGCCCGCAGATCTGACCCGGTACGGACGCAACATCGCTGATCACCACAATCGGGCCCGCGTATACACGGGCACCCCCGGCAGAGTCGCCCACGAGACACACACCCAACTGGGCAACTACGGCGGCTATCCGTGTTATCGTTACGGCGGACACATCGGGGCCGTACAGATAGCACCCGATCGTTACCTGTTGCAATTAACGATCGGTGGGCAATGGCAGCGGTTGATCACGCGCGTCAGCGCATTGACCGGTGATCGGTACGCGTTGCTGGGCGACAAACGTGCTATTGCACGCGCTGATGTACGCGCTCAAAAATCGACATCGATCAGCTACGCCGCGCTAACACGCATGACGCGCCGACTAAATGTTGATCTGTACGCTGATTATCAGGGCGTGTATATAAAAAACGATATTACTGACTATCACGCTGATCGCGATTGGTTGCGGACGTTGCGCAGTCCGGGCAAATGGCGTGCACAGTTAGCGGCAAAAACCGATCAAGTGCTGCGCGACCTGGCAAACAAAAAACAACGGGATCAAATTTTGCGGCAAGCGCTGGCGCACAACATTTTTGTCACCGTGGCGGACTCGCTGGCTGCAAAAAATTGTAACGCTGGCACCAATAGCGCCAAAAAAGATTGTGAGAGATATTTGCATGCTGGGGATCTTGGCGGTGTGCGTGCGGACGTGCTGATCGCGGTACGCGGAGAACAGGCGCACAGCGCTATTATCGCAGCGGCGCTACGGCAATCGGACGCCAGCAATGGGAGCGCATGATATGAGCAAGGAGTTAAAAAATATAGCTGACATTGTTGCCATGATCGACCCCACCGGTGCGTTGGCGCGTGCTGGCATGTTGAGCACCCCTTGTGATCGGACGCTAGCAATTTATAGGCCCGGCGTGCCAATGCCCGGCATGTATTGCAGCGGGTCATACAGGGGGGGTATGCCCAATACGGGACGGCATGCGTGTCATTTGTGCGGCAGGACAATGGAGAGGTGGCATGATCGATAACCGACACAAAAAACACAGACGCAATAAAGCGCAATCGGGACATGTCGAGCTCCGGTTTTGGGTCCCAAAACATTGGCGCGAAGACTTGCGATCAGCCTGTAAAACGGTTATAATACATGAGGTTAGCAGACTGAGCAGACGAGATGCAACACTACCGCCGAGAGGATGACGAGATCCTGATCAGATGGTCCGAGGTTGTCCGCCAAGAAATTGACGCAAACAATCTCGGGCCGTCTATCCTGCATAGGATCATAACCCTCGGCCCCGTAGGCGCATCCATCCACGCAACGATACCACACACCCCCCGCTACTGGCCCACGCAAGCAATTAGGTTAATCAACGCTTACATACAATCTATAACAGTGAGGGATCGTAATATACTGGTGAGCCGCTATGTGCTCCATTCTAGTCTTGCGGAGATAAGTCGGTCTATTGATCTGGACAAATGGCACATCCGCAACCGACTCGACACCCTGATCCGCCGAGCCAACAAATACCTGCAAGTCAATCAATCCAACCAATCAACCACTTGACACCAGCACAATAGATGCAATAATGTAGTAAGCGCTAACATACTGCCTATGTATACAATACAATAGATATCTATCTATGTAGGGTAGATCAGGCAATTGATTGAGGTGTGGTATAAATACAACATAATACAACACAATAAGAGAATGATTTGAAAGGATTAAGACCGCAAAAGAATATAGATGGTCAGAAAGTAGGACTCGCAGAATCAGCGAGACTGCGCATCAAATCAATATTATTACTTGATCGCGTCCAGAATCATGCACTTGGGCGCATCACAATGACTCAGTCTCAATTGTATGCCGCATTGGCATTGCTCAAGAAGACCATACCAGACCTGTCTACCGTAGAGTTTAAAGGCCACGCAGGCACAACTATCAACGTCCTCTCGTACGCTAGCCTACCCACTACTCCTATATATAGTGTTACCGATACGATAGCTGCTCCTATATATAGTACCGATAGCAACCAGCGATTACTGGAAGTAGTACCCAAAGTATTACCAGATGATACTTTCACCCCTACTCTACCCCTTGAGTCTCCATAAACACGGGGTTTTATAATACTATTGTGTTATATAGTGTAGGGTTATTAAGGGAGTGGGGGGATTACTCTATATATAGGGGGATTAGCCGGTAGGGATTAAGACCCCCCCCGGGGGGTGAAATTGGGATTCAGAATGTTTGCGTGGGCCCCACCCCCACCCCTACCCCCCCTAAAAAAAGAACATTAGCGAACTCTAATATGCCAATAATCTTTTAATCTTTGCCCATAATCTTTGCCCATAATCTATGCCCATAACTATCCCTAATCTTTGGAGCCCTCGGGACTACCAGTTGCCGGTACTAAAGTATTTCGCCGACGGGGGAAAAAGAGCGGTTCTCGTCTGGCATCGGAGATCGGGTAAAGACTCCCTGGCAATGAACTGGACGGCCATTTCATCCCATGGGAAGAAGGGGACTTACTGGCACCTACTTCCCACCGCCAAACAGGCCAGAAAGGTTATTTGGGAGGCCATTAATCCCGATACGGGTTTGAGGTTAATTGACCAAGTCTTCCCCCCTGAAATACGAAAGGAGGGGAATGAAGGCAAAAGAGAAGATGAAATGTTAATCCGTCTTTCTTGTGGGTCTAACTACCAACTAGCGGGGAGTGATAATTACAATGCCTTAGTAGGCTCCAATGTCCTGGGGGTTGTCTTTTCAGAGTGGTCTTTGTGTGACCCCAGATCGTGGGACTACATACGGCCTATCCTGGCGGAAAACGGAGGGTGGGCGATGTTTATCTTTACCCCACGAGGGAAAAACCACGGGTATGATCTGTATAAAATGGCCTCCGGGAACAAAGATTGGTTCTGTTCGTTGATGACCGTTGAGGACACGAAACGAGGAGACGGTACCCCGGTAATCCCTCCCAGCGTTATAGAAGAAGAAAAAGCCGCCGGGATGGCGATTGAATTAATCGAACAAGAATATTATTGCTCCTTTGAGGCGCCTATGGTGGGGGCTTATTACTCCATCCAAATGGCCGATATGCTAAGTTCAGGAAGACTTGGAAATGTCCCCTATGACCGAAGCCTCCCTGTTGAAACCTGGTGGGACTTAGGTATGGATGACGCCACCTCTATCGGGTTTGTTCAAAGAGTGGGCAAAGAAATCCGCTGTATTGATTACTATGAGACCTCCGGTGAAGACTTAGCGCATTATGTCAACGTTCTTCAGAACAAAAAATACAACTATTCTAACCATATCCTTCCTCATGACGTAAAGGTTCGAGAATTAGGAACCGGGAAATCAAGGGAAGAAGTCTTAAAGAACTTAGGCCTTCGTGTCACGATTGCCCCTGACTTTGGCTTGATGGAAGGAATTGAGTCTGTTCGTAGAATGCTTCCTATGATCTGGATGGATAAGTTAAAATGTGACCGATGGATAGAGTCTTTAAGGCAATACCGGAAAGAATGGGATGAGGTTCGACAAGTTTATCATATGAGGCCCGTTCATGACTGGGCTTCCCATGCGGCGGATATGACCCGCTACGGATCACTGGTTAAAGGCCGCCGACCTTTTTCAGGCCCATCTGATCAGCCAAAAATTAAAATTCTTTAAAAGGAAAAACTTATGCCGGTTACACGCTTTGATCACAGCCTTCAACATGCCCAACAAATAGACATGTTAAGAACGAAAAACCAGAAACTAGAGAAAAGGGTCGAGGCTCTTGAAGAGCAAGTAAAAACACTTATTGAGGTCACGGCAAAACGTCCGGTGGGTCGCCCACCAAAAGCCGATGAATCAAAAGACGCAAAAGACGAACAAGCCGCTTGACCTACATCATCGCCGAGGTTGGTGGAAATCATGACGGTAATATCAACACCGCCTTAGAGCTGATTTATCTTGCTTCAGAGGCCGGGGCGGATGCAGTAAAATTTCAAACCTTTACTGCTGAAAAACTGGTTTCTAAAACAGCCGACGCCCTCCCTCAAGCAAGAAGGGCGGGGTATACTTCTCAATTGGAGCGATTCAAAGACCTGGAATTCTCTGAGTTCGATTGGGAGCGGATTATTCAAGAGTGTAAAAAAGAGAATATTGACTTTTTAACAACTTGTTTTGATCCAGAAACTTTAAGGCTTTTCTCCCCGAGGATGAAATTTATCAAAATAGCCTCGGGTGATCTGACCTACAAAGCCTTGCTTCGGGAAGCCCGTGCCACAGGAAAGCATGTCTTGTTGTCCAGCGGAATGTCGTCTATGGAAGAAATCAATGAAGCCGTAAGGATACTTGATCGTGATAACGTTACCGTCCTGCACTGTGTTTCTGCCTACCCCACACCGGACGATCACGCGAATCTGGGGGTGATTACTTCACTTAAGTCGATTTACAGCTCAGTAGGATATTCTGATCATACCGTGGGGATAACGGCTTGTTTAGTAGCCCTGGGATTGGGGGCCGAGGTCATCGAGAAGCATTTTACCCTGGATTCAAGTAAAGAATACGGGGATCATCCCTTATCTGCTGAATTCGAGGAATTAAAGGTTCTCGTGGAGGAATCAAAAAGAATATCTTTGATGTTAGGCGTAGAAAAACCGGACTCAATTGAATTAATCAACAAAAATCTGTTACGAAGAGGCGTGTATGCAGCAAAAAACATCCCTCTTGGCGTGCCTATTAGCGAAAAAGACATAATTGAATTACGTCCAGCAACAAGATGTCAATATAATGACGTTATCGGAAGACGTGCAAAGAAGCCCTATTCCATTGGAATGCCCCTAGATGCCTGATATCAAGAAAAAGAAACTCACCGACAGTGAAATAAAGGCGATGGTGGAAAAAGAACTTCAGGGTTCTATGGGATATCAGTCTTCTGAACTCGCCACACAACGCGCCAGGGCTATGGATCGTTACTTGGGTGAGCCTATTGGCACTGAAATGGAAGGCCGCTCTCAAGTCCACACTAGGGACGTGATGGAAATCATCGAGTGGATACTGCCATCCCTGATAAAAGTCTTTGCATCTACTGAAAAAGCGGTTGAATTCGTACCCGTGGGTCCTGAAGATGAAGAAAAAGCCCTTCAGGAAGGTCTTTATCTGAACCATGTCTTTTATCAAGAAAACGATGGTTTTTTAGTCCTCTATTCTTGGTTTAAAGACGCCCTTTTATCGAAAAACGGCATTATCAAAGTCTATGCGGAAGATAATGAAAAAACATCAAGGGAAAGCTATTTCGATCTTCTTGATCCAGAATTTCAAGCCCTAAGCTCCGATGAAGAGCTGGAGTTAATAGAACACTCCACAGAAACAAAGATGATTAAGCTAGATGATTCTGGGCAGTCCATTCCTGTTGTTCTGCATGATGCGAAATTCATGAGAACCACAAGCAAAGTCTCTTACAAGGTTTCTGTCGTCCCACCGGAAGAATTTTCTATCTCAACGGATGCCCAGTCTATTGATGCTTCAAAAGCAAGATTTTGTGCTCATACAACTGTTATGACGGTTTCTGATGTCAGATCGATGGGTTACAGTGACAAAGATATTCAGGAAATGGATTTTCAGCCAAATCCCAAAGAATTAACCCTTGAAACAATCAGCCGCAAAAATCTAACGGATGAATACACCGTAGCAGAGGATATTTCCAACATTTCTCAGCAACGGATTAGAATGAATGAATGTTATATGTACGTCGATAGGGACGGCGATGGAATATCGGAATTAGTGAAGATTCTTTACTCAAAGAACTTCATTGATGTGGAAGATATAGAATATCATCCGATTATAGCTATTTCTCCCGTTATCCTAACGCATAAGTTCTTTGGTTTATCTATTGCCGATTTTATCGGTGATATTCAGGAAATCAGAACGCATCTTTTTCGTTCTTACATGGATAACATTAATCAAACGATTAATGGCACAACCTACTATGATGAAAACCGGGTTAATGTGGATGATATGCTAAGCTCCACCCCTTTTGGTATTCGAGCAGTAGACGGAAGCCCTGGAGACGCCGTTTTCCACGTCCCACCACACGGGCTACCGCCGGATGCGTTTTCTTTGAATGACTTCCTTGATAAGATGATTAATAACCGAGTAGGTGATTTTAGAACCCCGCTCGATCCAAATGTCTTAGCCACCGCTCAAACCGGGGCGATGTTATCCGCCATTAACGAGGCGCGATCAAAAGTTGAAATGATCGCCAGAATTTTCGGCGAGGTCGGGGTTAAACAGCTTTTCAGAACCCTGCATCACCTTGTTCGGACTTATTCAAACAAAGAACAAGTTGTTAAATTACGAAACAAATGGGTTCCTGTTGATCCCAGGGAGTGGAGGGAAAGGAATAATCTTGTCGTCCGCGTAGGTCTTGGTACCCAGAATAAAGCCGAGAATGTCGCTAACATGAACCAACTTTTGCAAACACAGATGGGATTAATACAGGCGGGTATTCCTATTCTGGTACCAAATAATATCTACAATACCGCAAGGGAACTTGTTGAACACATGGGCTATCATGCCGAACACTTCTTCACATCACCAGACATGATCCCGCCAAAACCACCACAACAAGACCCGAACGATAAACTAATTCAAGCACAGATTCAAATTGAATCCGGGAAGCTACAGGTTGAAAGAGAAAAGGCCGCTCTTGCCCAAAACTCTAAAATGTCAGAGATGCAGTTAAAAGCCAAAGAAATGGAGATTAAGCAATCCAATGAAATATCAAAAGCAAACCTTGAGCGCTTAAGGGCAGAACTTGAAAGAGCAAAAGTTTTCTACGACACCCAAAAGAAGGATGTTGAGACAACATTAAAAAACAAAGAAATCAATTTAGATGCAGAATATAAACAAGTCGAGCAAACGTTAAGAGCGCAAGAAATAGCAACTAAAAATCTTCTTGAAGAATACAAGCTTGAGCTAAATGCTCAAATAGAAATATTAAAAATATCTACAAAGAATGATGAGACATCAAAAAACATTAATGAACTCATGGCTAAATTCGCCGATATTGAGACAAAAATGGATTCAGGCCCAGAAAGTATGGATATTTCTTATGACGATTCAGGAAGAATAACAAGCCTTGGGAACAAGAAAATTAAGCGTGACATTAACGGCAGGCCGGTGAAGATTGAAACAGATAGAACTAGAAAATAAAGAAAATAAACAGTTAGAAAATAAAGACAAACAAAACTGGGAAGTCAAATACCCAAGCATAGGCCTAACCCTTAGCTGTGTAATTAACACAGATAAGGATAAGATAAGAAACAATATTATTGAGAACATTCAAAGAACACACCCTAGAGTGTGGCCGCATAAAGAACAAGATACCGAGGTTATTATATGCGCCGGTGGTTCTTCTTTGTTGGATCATTTCGATGAAATACATAAGAAGCAACAAGACGGCGGTAAAGTCATTGCTCTTGCCAACACAGCCCATATTTTAGTTGAAAACGGAATAAGGCCAAACGCTCAAATATTACTAGATGCAAAACCGCGTAATGCTGAGTTCGTCGTGAACGGTATTGAGACAGTTTGCTTTATAGCGTCTCAATGTGATCCATCCGTTTTTGAAAAAGCAGAAAAGACAGGGAATAAAATATATCTATATCATGCAGTTAATAACGATGCTGAATTCAGTTATATCAATGATGTTGAAAACGCTTGGATACCTATCCAAGGCGGTAACACTATCACTATGCGTGCTATCCGTTTGTTTACTATTCTTGGCTATTCTAATTTCCAAATATACGGCTGGGATTCGTGCATCATGAACGACAGGCACCACGCCTATCCACAACCAGACGCGGACAAGCAAAAAATATTTTGTCTTGAATTAGAGGGTAAGAAGTTTCAATTAACAGCGTGGATGCTGTCGCAAGGTCTTGAGTTTGTGAATTTTGTTAAGAATTTTTGCATGAAAATAGAATTAAATGTGCATGGTGACGGTCTCATATCCCACATCATCAAAACCGGTTCATTAAAAGTGAATATAAAAGAGGCTTAACATGGCTGCAACAGCTTGGGAATTTTATAACAACTTTAAAAAGGTTATCAGTAGCGGACAGGTCGATCTAACAGGAGCCACTACTAATTTCAAGATGCGATTATTTACATCCGCCTCTAATGCAGCAACGGCAACATTGCTGACGGCAGGTCAATTGACAGGGGAAGTTAATAGTTCAGCCTACCCAACAAAGGGCCAGCCAATAACAGTGAATTATTCAGTCAAAACGACTACCTCAACCTATTCATGGACATTTACAACCGTCGTATTCACTGCGTCAGGTACGGCGATAAACCAAGTTAAATACGCTGTTATCGCGACACAGACGGCGTCTATTCTAGTTTGTTGGTCACAGCTATCAACCGCTGAATTCAATGTTGCTTTAAATGGCACCTTAACCATTTACCCAAATACAACAGTGTTTGAACTTAACTAAAGACTCATTAAATAATTAAATGGCGGCAATTACATCAACTACCTCGGGGCCGCGCAGTGTAGGCAGCACCTGGGTCGGTGGTATTGCGCCTACTACCGGCGACACGGCGATCATCGCTAACGGCCATAATGTAACGGTCGATAGTGCGTGGACTATCGGCACCGGTGCTGGGGCGGCAATAACCGCCGATGCTGGCGGTACCCTGACGCTGGACGCGTATGCGGTCACGTGCGACGGCGATGTTTCATTAGCTGGCGATGTAGCACAAGGCGCAGGTAGCACGTTCACGCTCAATGGCAATTACAACATCATTTATACAGGTTCATCTGGTACATGGACAATGAATGGTACGTCAGGGAATCGCTGCACGCTGCAAGCGGCTTCAACCTTCGGTTTTGCAATACGCAGTGCAGCCACTACCACTGCCGTAGTTCTACGCGGAACATACGCGAATATACGGCGGTGGGGTAGGTCAAACGCAATAGACGAGCATGCGACAACCATCTACTCTAACGGCGTTAAATCGGAAATAGATTTGACTAACTGCCTGGTAACCGACTATTGGCGGTTGCGTTTTGCGATCACATATACCCCATTATCAACCAGCATATTTAGATTTACTCGGTGCGATTTCAGGAATCCACTGTATACAGATGTAATGGAGTACACGACAGATACACCGCACGATGCCAATACCAGGGGGTTTTTCGACTGTACTTTTGTTGGTACGGCAGCTAACAATAACGTAGGATTCACGTCAGGGGGGACTACATTCGGTAATAATTTTTACGTGTCTAATTGTGTGGCTGAGGATGTACATTTTAATAACTCCGGCGGGATGCCGCTACAAATAGACGTATTTGCCAGGAAAAACGCATACACAGGTGGGGTAAATGACATAACAGTGTCACGGCAAAACAATGGCGGGGCCAGGGTATTTGATTGCATTATTGATGGAGGCAATAGATTAAATCCGCATATGATTTCAGTGTCTGGCGTAGATGGCACAAACCTTAATACGATTGAGGACAACATAACATTTGGTTATGATGCTGATGCAAATGGAATTTTGTACACAGACTCGGCAATAATCAGACGAAACATATCAGTAGGTGGAAGCGGGCCGACTACCGCAGTAGCGGGGACGACTGCAATCGTGATAGAGAGATGCACCCACATACACACAACAAGCGACGTGAGCGCTGGCCTTGGAATTTCCGAGACATCCGTTTATGGGGCTGGCCTGGTTACGTTTAGAAGTTGCCTAATGTATGGCACGGCAGCCGCTACAGATCGAGGAATACGCTCTCTCGCTGCATCATGGACACTGGCGTACACTGACTACAATTGTTGGTATAACGTCTCACCAAGTGGTGACGTATACAATAACGTTACGGTAACTGGCAAAACTGAAAATGTCGATCTCGGGTTTGGTCTATATGACATAACGGCCAGCCCGACCATGTCGAATGTTAACGCAACCCTGGCAACATGGGACACATCGTTAGGCGGGGCCGGGACAGTCGCTAATGCGTTTGCCGAAGCACTAAAGAAGAACGGGTTTGATAGCGCCGGGTCGGCGGCGACGTTTAACAGCGCATACACAAAATCAAACGCCCTCGCATATTTCAGGGCGGCCTTTGCGCCAAACAATGTCACGCTTCAAGCCGCAGGTTTCGGCGGCGAGGACATTGGCGCACTGGCTGTCATCAACGTGCCACCAATCGGGGCGGTAAACATCAATATTAATTCGCTGGACAACAGATTCGGGAGTATACGTCGTGGCTAGCCAGCAACCGATCCGCAAAAACAGAGATTACATATTTTACGCGGCGTTGGTATCGCAGGCGGACACGAAAAAAATGCAGGCCAATCCGACCATTGCGGCTGGTGATTTTAAAGTGTCAACGGATGGCGGTACGCTGGCCAATATGACGACGTTGCCTGTTGTGACGCCAGCAAGTAGTGTGCTGGTTAAATTTACCGTGGCAGCGGCGGAAATGCTGGGCGACAACATCGAGATCGTTTGTATTGATGCGGCGGGCGCTCAGTGGTGTGATGCGGTGTTTAGCATTCAGACCATTGACGATGCACCGTGCGTTAGTACGGTAGGCAGTGGATCTACCACTACTAGCGTTGTGTCGAGCGCTATGTATCCAGCAGGTGCAGCACTCGATCAATTCAAAGGCCGGATCATTGTGTTTGATCAGAACACGACAACGACAGCGCTACGTGGACAAGCTACTGACATTACAGGATCTAGCAATGCTGCCGCGCCCACCTTTACTGTTAGCGCATTATCAACCGCACCGGTGTCGGGCGATACGTTTAAGGTGTACTAAAAATGTCTCAACGTGTACATGACAGGGTAAAGGAGACGACTACAACCACAGGCGCTGGCAACATTGCATTGCTCGGCGCTGTAACGCAATTTCAGTCGTTCTCTAACCGCGCGGATTTTCTGGCAGGCGGCTGGATTTATTACGCCATTGTCGGGCAATCCGGGAACGAGTGGGAAGTTGGCAAGGGGTATCTTTCTGGTGCTGCCGTACTAGTTCGTTCTGAAGTGTTTGAGTCGAGTAATTCAGACGCATTAGTTTCGTTTTCTGCCGGTACGAAAGATGTTTTTTCAACGATCCCGTCCGAGCGAATCGAGGAAATATTTACTAAAGGCCAGGCAGTTGCACTAGCAACTGGGCTGGCGATGCCATGAGGGTTGAATAATGTCAGCTAATACCGATCCAATTTACAGCGTAGTGCCACGAACAGAATGGGCGGCCGTGCTGACTAGCGCAGCAGCAGACTACACCGGATACTCAAATCTCAATTCCGAGATATTCGGTGGGGATGAAAATGGTGGATTTTTGAAATCGATCCGCTGTAAGGCGCTCGGGACAAACATAGCCACAGTATTGCGTATTTATATCAACAATGGACTCAGTAACCAGCAGATTATTACCACGTCCGGCGCACCTACCGGCACACCGTCGGCGTCTGGCGGGACGTTAGCAACAGGGACCGACAATCGCGCAAAAATAGTCGCTGTCGGTGAAGGTGGCGACGTTGGCGTCGTCAGCACGGAAAGCGCTGCTGTTTCTTCAACAGGACCCAGCGCGTCCATTTTGTGGAGCTGGACCGCGCCGTCAGGGCATAATGTGTCGGCGTATCGTGTGCATGTTGCGGTGGCCACTAACATGCAGGCAGAATATTTCTGGGCTCCGCAGTCCACGATCACTGCGTCGCAATCGGGTACTACGATGACCGTTACCGCTATTGTGTCAGCGCCGGACACGCGCATCTGTAACGCGTTGGGCATCGGCACTGTGTTCGCCAGCGGCATTACAGCGGGGACGTACATTGTGAAACAATTAACCAGCTCCGAGGCTGACAGTTCGCTGGGACGAACAGGAACCTATACACTCAGCGCCAGCGCAACAGTCGGCAGCACGAGTTGTGTTACAGACTCGCTGAAATACGAACAGCTTTCTCCTGCGCATTCGATGGTGGCTAGTTTTGATGGGCAGCCGACGAAAAACAACAATTATTTTTATGGTGAAGTATCACTACCTGCAACAACAGCCAGCGCTACTAGTGCAACGCCAGATATTGAGTACGCCATGGGTATTGGCATAGACCCAGGGTTTGAGGTGTACGTCGGACTTGGTACCACTGTGGCGGCGGGTTGGCATATTGCAGGCATCGGTGGGGGTTATTAGGTGCTGGATTTATCACACCTACCAACGGGCACAGGCCCGGTGGCTGTGCAGGAATTCTTTGGTCAAGCCACAGTTCTTGGCGCTAGCTACCAAACCTGGGTGAAGCCGCGTGGTAAAACCATGTGCAGCATCCTCCTGTCGGGAAAAGGCGGTAACGGCGGCACCGGTGTCATTGGCGCTACTTCAACAGCGGCCGGTGGTGGTGGTGGTGGATCAGGCGGACAAACCAGCCTGACCATGCCACTGGCGTTATTGCCCGATGTTTTATATTTGTCATTAGCAGGTCAATCAGCAACAACTACGCTGGCAAGTACAATCAGTATACAACCGAGTTTAACGGCAGGTGGTGCTGCACCTGTCGCTAACAATGTATTGATGATCGCCAATGGCGGCGGTAACGGCGGCAACGCGTCTGGCGCAACGGCCGGAACTGCTGGTACTGCCGGAGCCATTGCTACGGTGACTACTATGCCACTTGGCTGGCAATGGGCGAATCTATCACTGGCGGGACAAGCGGGCATTGCGGGCGGGGGAGTTAGCGCCGGGGCTGCGCTCACGTTACCATTAACCGGATTGACTATTACCGGCGGTACCGGCGGCGCTGGTATCAGTTCAACAGGCACTCCAGGTGCGGCCGGTGGCGCCATCACAGGCGCTGGGCTGCTACCCTCTTCACCAGGCGGAATTGGCGGGGCGGCTGCAACGACACCACCAACAAATGGTGGTGCGGGATTCAATCCAATCCCGAAGTTAAGATATTTCTACGGTGGTACCGGCGGCGGGTCGACACACGCGGATGCTACCGGCGCGGGTGCCGTGCAGGCGTCCGGCGGTAATGGCGCACCCGGAAGTGGTGGTGGCGGTATGGGTGGCGCGCTTACTGGGTCTACCGCGGGCGCAGTCGGACAAGGCGGGGTTGCGTACTGCTTAATTGTTTGTTGGTAATTTATGCTTGGCCATAGCCCTCTATCAACGCTGCCTCTAGGTGCTGTACCCGCAGAGGCAACAGCGCCTCGAACGGTCGGTGTACTTACACAACCCGCGTCATTCCGTCGGCCGATGCGGCGGTATGGGTCTTTTCTTGCCAGATCTAATAACAATATAGTAAAAGCTGTTCCTTCCACAACGATAAGATTAACGACCTTTATACCCGTTGGCACGGTATCGTCAACAAGCTCCATAGTAAAAGCTGTTCCTTCCACAACGTTGAAGCTAACAACGTTCGTTCCCGTGGGGACGGTTGCTATCCCTGGTGTTATTGTGAAGGCTATTCCTTCCACAACATTAAGATTGTTAACTTTTTCGCCTGTCTTTGTAAAGACTATTAGCAAGGCAATACCTTCAGCTACTTTAAGGTTGACCTCTTTCGCCCCTGTTGGAGTTGTTGCAATAGCAGGGCAAATAACAAAAGCCGTTCCATCTGGTTATTTAATGTTTACTGCTTTTGCACCGCAGTTTATAAATACCGGCACAACGACTACAACAACAGTGACCAGGCCAGCCGCCGGTGGTGGAATAAGACACCGACCACAACGGCTTGTAATTATCGGCAAGAAAAGATATCGGGTCGATAGTTATGATCAAGAAATGTATTTGCTCAGAAAATACCTTAAAGAGCAAAACGAGTTATTAGATGAAGAAGTTAACAGGAAAGAGAATAAAAAGGTAACTGTAAGACTTCTAAAGAGCAAGATTGAATTAACTGAAACAAGAATGACAAGGGTGAGTGAGCAATGGAGAATCAATCAGGAAAACGAAGACATTATGCTGATGTTGGTGGCATAACAGAATTTGAATTAATGCAGATTAGGCGTGAGGGGAACGTCTCTGAAGAACATTTAAAATCGCTTAGTGGCTATTTTGAGAAGATAAGAAAAGTCATTCATGAGAAATGGGAAATCATTTCAATTTCAGATGATGAAACATCGAAAATATTAAAACATCAATTAACCGCCTTAAATGAACTTGAACGGTTAATGTCTTTAGATGTTTCAAGGGGCAAACAAGCTTCTAAAAAATTAGAGGATAGATATGCAAACCGATAAAACTGAGCAAGTATTTCTTGATAAATTAAAAGAAAATAGACAAGAAAAACCAGCGGAACCCGCCAAGCCGGATACATTAGCAAGTGATGCCGGAGAAAACAATGGCATAACTAATGATGAAGCTAACGAGCTTCATCAAGAAACAAGCAATGCAGACAACACAAGCAACACAAGCAAGGATGAACAAACCACGCTAGAAGAAGCCAGCAGCACTATTGCTGGTGATACGAACACTACGAACACGGATAAAGAAGTTAGGAGCGATGCCGAGGAAGTCGAACTAGATGCCGATCAGCTTGCACGTTTACTAGGTCTTGAATCAAATAATCTTATTGTTGATAATAATGGTAAGGTTAAAATCAAGACTAAAGTCAACGGCCAAGACAGTGAATCTACCTTGCAAGACTTAGTCCGAGCCTACCAAACCGATGCTTACTTGTCCAACAAAGGCCGAGAAGTGGCCAAACTGGAAGAGCAACGCAAGCAAGAGCTTGCCGAGTTCATGAACAGAGCAGAAACGCACGCACAGCAGCAAGCAGCATTATTAAATGTCCTGAAAGAAACTTATTTACAAAGAACGTCCGAAGCGGAACTGAAGATATTGAGAGAGAGCGATCCAGCCGAGTATGCGGCGCGAAAGGAAGAAATTAGAGATAAGGAAATCAAGTTGTCGAATATTGCCTCAGAAGCAACCAGAAACTATGAGGAAGCACATAGACGCTACAATGAAGAACAAGAAAAGCATAAACAAACATTTCTTGTTGAACAGTATCATGTTCTTGAAAAATCAATCCCTAACTTCAAAACATCCTTGGAGCCAATCAAAAGCCATGCGATGGAATTGGGGTTTAGTGAAAAAGAACTGAATCATGTCTATGACTCTCGAATAGTTCAAGCCTTATATGAATCTATGCAGTACAGAAAAGGTTTGTCTGGAGCCAAGACCAAGCTTTCAAAGACTTTACCTAAAGTCTTAAAGCCTGGGGCAAGGCGGGATAATTCTCAAATTTCACTCGATAAGATAGCCACCCAAAGAGCCGTTCTTAAAAAATCAGGCAGCATTGATGATGCACTTGCTTTACTTAAATCAATGAGGAAAAAATAATGGCACTACCAGTCAATACAATCACCACGTTTGATCGGTCAACAATGAATCGTGAAGATTTATCAGACATGATCTATGACGTATCGCCCACGGACACACCGTTTATTTCCGGTATTTCTCGTGTCAAAGCAACCGCAACCCTTCATGAATGGCAATCAGACGTTCTTGATACTGCTACATCACAAGCCTATCTGGAAGGCGATGACGCAACAGCCGACGCCGCTGCCGCGCCCACTCGCCTTTCAAATCGTTGTCAGATTTTCCGTAAAGTCATTTCTGTGTCTGGCACACAACGAGCCGTTCGCTCCGCCGGGACTTCGGATGAATACGACCGCCTGTTGTTGAAAAAGGGCAAGGAGCTGAAGCGCAATATCGAGTTCACCTTACTTGCCGCTCGAAACAAGGACTCGCCAACCAGTACAGCAACGGCACGAAACGTGGGCGGTGTAGCGGCTTGGCTTGGAACAAACTTTTTTAAAATGACATCCACAGGCACCACGCCTGGTGGTGGGACAGGTTACGTGGCGGGAACCGGTATTACCATCACCACAGCAACCCAGCTGCAAGACCCTGTAGCGACGGTAATCGCCCAATGTTGGAACAACGGCGGTGATCCATCGATCATTATGGTGGATTCCAATGCTAAGCGATTCCTGTCTAAATTGACTGGTATCGCAACACTGTACCGTGACGTTCCTCCGAGTTCCCAAGGTCAAATCATCCAGGGGGCTTCTGTCCTGGTTTCTGACTTCGGTGAACATACCATCGTTCCCAATCGTTTCATGCCATCGACTCAAATTTACTTCCTTGACATGCAATACTGGGCTGTGGCGGAACTTCGCGGTATTAGTGAAGAAGTTTTGGCTAAAACCGGTGATGCTGATCGGGCCATGTTGATCACTGAATTAACCCTTGAGTGCCGTACCCCGGCTGCAAGCGGTAAAATTGGTGAGCTGGCATATTAGGCTTTACTCCTTTTGGCCCCTTCGGGGGCCATTTTTAATGGTGAAATTAGAAACATGAAATTAGTTGATTATGATCCGTTCTTCGGAATAAGCACTTATTACAAAACACAAGACGGTAAAGGGATTTTATCTGAAGTTCAAGACGTTGAGCCATTTATTGATATAAACAAGAATATCGCAGATTCTTTGGATAAACGACAAAACTTGTGGATGGTGGGCGAAATCCCGTTAACCATCTGTCATAAGTGGGCTATTGAATGCGGCCATAAGATGTTTAGTAAAGAATGGCAAGAATACTCAAAAAAACAATTAAATAATCCAGATTATAAGATGTTTAATCAAGCAAAAATAAAACTATGACAACAGATAAACATATCATCGCAAGAGATGCTTACGCTAATAAAGATTATCAAACCGCTCTTGAAGCAATAAACGATATATTAGACGATAACCCAAATGATTCAGCCGCCTTATTTATTCTTGGCGGGATTCTTATACAAACAAATAAAAAAGGTCTTGCTTACAACATATACGCAAGATGCGCGAAACAAATACCCGAAAGCGCCGAAGTCTGGGGTAATTTCGGAAGATGCCAATCCGATGATCCCGACGGTTGGAATAAATCAATGGAGTGTTTTAATAAATCCCTTGAATTAAACCCAGAATCTTATATAACAATGGCGAATATATCTAGTTTGTATTTACAGCAATGCAAGCCAAAAGAAGCCCTTATGTGGGCCTTTAAATCATTATCAATAAACCCGGATTACAATGTTGCCCAATCTTGTCTTGGATTCTGCTATTTGTATCTTGGTGAATGGGATAAAGGTTTCGAGTATTACCATGCAATGGTAGGGCACGCTTCAAGACCGCACATTCTGTATAACGACTTGCCGGAATGGGACGGAACACCAGGGCAGACTATCATCGTGAATGGCGAACAAGGGATAGGGGATGAAATAGTCTTTTCTTCATTAATCCCGGATATTGCTAAAAATAACCGCGTGGTTTATGACTGCATGCCTAGATTAGAATCTTTAATGAAGCGCTCCATGCCTGACAATGTTTTTGTGGTTGGCGGTAGGTGGAAAGATGAGGTTTTCCTGCCGGAAAACTTCCAGCCAACTGCCAGAATTACACAAGCAGGTCTAGGGAAGTATTGCAGAAAAACAGATTCCGACTTTAATGGCGATCCTTATTTGGTGGCTGATAAAGACATGAGGAAGGCTATGCGAGGCTTGCTTGATTCTTTGGGTTCAAAGCCAAAAATCGGCATAGCCTGGACGGGCGGGACGAAACAAAGTCGTATGCACTTCAGAAATAGAACCCTTGAGGATTTAACGCCTTTATTAAGGAATGATTCAGTTACCTGGATATCGCTGGAATACAAAGATAAAAGCATTGAAATTGAAGACTACTTCAAAGCAAGAAATATAAAAATACACCACTACCCTTTTATCACTGAAATTAAAGAATATGACATGACCGCCGCCCTTGTCGCCGAACTCGATTTAGTAATCGCCGTGCCGACGACTGTCACACAATTAGCCGGTGCCATGGGGGTTCAGGCTTGGGTTATCGTTCCGGAGATAACAGGATGGTTATTCAACCTGACAAAATATGTCTGGGCAAAGAGCGTTAAAACCTTCAGAGCGCCAGACATGAAGGCAATGGAAATTAATCTGCACAACTGGTTAATCAGTAGGAGCAAGAAGAATGCCGCTTAAAAGTGGGAAATCCAATAAAATAATCTCTCTCAATATTAAGGCTGAAATGAAAAAAGGTAGACCGCAACAACAAGCCGTCGCTATCGCCATGAGAAAAGCCGGGAAAGGCCGGAAAAAGAATAAATGATATCAGATTATACATCTTTACAAACCGATCTATTATCCTGGATGGAAAGGGATGACATGACGGCTCAGGTATCTTTGTTTATTCGTCTTGGTGAGCGAAGAATTTATAGAGAAATCAGAATCGACTCTATGGAGAGCGCGCTTTCAGTGACGCTTGCCGCGGGCGTTGCGACTATTCCAGCGGATTACCTTGAATTAAAACAAGCCTATATTGACGGAAACCCGGTTCAGCCTCTACAGGTTAAAACAAGTGAATTCATTTTTAACACTTACCCCAATAGAACAGCCGACAGCAAACCAAGCTATATAGCCACAGACGCCGGATCATTCATCTTCGGGCCATATCCAGACAGTGACTACGTTTTAAAAGGAACCTATTACAAAAGATTAACGGTTCTATCTTCTACCAATACCACTAATTACTTTACCGGCGATGGAGGTGATTTATTGTTCTGGGCTTCCTTGGCGGAAGCGGAAACTTTTTTAAAGAACGATGAAAGAATTAATCTGTGGGAGGCAAGATATCAAATGGCTAAAAAAGAAATAATGAAAGAACGTAGGCGCGGAAGATTAAGCGGAATATTACGGAGTACACCTAGATGAGTTTAGAAGACTTAACCGGTTCAAGTAAATACATATCAGACTTTGTAACCACCAATCCTGTTTCAGCGACAGATACTGTTCAATATGGCGCTGATCATATCCGTGGTATTAAAAACGCCACTAAAAACACATTTCCCAACGTTACCGGTGCCGTGACCGCAACGCATACCGAGTTAAATCTTATAGATGGTTATACCGGAAATGCCGCCGATCTAAGCGTCATGGCAACCACGGCCGCCGCAGGTGTTGTGGCAAATGACATAAAAATATTAGCGGGGGCGGCCGCAGGCGGACTTACTGCTGCTGAATTGCTTTATATAAATACTTTAACCTCAAACGCACAAACACAGATTACCAATAATCTTGCAACCGCAATAGCAAGAGCGAATCATACCGGCACGCAAATAATGTCCACCATTTCCAATGCCGGATCGCTTGCAACCTTAAATAGTATTGCCGCCACTAATCTTGACGCCAATTCAGTTATTGATACAAAAATATATTGGGAAAGTATCACGTCTGGGGTTATTGGTGGTACTACGTGGGTAGTTCCGGCGGGGCTTTATACGGTAACTACTGATAATGGTACTACCCTTACTTTAGACGTTTATCAGGGTGGTGTATGGCGTATTGGAGTGAATATCTTCGGCGGTGGTGCGGTATACAGTGACGGAAGCAACGTAAGATTTAATAATAATACTGGTTCTATATACTATATCAAACTCGCATGAAACATCCTATTGTTAATCTTGATAAATATGGTCTAATAAAAGATACCCCCGCAATAGATATTCCAGAGCAAGCCGTTTCAGACGGAAACAATATTGTTTTTATAGACGGAAAATGCAAAAAATCATACGGATATACTTCAGTATTTGGAACTCCAACAGTAGCCCCTTATTGGGCAATGGCCGTTCCAACCGCTACAGCCTATTATTGGATATACACCTCTCTTACTAAATGTTATGTGACCGACGGGACTACGCACACCAACATCACAAGACAGACCGCATCCGTTGATGTTAACTATAATGCAACGGGTGATAATGATTGGAATGGCACGTTTATCGGCGGAACACCAGTAATTAATAACGGGATAGATTCACCCCAGATGTGGGTTACACCTATTTCAGCATCTAACAAAATGACAAGCCTGACTTTTTCGTCTGGACAAACATGGACAAGCAAAGGGTATACCGCTTCAGTTTTCAGGCAGTTTAAAAACTTTGGTATAGCATTAGATTTTAACAATGGAACAACAAGATACCCGCAAATGGTTCTGTGGTCTGATCCGGCCCCCATTGGAACCGTGCCATCAACCTGGGATTGGACGGATACGACTTCATTAGCCGGAAGAAACGAGTTAGCCGGTGGCGGATTTATCATTGATGGTAAGATTTTAGGTGAGCAATTCATCATCTACAAAGAAGACGCCATCTTTAGAATGTATTACGTTGGTGGCAATGATGTCTTTGGTTTTGAAAAAATATCAGATGATGGCGTTTTCTCAAGACATTGCGTAGCGGAATTTCCAGGCGGCCATGTTGTCTATGTCAATGGTGACGTAAAGACACATCAAGGGAATATTCCGCAGAGCATTATTTCAGGGAAATTAAAGAGGTTTCTAGCCTCTGATATAGATACCACCTACAACACGCGTGTCTTTTTAGTTCACAACATGAATAAAAATGAAATATGGATATGCTACCCAGCTTCAGGAAATTCTTATCCGAACAAAGCCATAACCTGGAATTATGTAAATAATACATTCGGATTGAGGAGTTTATCCAGTACTAGCCATATTGCAAATGGTGTGGTTGATACGTCAGCAACAGGAACTACATGGAATAGCTACACAACAACAACATGGAACGCAGCTCAGTTCGTATGGGGGGCGCGATCTTACAATCCATCATTGGTTAAATTACTCGGCTGTGATCCGACGAATACAAAATTATATCTTTACGACGATGACACGACGAATCAACATAACTTAGTTAACCCGACGGCTTATGTCGAGAAAACAGATATCATTATTGACGATTTGGACACCGTAAAATTCGTAAATCGAGTCTATCCAAAAATTCAAGGCTCAGGGGATATAACGGTTCAAGTCGGCACGCAATCGGTTCCTAATGGTGCTGTGTCATGGTCGGCCTCTATCCCTTTCACAATAGGAACAAGTTACAAGGTTGACGTAAGAAAATCAGGAAAACTTCTGGCTTACCGAATACAAAGCACTGGTAACGTAAGCTGGGAGTTTACCGGAATAGAATTCGAATATGTTCATGCAGGCAAACGATGACACTACTTGCAAGTGACAAAAGAATTGAAGACGTTGTCCTAAATAATAGATTGGAATTCGTGCAATTAAAAATATGGCGAAAAGCCCCCGCCAAACCCAGAACGGGGCAAATCTATTTTGCTGACGGGACTCAATGGAATCCCGGATCGGGCGAGGGCATTTATTTACGATTAGCGGCAGGTACTTGGAGTAAATTATAATGGGCATATTTGACGGATTGTTCGGTGGTGGTGGTCAGATGCAAACCACAACGGGGTCAAGCACTACAGCGCTTCCCCCCGGACAACAACAGCAGATCGATTATCTATTCAATCAAGCAGGGAGCGCTTTTCCTAATTTTGGCCAGACGGCGGGATTTAATCCAACCCAAAATCAAGCCTTCAGTTTTGGTCAGAATTACGCGCAGAACTTTGATCCATCACAAGCCAACAATGCTTTAAACTTCGCCCTTCAAGGCCCGATGAATCCATATACTGATCAATTAGTCCAACAAGCCCAGAGGCCACTAATTCAAAATTTCCAAGAACAGATCATCCCCGGCCTACGTGCGGGATCAATAGGCACGGGTTCTTTTGGCGGATCACGGGGAGGGATTGCTGAAGGTATTGCAGCGCGAGGGCTTGCCGATCAAATGGGCAACATCTCTACCGGCATTCATTCCAATGCTTATAATACGGGCATGAACACGATGATGCAGGGGTTAGGTCTTGCCCCTCAGATCGCCCAATATAACCAAATGCCCTACAATCTCTTACAGAACATGGGCTCCCAACAACAACAACAGCAACAAGCCCAGATGGACTCACCTTATCGTCAGCTTCAACAGTTCCGCGATCTCATTTCCGGGAACTATGGAGGCACGACAAATACCACAGGGACACAATTCACGCCATCTAGTGGCCCAGGAGGCGCATTAATAGGGGCCGGTCTTGGGGGGCTGGTTGGATCAATGTATGGCAATCCAATGGGCGGCGCACAGCTTGGCGCAAGCATTGGGAGGTTGTCCTAATGCCGGGATTCTGGGATAGCAGCGCACCCTATGACTTAGCAGGGCTTTTCTTTGGCATGCCAAACAGATACGGCCATGCTAACGAAGCCCTCTCACAAAGGGCTTTTAGCCAAGCGGATAGGCTTCGCTCAAAGCTTGAACAACAAGCCCAAATGCAGCAAATGCAAGGTCTTATCGGCCAACAGCAGATTGGAGGGATGGTGCAAGCCCCTGGAAGCTACGGCGACTATGTTCCCGGACAAAATGAGATGTTTCCCGGTGAGACCCCCGGATCACTTAGTGGACAAAACACCCAGGGTTTATTGCAAAGCCAGGACTATCAGCCAGGGGCCGGAATGCCGCCCATGTCTCCTGGAATGCCGGGGCCGATGGTGACAACTCCCGATTTTCAGCAAGGGACGGGACTGCTTGGCGGCCAGATGAACCAACAGCAATTTGCAGCGGGTTTATTGGGTGTCCCCGGCCTTCACCCAAGCGTACAAGAAACCGCCTTGAAAGGGTTGATGGCTACGCCCACGCCAGTGCACGGGGTATTCCAGCGCGAAGCTGTGTATGATGCAAATGGTAAAGCGGTAGTTGATGAGTTTGGGAGACAAAAAGAGCAATTCGTTTTACGGAATCCAACTAATGCACAAGTCATGGGTATTGGTGGCGGAGCCGCGCAATCATTCGCCGGAAATAAGTATACGCCTGATGAACTCCAAAAGATTCAGGACATAACAACCGGAAAATCACCGCCAGCTGGGACTACGCCTGATCAAATAGCACAAGGCAATGCCGACTACCAAGAGAAATATGGACAATCCCGTTATAGCGTTACCCCAAATCAACCGCCAGTACAAACAGCAATGACTATGGCTGGGCTTGCAGCATCAAAAAACGCCGTTAAAAATATAATGAATATTATATTTGAAAAAGGCGACCCGATAAATGGGAAGATAAATGGTGACGTCAGCCTTCTTGGTACGGAAGCGTTAAATTCCAAAAGTCCAGTCATTAACGCCATTGCAAGAATTGTTACGGATGATCAAACCAAAATACTTGCTTATAACGTGGCCGAGCCAGTGGCGGATGTTACAAGGGCAGTATCTGGTGCAGTTATGACCCCGCCTGAATTAGCGAGCACCGCTATCAGATTTACCCCAGTAGCCGGTGATCCGGATTCAGTAATTCGATCTAAAATGGTAAAACTGCAACTATACTTGCAAAATGCCACAAATTATCTTGATCCACAAGCGATCGCAAGAGCACGAGCAACCGGTCAAATAACATCTAATGATGTTAATTACAGTAAATTACAGCATGATGCGGATAAACTTTTGAACACAAAACAAAATACACCTCCCACAGGGCTTCTTAATAAAAAAAGACCTTCAGACGGAATGACTATGGATGAAATAAATAAACGAACACCGGAGCTTAACCACTAAATATGGGCGTCTTCGATGCACAATCCTATAAGGATTATTACAGCAGAGCGCAGGAAAGAGCAAAAGAGCAGGGAAGTTATGGCGCTGTCTATCCTGTGACTGGATTAAAGGGCTCCGATCTTTATACAGAACAACCAATCCCGGCCGATATACAAAACAAATATAGAACAAATATAGAGGCGAACATGGCCGGATTGAGGAGCGATATTAATATTGCGAAAGAACGAGGTGACACAGAACTAAGGGATGAATTAACTAGACAATATTTCGATGAAAAAACACGCCTAGGAACCTTGGGCGACGTAAGCAAGCACGATTACCCGACAACGGCGTTCCAGGGGGCTTTTAGAGGTATACCGTTTGGAAATGAGCTAATGGCTCAAGTAGGGGCATTAAGAAATCAGGCGGTAGGTGATCAATCAACACGCGCTGATCAATACGACATGTTGAAAGAATTACAGAATCAACAAGCGCAGCAAAATCCATCCGGTGGAGAACAGGGATTGCTTGGTTCAATCGGGGCAGGCGGCGCAATAATGAGGGGAACTAACGCGCTACTTCCACCCGTCGCGCGAAGTTTACAGGGAAGCCGCATTCTTGGCCCGACTGTTTATGGTGCGGAATATGGCGCATTACATGGCGCAGGCCAAGACATACCCGAAGGCTCACCACAGACAGATCGAGCGAAGAACGCATTGATTGGCGGTATGGGTGGCGGAATTGGTGGCGGGCTTCTGGGCAGTGCTCTTGCAGGCCTTGGGAATATAGGTAGAAATATTACCGATAGATTTACCAAAATGACACCGGCTTTACAGGAAGTGGCGCGAGCGCAGCAAAAAATGGAAATGCCACAAGCACAAGCGCTTGCAAACTTTGATGCCGTGAATTCTGCCACGCAAGGCAATGCCACGCTGGCCGATGTTTCATCCAGTGCCGCAAGGAAGGCCTATGCAGCAGCGCAAATGTCACCAAAATATGGCAATATAGCTACTGAATTTTATAAAAATCGTGTAGAACAATTACATCAAAACGCTAAGGACTTGCTCGCTCAACATACCAATGTAAACCCGGGAACAGTCACGACTGTAGCGGAAACAATCGCCCAAAAAGAGGCGAATGCAAAACCATTTTATGATCAGGCCGATCAAGTATTAATTAAACTGGATAGCGAAGGAATGAATATTTTAAGAAATATGAAAAAAAGCCAATATGATGAAAGATTAAATATGTTAAAATTACAGGAACGATTTACTAATATCAAACTTCCAGAATACAAGGATCTGAAGGCGGGGACAACCATACCACTACCATTATTAGATGGACTAAAACGAAGCTTTCAGAGTTTTCGACCTACCGCCTCTGTTGCCGACAATAACACATATGGTGAGTTCGGGAAAAGAATCAGAGATTACACAATAAAGAATAGTGGTGGAGAAACCGGCCCGTATGCCCAAGCGCTGAGGGAATCAGGAGATTATCTAAAGCTGCAAGAGGCGGAAAAAATTGGATTAGACATATACAAAACAACCATCCCGGAAATAAGAGCGTTTTTCAGAAATAAACCTACAGCCGATGAAATACAGGCATTTCAGTCTGGCGGATATCAGGCAACTGCAAGCAAAATAGATGCAGTTAATCTTAACAATGACCCATCCGCAGCATTAATTGGTAAACAAGAATTGCGTGATAAGCTGGGTTTTTTAATTGGAGACAAAGCAAAAACAAGCGAGATAACCGGCATGATTGAGGCTTTAAAAACGGCGGCTACCACAAGAAACGATATTCTGTCTGGATCACAAACCGCAGGCCGTCAGGTAGCGATTCAAGAGCTTAAACAAGCTGCCGGGACACCATTTCTAAAAAATATTATATCTCAAAATTATGGAGCCGCCGCGCGTGAGGCGTTAGGTATAAAAGGCGGCTTAACCATGAAAGAAATAAAGGTTGCCACAGATGTAGGGGAAATCTTTTCAAGAACCGGCAATGCCGGAAGAGATACGCTTAATCAAGTATATGAATATATCAAAAAATTAGAGGGCCGTGACAAAACGTTTGGCTTGCAATTGGTGTCCGCCATTACCCCGACTTATGCATTAAACAATGGTACTAAAGAAAATAGATAATCTGTTAGGGTTTTTCTCTCTGTTTTCTATCATGTTCCGCGTCCGCCATTAACTCGCCAATCACTTGAAAAGGAAGCATGATCACACCGAGGCCGAGGCCAAGAAAAACACAATTACACATATATTCCCAAATAGCCTGCCAATCAAATGTTGCAATGAATTCACACATATATATACCTCTTAAGTAAACAGTAAGTAAAGCATATCATGGGTTTTACAAAAGTAAAGGACAACTATGGCAAACATTGACCCATTACCCTTAATCCTAGCGCTTTGGTCTAGTTTATTAACCGTATTTTCGGCAGGGATAGGCTGGCTGGTGAATCGAATCTTTAAAATGCTGGATCATCTTCATGCTGAGCATTCTGCAATCCGGCAGGAGCTCCACGGCGCTTTTATTCGACGTGATGATTATATGCAGCAAAATAAAACAATATCAGAACAATTAAACAGAATAGAACACAAACTAGATAGGAAGGTGGATAAATGATTGCTTTTATTTTCGGAAGTACTTTGGTCGCTTGGGTTATGTATTACATCATTATGGGATTGAAGAAAAGAAAGCCTGAAATCATGGATAATCCTATGGCTAGAGTTCTGGCTATTTTGTTTGTATTTGCGGGTGTGATAGTTGATGTTTTTTACAACCTAACTGTGGGATCAATTATTTTCTTTCAGATACCAAAACAATTACTATTCACCACTAGATTACAAGACAACATGTACACCGGTGGCTGGCGAAGTAAGCTAGCAAATACATTATGTAGTGTATTGGACAGACTTGATCCAGATCATTGTGGGAGAAAATGAATGAAATTCAAACAAGACATAAAAGAATTTATCAGCTCAAAATCCAACTGGCTTGGGGTGTCAGCGGTTTTATCCGGCGCCATTGGTTATCAAACTAAAGCCCTTCAGCCGATTGAAGCGATCAATATGATTGGTGGCGGGCTTGCTCTGTTGTTTGTCCACGATACTATTGCAGGCAGCAAATGAAATTATATGCCTGGATTGCCGCCGGTCTTCTTTTGATTGGCATACAGTGGGGCTTATCGAATCTGCTTTATAAGGCCAAACTCACTGCCGCCGTAGAGGCGGCGCGAGAATACGAACAGAAACAGGCCGCTATTGCTCAGGATGTTGCTGTGGAGCTTGAGCGCAAGAAGACAAAAATAGAAGTGCGCACCCAGATAATCTATCGAACCATTGAAAAGTACATTGATCGTTCTGGCGATCAAATATGCCTGGATGATGAAGGGCTGAAAATATTCAATGGGGAATGGAAATGACTACCTATCATTTCCCTTTCTTTTTGATCGCTGTTCTGATCGTCATTATTTTGACGGGATGCGGTTCTCCTCCCCTGATCACCCGCGCCGCTCCCCCGGCGTCTGTGATTGAGCCGTGTCCCGTCACCCCAAAAGCCCTGGATGGAAAGAAAAGCACCCTACTGAAAATAACCGTTGAACGCCAAAAACTTTACGACCAATGCGCCAGTAAAGTCGAGGCCATGAGAGAGATTGAGTCTAAACGATGAACTTTATCAAACTAATAACAGACGTGAGGTCTTTAATAGGGCTTTTAGCCGTATTAGGAGCCTTTGCGGTGTGGGCTGCTGATACTCGCTACGTTACACAGGATAAGCTCAGCGACGCTCAAAAGGCTTCTGAAGTGCGCCAGATTAACCGGGAAATCCAAGACCTGGAGATACAAAAAGGGTATACGTTGGATCAACGACAGGTTAAAATGATTGAGGCGCGAATCGCCGTCAAACAAAACCAAATCAAAGACACTGAATGAAGCTTTTACTTGAGCGTTTTGGATCAATCCCAGGTCATGGGACAATTGGCAGAATGACTGGGGTGGATTTTGAATGCTACACAATGGAACGGATATGGAATAATAATGCCCCTGGTGATAGCTGTGTTCCACGTGGAACCTATCAGCTTGAGCCCCATAGCACCCAGGCGCACCCAGGTGTTTATGCCCTGGTTAATCGAGATCTGGGGGTGAGTCATTACCCAGAATCTGGTATTCCGCGTAGCGCTATCCTGATCCATTCCGCCAATTTTGCCCGCGAACTTAGGGGCTGTATTGCGCCAGGGTCGGCTATTTCATGCTCTGGTGAGTTAATGGTCACTAACTCGGTGGTGACGCTGGCCCGGTTGAAAGAAATTCTTTTTAACGGTGAAAACCACACGTTAGAAATTACCTGGAAAACATACGAATGACGCTAAGCTGCGTTTTAGGAAGCATGATCCTTGGGATCAGTCTTGTTTTTGTCCTTGTTGGCGTTTTGTTTTTAAACGGAAAAGATGAATAAGTTATCACTAATATTCTTATGTTTATCGGACACTAATCTGCAATGGCTGCCGGTTGAAATTAAAACCGCACCCGGATGGGTGGCAAAAGACCGTTGGGAGCAGCGGGTTTATTGTCGTTGAACCAAACATGGGTTGAACCCACGGTACATTTTTCGCATGGAAATCCTTTTTCTGGGGTATTGGATTGCTTCCTGATCATTTCCATTTTTTCAGAATTCCACAGCCCCATAATTCCAACATCCTGATAGTTCCCTAGCGGGAATTCATCATACCAAGAAGAACAGCAAGGGTACCCTACCCCATTCCAGCCTATGACAAGCCGTTGCCAGGGCTGGGCGCAACGTTTTCTCCCTACCGACACAAACCTCCCAGACAACAACCTCCCGTCCTGCCCCCTATCTGAGGCGGGCCTTATACGAATATCCCTTGTATACCGTAAAAACTTCTCGACAAACGAAACCGCTTCATGATCATTTTGTTTTTGTTGCGTCATTTGTATCCTGAGTTTTGTCCTTCCTTTATTTTTCTCTCTAAAAAATTCCAATCTTTGTACCAATTTATCCCATGACGCCCCTACCCGGATGCTCTCATAGGTTTCTTTTGTTGCGCCATCTACCGAAACGATTAATCGATCTAACCCGCCATCAATTAAATTTTCGATCCTCTCCTCAGATAACGCAACTAAGTTTGTGTTTAATTGCACTTCTTTAATGTCAGCACATTTAGCGAGAAGCACAAAATTTTCAAGCTCTTTGTGTAAAGCTGATTCCCCCCTGAACTGAAATTTTATTGATGGAATGCCAAGAAATGCAGCCTCGTTAATTAATGAGGCTGCCATGTCATTCGGCATCATTCCCTTTTCTGTTATTGGATCAAAACCATGTCTACACATAGTGCATTTTAGATTGCAATGGTTTGTTAGTTCAATATCCAAATGCAGCGGAACCCTGAAATGGATATTAAACCTTTCAGCTAACCACCATTTTATTCTATAAAATTTCATAGTTTTCTACATACCATTCAACAGTGTCAATAATCAATTTTTCTATTTTTGTATTTGGTTCATAATTCAACAAAAGTTTAGCGTTGTTAATGTCAACGATATTGGTTAAAGCCTCACCCGGCCTTGGCTGTAGATTAATTATCTCAGCACCTGTAATTCTTGCGACGATCTTGGCGATATCATACACCGATATTTGAGTCCCTGAACCGATAGCTATCGGCCCACACCTACCGCCAAATCTGGATTCAGAGGCGGCCTTAATTGCTCCGCAAATATCATCAACATGAACCATGTCTCTTGTTTGAAGACCCGTCCCGTTTATGTATATTTTCTTTTCTTTCAAAGCTGTTTTACAAAAAGAAGCGACAACAGAGGACTTTTCTACAGAGAACGGGCCGAAGACGTTGGTAAAACGTAGAACGATAATATCGAGCTTGTTTACTGTTTGATACGCTTTTGCAATCGCTTCATTGCAAGCCTTTCCCGCGCCATAGTGGTGAGTGGGATGATCGGCCGCCGAGCTGGAGGCAAGAATTATCTTTATGTCAGAGTTAATTCTGTTGACAGCTTCGAGCACATTAACTGTGCCGAGCACATTAGTTTCAAATGAGGCTAATGGTAATTTATTGCATTGTGGTATCCCAGAGATTGCCGCAAGATGAATGATACAGTCCGGCCTCCCATTATCAATGCTGTCCATCACCCTATGGAAATCTACAACATCATCAAACTCACTATCAGTGATATCTAATCCAAGAAAATCAATATCAGGATTGTTGCGTAAAAATGCAGAACCGATAAAACCCTTGTAACCAGTAATTAAGTATTTCATTTTGTCACCCCGTATTTTTCCTCTAGCATTTTCCTCACCTTCTCCCGTTCCTCAATATTTGTTGACATACTCTCATGCCCAGTCCTATAGAAGTATAGCGGAAGCGGTAAATGTTTGGAGACATAACCATCCCGTCGGAACCGGCACCATAAATCAAAGGCCTCTTGATATTGAAGCGATTCATCATACCCACCTAGTGCCTCGAATGTTTCCCGCCTGATTAGAACACCGCAGGCATGCTCCAGCTTCTCATGGTGCCTAACGCTATCGCCGCCAAAATAATCACAATGCACAGCATCACAGTTATACGACGCCGCGACCCTTACCAACAAGCCAACAGTCATAGGCGTAATACTATCATCCGCATCAACCCGCATAAAATATTCCCCAGTGGATGCATTTATGCCCCTATTGGAAGCGGCCGCTAGCGATTGCGGATCAGTGCGAATGATTACTGCATCCCGATGGGTGCTCGCATATTCGATCATCTCATCAACAACCACCGAGCCCCCATTATTAACAATAATCAGTTCGTTGCCATAATGCTGAGACTCAATACTGTGGATACACTCGGCCAAATACTCGACATACGCCTCGTGAGCTACCACTATCACCGATACCTTTTTGCTGTTCATAAACCCCCTGTCTGTAGGTCAGAAATTTTCTCGCAAAAAACCAAAGAACCGGGAAGAAAGGCAAGCCCCCCCTCCCCCCAATAGCTTTATTGGGATGAAGCTGTCGCATATCGGGTTTCCCCTCACGGCAGGAAGTCGTAAGAATCCAAGAAAGAAAAAACAGAAATTCACTGTAAAACTGCCAATGAACTTGTGTTTTTGCTCTGGCGAAGTTGACAAGGAGGGTGTGGGGATATAAGATTCTTCCACACCCTCTTAATTCGCAAACTAAGAGTAACTTGACATCTCCCCGGTGTCAAGTGTGACGAACCCCCGAAAGGGGGTTTTTCATTTGAGCACCTCATTGTCTACTCCTCCTCATACTTTAAAATTTTATGAATTCTTTGTTTTGATACCCCCATAATCAAACCGATTTTATCCAGTTTAAACCCATTTTTACGCAACGTTACCGCCACGCCACGCCTGGCCTTCCACGCATCCAGCTGAAGTTGTCTGGGTGAATCTTTTAAATCTTTTAAATCTTTTAAAACTTTACCGCTATTCATGTGAACCTCTCTTTTTTTATTTCCCAAAACATGTTGACATTATAAATCACTAGGCCTAAAATGTATACATGAGACCGAATATATTTATGAAAGAAGACTATGACCAATTACATGCGGCGGCCCGGCGCTATTGGCTGGATGAGCTCAACAGCTCTGAAGAGGCTATCAATGTGTGGGGCTATATGCTCGAAGACTTAACTCTATCGAAATCCTTGATCCGGGCAATTCAGGAAAAGGGCTGGGATGAGATTGGGAGCTTGCTCTCGCTGGAGTTTTCCAACGCGGTTGAGAAATTAGCAACACTGTATGCCGATCGTGATGCCCGTCGCTGCATCGACAGAACCCACATAGCCGGATCATGGTAGGAGTTTTAAATGGCAAATGATTACTATATCAGGGAGCCTGATATTATGAACGAACTTGATACCACAGAAATACAGGAATATCTCTATTTTGAGGCCTTCAAGATTATGAAGGAATTGTATTGCCTGGATGATGATTTTTTTCAATTCGTTCGTTGTTTAGATAACACCTTCAACCACAACATGGGGAAAAAATATGATTTACAAACAGATCGTAAACACTAAATACGGCCCAAAAGCGGAGTGCGTCAACGATAAGGGGGAAACAAAACAGTACACCATGTCCCCCCTTGCATTGCAAAAAGCAATGTCTTTTACGCCTGGATTGGAAATATGGGCAAAATGGGGGAAGGATCAGGCGGGATATGTCTTTGTTGAAGAATGGACAAATATTGCCCCTATCAAAAAACCTTATACGGGTTCTGGTGGATCACAGGCGTATGATCCAAAGACCTTTGTGTCTAACGTGGTAGGGCAGGCTATCGCCTCAAAGGCCATTGTCAGCCCCGATCAGATCGATGCTTGGGCTAAGGCGGCTTGGAAGGCGATCAACTCCCTGGCCCCCGCTGTGGCAGCTGAGGGTATCGCCTTAGTGCGAGCTGCCGTTGCTCCACAGCAAGCGCCCTATCAAGCCGTACAGCAGCCCCCTCAGGGAAATCAAAACCCCCAGGGCTGGGATCAGGCCTATCCAGACTTTAACGACGATATTCCGGCGTTTTAATCATGGACACTTACCCTCTTTACAATGGTGACGTTATTTTGACGTTTGATGACAAAAAACACGTCTATCGAGTCAATGACGAAATTGTCCCGTCTGTTACGGGGATCGTTGAGGCAATTGGCGGAAAATTTTCGATTGGCGCCGGTTGGGCGGCGAAAATGTGCGGGGAATATTTGGAGGCCAACCTAACGCCGGAAATTGCACAAGATGAAATCCAGCTAAAGGCTTTTGCAAAAGAAATGAAATCACAGCACAGGAAGAAGACGGAATTCGCCGCCGACATCGGGACTTTAGTGCATGATTTTTTACACAAGTTTATGACCAAGCAAAACCCATCCCAACCAAACAACCCGCAAGCCGCGACCGCCTGCAAAAAGTTTATTGAATGGTCAAAAAATCATGATATTGAAGTGCTGGGTTCTGAGAAGAAAATATATTCACAAATCTTTAAGTATGCTGGCACTTATGATCTCGATTGTATGTTTGATGGTGAACGAACCATGATCGACTTTAAAACGTCCGCCGCCGTCTATCCTGAGAATTTTATTCAGCTAGGCGGGTATATCATAGCCGTAGAAGAGGAGCTTGGTGCTAATGAGGATGTTTTTAAATCATCCATGATCATCCGCTGCCCCAAAGACGGGAACGATATTGAGATTAAGCGAACCAACAGCGTCGTAAGAGATACGACTGCTTTTATGTCAGCGGTAGACATATATAGGCGATTAGCTGATCTTAAAACCTATTTGGCGAAAGCTGGATAACCGGCACGGCGGCCCCGTGAGAAAAAGGAGCAAAGACGATGAAAAAATTAATTTTTGTTTTGCTGGCATTATCAGGAACGGCAAATGCTGATCCATTTAGTCTGGTAATTGGTGCAAGCCTAAATCTGTTGCCGGTGAGCGTTGGTTATTTGGCTGGCATGCGTGATACCAATGTCCCCGCATGTTTTAGCGAGCCACAACACAAGGTCGCCTGGAAAAATAACCCAACCGGCTATAATTTTTATACCGGTGGGTGTGATTATATTGCCAAAAAAGAACAGTTAGTAGAAGTTAAATAGCACAACACGAGACCTCGTGTGAATGTGGTCTTCCGCGCCCGGCGGAAGGTGCGAAATATCCGGGCACCATTTAAGGCGAAGCATTATGTTAGGTGAGTCTCTCAACAATAAGTTTCACGACGCGCTTGGCCCCGCGCTTGACCACGCGCTTTACGATGCGCTTGACCACGCGCTTTACGATGCGCTTTACCACGCGCTTTACCACGCGCTTTACGATGCGCTTTACCACACGCTTTACCGCACGCTTAACCGCACGCTTACCTCCGCGCATGACGCCCCCCTCGCCCAACTTCAGAAGGAAATAAAAAATGTTAGGTAAATCTCTCAATGATAAGTTTTACGACGCGCTTCGCCCCGCGCTTGGCCACGCGCTTGACCCCGCGCTTGACCCCGCACTTCGCGACGCGCTTGACCACGCGCTTTATCCCGCGCTTTACGATGCGCTTCGCTTCGCGCGCGCCGCCCCCCTCGCCCAACTTGAGCAGGACTAGAAAATGCTAGGTGAGTCTCTCAATAATAAGTTTTACACCGCGCTTGACCACGCGCTTTACCGCGCGCTTCTCCCCGCGCTTGACCCCGCGCTTTATCCCGCGCTTTACAGTGCGCTTCGAGTCGCGCTTTACCGCACGCTTGGCCCCGCGCTTCTCACCGCCCTCGCCCAACTTGAGCAGGACTTAAAAAATGTTAGGTGAGTCTCTCAATAATAAGTTTTACACCGTGCTTGACGACGCGCCTGCCCAAACGCTTTACCGCGTGCTCCACAACGCGCTTGGCCCCGAGTTTAATCGCACACTTCGCCGCGCGCTTTACCGCACGCTTGACCCCGCGAATGACGCCGCCCTCGCCCAACTTCAGCGGGACTTAAAAAATGTTAGGTAAATCTCTCAATAATAAGTTTTACGCGCTCCACGACGCGCTTCGCCCCGCGCTTGACCCCGTGCTTGACGACGCGCTTGACCCCGCGCTCCACGACACGCTTGACCACGCGCTTTACCGCACGCTTGACCCCGCGAATTACGATATCCTCGTCCAACTTCAGCGGGAAATAAAAAATGTTAGGTAAATCTCTCAATGATAAGTTTTACGACACGCTTCGCCCCGCGCTTGACCACGCGCTTCGCGTCGCGCTTCTCGTCGCGCTTGGCCCCGCGCTTTATCCCGCGCTTCGACGCACGCTTTATCGCACGCTTGAACGCACGCTCCACGACACGCTTACCCCCGTACTTGACGATATCCTCGTCCAGCTGGAACGAGACATAACAAAGGAAACCTGATATGAAAATATCAACAGCACTGCAATTACTGGTCGATACCGATGAAATATGCGGCCGCCTCAAGGGATCATGCGACGCGCTGGAATATCAGATAAAAGTCATGGAGGCAACCGGTTATCTTGAAGCGTCTGGAACGCAAGACGAACGAAAGTCTAGGGCAAGAACAACGGAGGCATATATAGCATTGACACATGACTATGGTAGTACCAGGATCGACTATGAAATTATAGCGGCAAAGCGAAAGACAGCTGAATTAACTATTGAAGTCTGGCGGTCAGTTAACGCTAATCGACGCCGTGGCAATATATGAAGAAGAAACATATAAAGAAAAAAATGACGTTGCCAAGGCTTAAAAAAAAGGTATGGAAAGCTTTCAGCATTTATATACGGCATCAAACAAAAGAATATATACCATGCTATACATGCGGGCAAGTGAATCACTGGACTTGCCTGCACGCTGGGCACGCGATAGCCGGAAGACATAACGGAGTTCTATTTGATTTATTTTTAGTA
>Ga0315281_10000910_pt1 | contig 42614 bp, 37 predicted proteins | sample YL17G07_0_MG_FD_204540 | JGI IMG/M metagenome (GOLD analysis project Ga0315281, IMG submission 204540) | Sediment microbial communities from Yellowstone Lake, YNP, Wyoming, USA - YL17G07_0 | ecosystem: Environmental > Aquatic > Freshwater > Lake > Sediment | place: USA: Wyoming | collected...
CGTTCTCGACGGCTTCCGCCCGTATACAACCATGGTCAGGATCTCGGCGGGCAGCACCACGAATGTTTACACTACACTCCAGCCACTGTCTTTATCACCAAATTCGATATATGTCACTTCAGATCCCACGAATGCCTTTGTCTATCTTGATACTATATACAAGGGCAAAACCCCGCTCACCATGACCGGCATCAGCCCGGGAGACCATGCAGTTGAGCTGAACGCTCCCGGCTATCACAGCTGGAATACGACAGTCAGTCTTCCCGGTGGCAGCACCCGCACGGTATCTGCAACGATGATATCCCTTGTCCCTGCCGTCTCAGGCACAACGGTCACTGTAATAGGTACACCAACACCGACATCGACAAAAGCAGGTGCAGCACCCGTAGTTGTGATAGCGGCACTTGGAATTACCGGGCTTGTTGCAGGGATCATGTGCAGGAAAAATTAACCAGAAAGGCTGGGCGATATTTTTTTTTAAGATTGTGGGAACCCGGCGTTTACCCGGATCAGCACGTCATTACTCATCCATGCACGCTTATTCATTGAATTTTTTGTACAGGTGATTTGCCACAAACTGGAAAATCAAAATGAAGATCACCAGCACGAGAATATCCAAGAGCGGCGAAAAGAGCGACGTGCCGGTATACCCATACGCGATCATATCATTTCCATACGTGAGAGGGGAGAAAAACGCGATCACCTGGCCGATCTGTGGCATGGATGATATTGGGATAAAGACACCTGAGATGAAGATAAGCGGCAGCCGAACAGTGTTGAGTATGGACATCACTTCTCCGACGTTCTCAGTAGGGTACGCGGCAAACAGGGTCCCGAGTGTCGCAAAGCAGAACGCGGTCAGCGCCATAGCAATCACCAGAACAAGTGCATGGACAATCGGGGTGCTGAACACAATGATACCAAAGATAAGCGGAAGACACGCGATACCCAGACTGTAAAGAAAACCGCTCGAGCTCTCACCAAAGACCAGCGAATGGAGTGAGATCGGTGCCGACAGCAGCCGGTCAAAAGTCTTTACCCGACGTTCAATAGGTATCGAGACCGGCTCTATTGATGAGGCTGAAAAAAGGAGAGTGATCGAGATCAGACCCGGAATGAGGGTACCGGGTGGGGCGTTCTTCCCGATGGCAAAGGCAAGGAACATGAAGAGCGGGAAGAGGATGCCCATCACGATGATGTTGGGCTTGAGATAATAGATCCTCATATCCTTTCTTGCGATCGCCCATGCACCAGACATTTCCCAGGAAAGACGTTCCGTCAACTTCTTTTGATCAATCAATGGCATGGACTGCACCCCCTGTCCGCTGCAAGCCAGTCAAACGGATGAACACGTCTTCGAGGCTCGGACCCAGCGTCGTGATACTGATCACTTTGAGATTATGGGCGTGAGCATATGCCATAACGGCGTCGATAACTTCAGATGGATCATCCGTATAGAGCTTGAACTTGTCACCGGCCTTGTGTGCATCATTTACCTTTGGAAGTTGGCGAAGCCCGTCCAGCTGGTCTGCAGAATTGTGGTCGAACGAGAACTCGATTGATTGGACGCTCTGGATCGTTTTCTTCAGCCGTTCCGGTGCATCAATGGCAGCAATATTGCCTTTATTGATGATCGCCACCCGGTCGCACATGATATTTGCCTCCTCAATATTATGTGTCGTCAAAAAAACTGTGACGCCATCGCGGATGAGATCCGTAACCACATCCCGGATGATAAGATTACTCTGGACATCGAGACCTGATGTGGGTTCATCCAGGAAGAGCAGGCGCGGGCTGTTAACCAGACCCATCGCGATCGTCAACCGTCGCTTCATCCCTTTGGAAAACCCGTGCACGATTTCATTGCGCCGATCGTATAACCCAAAGAGAGTCAACAGTTCTGCAGATTTCATCTCTCTTTCTTTCCTTCCCACATGATAGAGTTCTGCTGAAAACATCATATTCTGCCACGCAGTCAGGTCATCGTATACATTCGAGGTCTCGGATACGATCCCCATTGACTGCCGTGCGGCGATGGTGTCGTGCTCGATATCATGGCCGAAGATGGTTGCCGTCCCCGAAGTCGGGTGGGAGATACCCGTCAGAATACGGATAGTAGTGGTCTTGCCGGCGCCGTTTGGACCTAAAAAACCAAATGTCTCTCCTATGCCGACCGTGAAATTCACGTCGTTCAGGGCGGTGAGTGTTCCAAATTGTTTGGTGAGATGCGAGACCTCTATCGCATACATGATATTCTATACTTGTACCGAAGACGTTAAATTATCCTTTAGGGGCACTATGGTTCCTTGACAAAGGCTAAAAATTTTCACGGTATTTCACCCTGCACCATCTGTTTCGGTGCATCTCTGCTACTGGCACCTGTGATACCAGTCCCTATGCCCAGCACAAAACGGCCTCCTGATGAGCTGCATGAATAGGTATATACCCCATGACCCCGAGCATCCGTGTATGGGAGGAATTCTCGATAACCCAAAGTTCCGCGAACGAAGATTCGTGTTCTCAGACCGGCAGGACGCGGGAAAGAAACTGGGTGCATGCATCAGGTCACATCTGGAATACCCTGACCCGGTAGTAATTGCCATTCCAGCCGGAGGGGTTCCTGTCGGAAAGGAGGTTGCACTGGCGCTCGGAGCACCGTTAGAGCTTGCGATTGTGAGAAAAATACAGATCCCTGGCAATACTGAAGCGGGTTTTGGTGCAATAACCTGGGACGGTCAGGTATTGATCAACGAACGGTTACGTGAAGCACTCGGGCTGTCGCAAGGTGAGGTCGATGCCGTCGTCACTTTGACCAGAAAAAATGTACAGGAGCGGATTGCCCGGTTTACCAGCGGGAGACCGTTTCCTGATCTGGCAGGAAAAACGGCCATCCTGGTTGATGACGGGCTTGCCTCCGGGTTCACCATGCTGGCTGCGATACAGAGTATCCACACCTCCGGACCAGCACGCATTATTGTCGCGGTTCCTACCGCTTCCGCGTCTTCAGCTGAACGTATTGCCGCAGAAGTGGATCAGCTGATCTGCCTGAACATACGGAGCAGCAAGCGGTTTGCTGTTGCCGAAGCATATGAACACTGGTACGACCTTGATGATCGGGAAGTAATCGAAGAACTGGCGAGTATGGTTGACCGCTAAGCGGCACCCTCCTTTTATTCAGTTTTTTCTGATTTTTCTGAAAAATATAAATAGTTGAAAAATTCACTACTACTATGAGGAATCACGTGCCCATAAAAAAACCGAATACTCAAAAACCTGTATCCGCAGAGCAATCCTGTGGGTGTACTACCCCTGGCGGATGCCGCATGGAAGCAGTCCTGAGCGTAGACGATCGCGGGCAGATGGTGCTCCCCAAGGATGTGCGGGAAAAAGCAGGTATCCGCACGGGAGACAAGCTCGCCCTTATCAGCTGGGAGAAGCAGGGGCAAATCTGCTGCCTTGCACTGATGAAAGCCGAGAACCTGAGTGGCATGGTAAAAGACGTTATTGGTCCGCTTATGAACGGGCGGGACTAAGGGAGCATCCGATGGATACAACACAATCCTGCGGCTGTTCCTGCACACCCGGGATCCCGTCACTCCCGTGCGGTTGCACCCAGAGCAAAAAAGAGACCCCCGGCATCCGCACCGCTACCAGCACGATTACCATTGACAACCGGTTCGACCATTTTCTTGCCCGCTGGGGGGTAAACAGGATGGGTCACACCGTCAGACCCGGTCTGTACCAGCTCGGCAACCCCGATGAAGACTCCCCGGTCTTCGCATCTGCAAATTACACGCTCAGTTTCGATGCACTGCGTTCAGCACTCGCGGGCATCGATGCGTATCTTCTTGTACTCGATACCAAAGGAATCAATGTCTGGTGCGCTGCGGGAAAAGGCACGTTCGGTAGCGCTGAACTGGTCCGTTCCATCGAATGTACCGATCTTGCTCATGTTGTCCGGCACCGCACTATCATCCTCCCCCAGCTGGGTGCCCCCGGTGTTTCGTGGCCGGAAGTCTTGCGCCGCTCCGGGTTCAAAGTCGAGTACGGTCCCGTCCGGGCAAGCGATCTCCCCCGGTACCTGAAAACCCATACGGCAACTCCCGAAATGCGACGTGTCCTGTTCCTGCTCGCCGATCGGCTGGCACTCATTCCTGTAGAGCTCGTCCACGCGGCATTGCCAGCCATTGCCGGGGCACTTATCCTCTTTTTCTTTGCAGGCCCTCTCGCAGCACTTGCGGCAGTCACGGCAGTTCTTGCCGGTACCGTCGCCTTTCCCATCCTCCTCCCCTTCCTCCCCACACGGGATTTTTCGACGAAAGGACTTATTCTCGGTACGATCGCTGGTCTCCCCTTTGCAGGAACCTTTGCATTGAACCCCTCCGGCCCGGTATGGATGAACGCAGCAGGTACTGGTATGGCATTTCTTGTCATGCCGGCAGTAACCGCGTACCTTGCGCTCAATTTTACCGGCTGTAGCACGTCCACATCGAGGACAGGGGTAAAAAACGAGATTTTCCGCTACGTTCCGGTCATGGCAGTCATGGCAGCCTCGGGCGTCGTGCTGGGCATTCTTCTGGGATTGCTGGGCTGGCTTGAGGTGATCTGATGTTTGACAGTTATCGCGGGAACACGCTCCGGTACGATCCGGATCGCTGCATTAACTGCGGTATGTGCAGCAGGGTCTGCCCGCATGGTGTGTTTGTTCCCGGTAGGGAGACTGCAGTACTGTCGGCATCCGTTTCGTGTATGGAATGCGGTGCCTGTGCCCTGAACTGCCCGGTGCAGGCGATCACGGTGCAGAGCGGGGTCGGGTGTGCATGGGCGATGATCAGCGCTGCACTGCGGGGCAGGGATATGGACAGCGGGGAGTGCAGTTGCGGTGGAGAACAACCAGGAAGCTGCTGTGGTGCGGCACAGGAAAAGTCGGAATGATTTTAGGGAATAGTACCATTCCAAACACTACCTTTTCTGTACTTGCATCAAAGATACCCGGTGATGGTACTATTCCCCCTCAGGTATTCAGATAACGCCTTGATAGAAGGCGAGGCGGTCTGCAAACGGTCTGACGGTATCAACAAGAACGGCCTGCTCCTCTTCTTCCATCGGTGAGGAATCCTTACCTGTCCGCGCAAGGAGTCGTGCCTCCTCCGGTGTCGAACAACCGGCAATAACAAGGTCGACATCCTGGGAAAGGGCAAACCGGATCAGGACCTCAGGCAAAAGTCCTGCCTTGGGCAGGATATAGTTCCCGGCACCCATCGTCTTCATGCCAATCACACCTATACCCCGCTCCCGTGCCACTGGTATAACACGGTCAAGAAATCCGCCTATGGCAGATTCTACCGGATTGACCGGAAGGAGTACCGAATCGATATCCCAGTGAGTGACTGCATGGAGCAGAACTTCGGGGTCATGATGCCCGGTCACCCCGATTCCCAAAGCAGTCCCTGTTTCACGTGCATGATAGAATGCCTTGAGGGCACCACCTGATCCCTCAATCCGGCGGATATCATTACTGTTCCGGACATCATGGATTTGCCAGAGCCCATGTCTATCACGACCCATGCGGGAGAGTGTTCGTGTCAGGTCTGCCGATGCGCCTTTCGCATCTCTCTGTGCCGATTTGCTGGTCTGGAAGGCGAGAGTTTTCCAGTCCGGGTGCTGATCCCAGAAACGGCCGTAATATCGTTTCACTGTCCGCGTAAGCAGGTCGGAATCGAAATACCGGATTCCACCCTCGTATGCCGCTTCAAGCATCTTTTGTGTTTCCTGTTCCCGTCCCTCCGTGCGAAGTACTCCTTCACCCCCGAGCCCAATCCGGTACACATTGCCAATCAGCCGCCGGAGCCTGCTATCCCCTGCCATGTGAATATCATACTCTGTCGGGACTATAAAACCTGTGGAGGAGGGCAGGGAAAACCGGCTTAACACAATCAGCACCCCCCCCCGGTACAATAAAAAAGTGGCCGCAGGCAAAGCAATAAACCCTGCAGGATGAGAAGATACCTGTGATCACCCACCTCTTCCCGAGTGGATTGAGGCAGTTGATAGTTACCTGATCAGGACATACAGGGTGTTTTTGATGAAAAAAAGAAAAAAACTGACCTATGTTGATCTTCTTGCCGATGACACTTTCCATAGCGGATACGAAAAAGCACTGGAACAGATACAGTCAGAGCTTGGCCGCTCCCACCCGATCATCATCGGAGGCAGCGAAATATTTTCTGCAGAGGAGTCCGAGGTTCTCTCTCCGATTGATCAACGGATTGTCATCGGAAAATTCACGGCTGCAACACCGGTCCAGATAAGATCAGCTATTGCTGCTTCCAGCGACGGATTTCCCGCATGGCGTGACAGGGACTGGAAAGAACGCTCCGGAATTATTCAGAAAACCGCCGGGATCCTTGACTCACAGAAATTCCTCCTTGCAGCACTTATTACCTGTGAGTGCGGTAAGAACCGTTACGAGGCTGTCGCGGAAGCAGAGGAAGCTGTTGACATGCTCCGTTATCATGCAGAGATTTACAAAAAGCAGAGAGGTTTTGTCGTTTTCACGCGTCCTGAAAGTACGGGGGCGGAGAGCCGGAGCGTCATGCTGCCGTACGGGGTCTGGGCGGTCATTTCGCCGTTTAATTTCCCGCTTTCCCTTGCGGCCGGAATGGCGGGAGCAGCTTTGATTACGGGAAATTCAGTTGTTCTCAAACCGACCAGTATCGCGCCCTTCTCCGCGCTGAAACTGTTTTATGCATTCACTGCTGCAGGAGTGCCGGCTGATGCAATCCAGTATATCACCGGGCCCGGTGAACAGTTCGGCGATATTGTCACCGCTCATAAGAACATTGCCGGTATCGCGTTCACCGGTTCGCGTACCGCAGGTATGTGGCTCAATCGCACATTTGCGGCCAGACAACGCTTTATCAAACCGCTCATTTTCGAAATGGGGAGCAAGAACCCGGTTATTGTGACGCAGCACGCTGATCTCGATAAAGCAGTTGAAGGAATTTATAAATCTGCGTTTGGATTCAGCGGACAGAAGTGCAGCGCTGCATCCCGTATCTATGTTCACGAGTCAGTTGCAGACAGGTTCATAGGCCAACTTCGCAGACAGGTGGAGAGCCTTGTTATGGGCGATCCCAGGGAAAGAGAGACGTTCATCAGCCCGCTGATTAATAGAGAAGCAGTGCAGACATTCAGAGATTCTGTTGAGATGATAAAAAAGGATGGGGGGCGGATCATCACCGGAGGAAATGTGCTTAAAGGAGGTATATTCTCGCATGGGTATTATGTGGAACCCACCCTTGTCAGTGGCCTGACGAGAGGACACCCGCTGGTACGGCAGGAGCTGTTTGTACCGCTCCTCATTATCGATACCTTCCAGACCCTTGCCGAGGCGATTGAGGAAGCTAATGCAACAGATTACGGGTTGACAGCCGGCATCTTCTCTGAAAACGACGAAGAGATTGCATATTTTTTCGACACCGTCCAGTCGGGTGTTACCTATGCAAACCGACGCGGTGGGGCTACGACTGGCGCATGGCCGGGGACCCAGTCCTTTTGCGGCTGGAAGGCGAGCGGGTCCACGGGTAAAGGCATCGGGGGTCCCTATTACCTCCTTTCATATGTGCGGGAACAGGCACAAACCCGTATACGATAAGATTTTTTACCGGCGAACAATTTCTCTCAATCTGCCTTATGGCAACACCTGTTATGGTGTATTTCTGCTCATATCCGGAGAGAGTCCATGGAGACCGGTCCGTAAAAAACTGATGCGACTTCACGGGACGGGGGACCTGCCAAGATGTTCAAGGGTTGCCAGGTATCGTTCCCGTCGCTGGAAGTAGGCCTGCCCCCCCGGCCCGTACGGGACATATTCGGCTACCTTCCACCCGTCTGCTGCCATTCCCGTTTTCGTGCGTTCTGCAAGCCCTTTCAGAAAGGCAAATTCAATGAGATCTTTATGATCACGCATCTCTTCCCTGAGCCAGGCGATCAGCACAGGATCATGAGTTGCAGCGCAAAACGAGGTGCCGGCCGAAATGAGGGTCCTGGCATGCATCCTGAACTGCTCCTGGATGGCGGTAAAGTCACTGGTATCCCCGAGGTATGCCCCCTTTACAAGCCGCACGGTGACTCCCGCGTTCATACACACTGCAAGGTCCCGTGATGTACGGTCAAGGTACGCCTGCAGGGCAAGAGTTACCGGTCCCCCCTCCCTCGCGAGGTCGAGAGTTGACTGGAGGGTATTTCCGACAAGAGAGCGGCCTTCCATATCAATCTCGAACGGCACCCCGCAATCCCGTGCCTCATGAAAGAGAAGCGACAGATTCCTGGCATACTCCCCATGATCGAAAAGGATCCCGATCGCAGACGGTTTTATGGAAAAGGAGATCCCAGCCGACTGTTGGCCGGCTATCCGGATCCCCGTGAGATGCACCATCAAGGCCTGCTGTGATTCTTCAGGAGTCCGTGCATATTCTCCGATCGCAGCAAGTGTACAACGGATGTGCTGCCGGGTTCTTTCCGTGCACCATTGCATGGCGCTTGCCAGATCCGGCACCGACCAACGATCTTCCACGATAATCCCGGATCAATTTTGTTATTTCCTGTCATATCAATTTCATCCTGCTGTTTTTTTTCTGATGACATGCAGGATTGCCAGAGCGTGGACGGGATAATTGCCCTCATTATGATTTTAACCGGAACATATCTTTCATCTAGGTGGAGGTGATTATACTAGGTCGTTTTAGAAGGGATGCGTATGGCTCGATGGAAGTGCAGTGTCTGCGGTTATATCTATAACGAAACAACAGGTGATTCTCCGGCGGGAATTCCTGCAGGAACACCGTTTGAAAACCTTCCTGATACCTGGACATGCCCGGTCTGCGGTGCAGGAAAAGAGGCATTTGGCAAGCTGCCTGCAGCAGAAGATACCCATGAAGGTTCGGCAACGACGGTCTCTGACGTGCTTGTAGCCGAACTGGTCGCATGGGGGGTGAACCTGATATTCGGGATTCCCGGAACATCATCACTCGGGATTGTGGAAGCGATCCGGAAAAATCCGAATGTACGGTATATCGTGGTCCGTCACGAGGAGAATGCGGCAATGGCCGCTTCGGCATACAATAAATTGACCGGCAGGATTGCCGCGTGCTTGACGATCGCCGGTCCCGGGGCAACCAACCTTGCCACCGGGCTCTATGATGCAAAAGAAGATCACGCACAGGTCCTCTCCCTGAACGGGCAGGTGGAGACCCAGTACACCGGCCCCGGGGGTATCCAGGAGATAGACCAGGACGCATTCTTTCGCCCGATTACCGTTTATAATAATACCGTTTATGAGAAGAACAAGGCAGTTCTGCTGCTGACCCGTGCCCTCAGGTATGCGATTATCTACAAGGGTGTAGCACAGATATCGGTCCCCAATGATATCCAGAAACAGCCGCTGGATTCGCGTTTCTGTACCCGGGAGGCGTGCATCAGCAGTCCTGATATCCTTCCACCCGATGGTCGTCTGAAAACAGCTGCCACTGCAATTAACAATGCTAAAAACCCGGTAATCCTTGCCGGCTGGGGAGCGTACCCTGAAGGCCGGACCATACTTGCCATCGCGGAGAAGATCAAGGCACCGATCCTCACCACGTTCCGGGCAAAGGGAATCCTCCCGGAAGACAACCCGTATGTAATCGGAATTCTGGGAAATGTCGGATCCCCGCAGGCACGCACCCTGGTAAACGAAGCCGATCTCATCATCACCTTCGGAGTAGGTTTCTCAAAATTCACCAATGTACCGGAGGAAAAACCTTTCGTCCAGGTTGATATTGACCCGATCAAACTCGGGAAAAACCAACAGTCAGTCGGACTCTGGGGGAGCTGCAGCCTGGTGATTCCAGGACTCCTCTCACTGCTTCATGAGAGGAAAGAGGAAGGAGTAAAAAAACGCCTTGCTGACATGAAGAAAGAATGGGATATGCAACGCGACAAGGAAGCAGACAGCAGTGCAGTGCCGCTCCGCCCGCCGTTTATCATGAAGGTGCTCTCGGATGTGATCCCCGCCGATGCGGTGATCTCACTTGACGTCGGGGAGAACCAGTGGTGGTTTGGCAGAAACTTCCGGATGAAACAGCAGCGGTTTGCGATGTCGGGTTACCTTGCGACCATGGGATGTGGTTTCCCCGGGGCAATCGCTGCAAAAATTGCCTACCCTGACAGGACGGTCTTCTGCATTACTGGTGACGGGGGTTTTTCCATGGCAATGGGAGACTTCGTGACTGCTGTAAAATATAATCTTCCGATGGTCGTTGTCGTCCTGAATAACCGCCAACTGGGTATGATCCAGGTCGAACAGATGATGGAGAATTACCCGAACTTTGCAACCGATCTGCTCAACCCGGACTTTGCCCGGTATGCAGACGTGTGCGGGGGCATCGGAATCCCTGTCGGTCATCCTGAAGAACTCAGGCCTGCACTTCTCACCGCGATCTCCCTTAACCGACCAGTCATCATCGATGTAGATACCGACCCAAGACGGTTCTGACCTTTTGTCTTTCCACAGATTTTTTTCATCCCGTAGTGTCAACCGAATGCCAATTTCGCACACCTGGGAACACCTTATACCTTTATACGTGCGGGATTTCGGTATGGTCCGAGATCTCTGAGTTTGTGGTGCAGATATTTCTTATACTCAGCGCATGGACATCATTATTACCTGTCAACCGCGCAAAATCCCTGAGCTCTTCTGTCGACACTCTAAGGTAATTTTCAAGTCTTTTAGCGGATATATCCGGTTTTAAACGTTCACGCAGTTCTGGTTTCTGGGTGGTCACCCCAACCGGGCAGTTCCCGGTATCACAGATGCGATATTGCTGGCAGGCACAGGCCATAATCGCGGCAGTTCCGATTGCGATTGCATCGGCCCCCATGCAAAGTGCTTTTGCGAAATCCGATGAGATCCGCAAACCTCCGGTTATTACGAGTGAAATATCCCTGATGTTATTTGTATCCAGGTATTTTCTTGCACGATGCAGGGCAAATACGGTAGGGATTGATGTTGCAGCTTTGATATATTGCAGGGCTGCCCCGGTTGCACCTGGCCGCCCATCAATGGTGATGAAGTCAGGATCTGCGTATACCACTACAGCCAGATCCTCTTCAATGTCTCCGGCAGCGATCTTGACACCGATTGGTTTACCTCCGGAGGTTTCCCGGAGCCAATGCACTTTCTTTTTTAAGTCATCCTTGTTCCTGATATCGTCGTATGATGCCGGGCTGATGATATCCGTGCCTGCCGGATATCCCCGGATTTTTGCTATCTCATCTGTTACCTTTTCCGCAGGCAGCCGTGCTCCCATTCCGGGTTCTGCAGACTGCCCAAGCTTAATCTCAATTGCATCTGCGGATCTCAGGTTCTCCTCTGTGATGCTGTACCGGTTCGGCACGTATTCAAGGATATATTTAAAAGCAAACTGGCGGGACTCCGGGAGCATTCCTCCTTCCCCTGATCCCATGGCGGTCTTTGCTGCAGCTGTTCCTTTTGCGATTGCAATTTTAACCTCCTTTGAAAGTGCCCCAAACGACATGTGGGTTACATAGACAGGAGTTTCAATCATGAGGGGAAAGCGTGCTTTAGGGCCGATCACCGTCCGGGTATTAACTGCAGTCTCCTTGTTCAGAGGAATTCTGGCAATCTGGGCACCTTTGATCAGGATATCGTCCCAGGAGATAACCGGTTTTTTTGTCCGCATTGGTTCGATAATTGATTCCCCGGTCACTGCCATGGTATGGATATCTGCCATGTACTCTTCAAGTTCATCAGATGGGCGCTCCCATTCGGCAAGATACCCCGCCCCGCCCGCATGCTCACCGGAGATGGAATAACCCTGAACAGGCTTGAGATGAGTTTGGTCGGATCCGCAGATCGGACAGGCCCAGTCTGACGGGAACTGTACCGGTTCAGTGCCGGGCCGGATGTTGGTGATCGAATTACCGCGATCGGGTTCATACTCGAATGAGTTACAGACATTGCAGCGATAAAGGGTCATACGGATTTACCAGCACTTCTCTATCCGTTCTGGGATATCATAAGGATATTTGGGGGGGCAGAACAGGCAAGATTTTTCATCCCGCACTACAGCAGCGACGTGCAGGGAAGCAGATTTGATGGTTCTCTTTACACCAGCGGGTGCCAATTGCCCCAGATCCAGTATCGCCTGGCATCAGTCCTGCCCTGTGATCATCAGCCATCCTCTGAAATGAATAGAGTTCATGGTGAATACTGACACAAAATCTTTCATAGTGCAATCTTTATCGCAGGAGATAATTTTCGCTACTCCACATTCGTAAGTCTGTCCTGCATATCGCGGATCTCTGCCTTCTTTGCCTCCATCAGTGCGGAAATGACCGCGTCAGAAAAGACCAGTGCAAGTGTTTCAAACAATGTACCTAACGGAGCGAAAGCAGACGTGACTGATCGGTAATTACCGGTCAGTTGACGGATTTCAAATGAATTCTTATCTTTGTGGTAATACCCGGTAATGTCCCCAAGATTCACGACACAATCTGCCATCCTGCCCATTTTAGAGTCCGGAGACGCCGTAATAAGACAGACATTTCCCCCGATTTCGTGAGCTGTCCCACAGATGGATACCATCGAGTGTGTCTCACCCGATCCCGAGAACATCACCAAGGTATCGCTCGAAAGAAATGCCGGCGTAATGGTCTCTCCGACGACATAGGTATTGTACCCGAGGTGCATCAGTCGTAACCCGAACGCCCTAGCGATAAATCCTGAACGCCCGGCACCGGCCACATACACACTCTTTGCAGCAAGCATCGCCTCGAAAAAAACCTGCGTCTGACGCTGGTCCAGCATGAGGACAGATTTCGTTATGATTGCTGCCATCTGCTGCATGAATGCCGGGATCCGGGTTACTTCATTGGTCATGTGCGTATACCGCACTTTTACATCACGGGATATGAACGTATCGGTTGGAAATAGCCTCCATGTATTGCAACCCTGAAAGGGTATATGTAAAAAATCTACTCCCTCGCAGCAGGAAGAGAATTCCTGAACCTGATAAGTTCGTCACAGAACTCTCCCAGATATTCATCCATGGAGAGACTACCCTCCTCAAAAATGCAATCGCCATCTTCGATTACTTTATCGATCATGTCCCGTGTTGGAAGGATCAAATCGATCGGAACGTCAGCCTTCTTCGAGCCCTGTATGAGAGCCTCGCGAAAGAGACCGATACAATACCCGATACGATATTTATACACGTATCGTGTCTTGTTCAGGTAACCCGCAATCCGCTCCGTTTCTATACGGAGAAAATCTTCAAGAATTCTCTGGTCTTTGCATTTACCGAGCATATAATTGTAGTGAGCATACGGGTACATCTCTTCAAGTTCGGCCGGGACAATACCACAGGTCCCAAAAATTACTACGTGATAACGGGACGGGTCTAATACCTGGGCGATTATTGACCTGATGAGCTGGTGACTCGGGCTTTTGCTATAGGGTTTACGGATCGCACACGGCATAAAAATTGCAATATCTTTGGGTTTGACCTGGTATTCATCAATGATATAGCGATAGGATTTTTCAAACTCCTCATGGTAAAAAGGGGGATCGGTCAGAAGAGATCTCCGACAGATTTTAGATGCACCCTGTGCTTTCTGATCACCCATGATCCTTCCTTACCGTATTGTTCCGGTGATAAAAGAATGAATCACCCGCAATCTCATAACCCTTGACGGCTTTTCACAGTTCATACGACCATCCCCGGAACTCCCTCTCCTGATAATAAAAAAAAGATCATTCGTCGCCCACTCTTTTTCATGGATTTTCATAGGATACTCCAATGCGTTCAATGACTGGAAAAGTCCTCAGCCACCAAACGGCAGAGACGATTGCTTTCTGCGAGATATTGTGGCGTCTCGCGGAGTATCTTTTCCTGCCAAGAGCGCCTGAGATCTCTGCTCCAGTCCTTTAGAATCGCTTCAGTGATTTCAAGGTGGAACTGCAACCCGAGTGCACTTCTGTACAGGAACGCCTGGTTTTTTACTCTCTCTCCTGTGCAAAGAAGTTTGCCACCAGACGGTATTTCGAAGGTTTCTCCGTGGAGCTGGAACGCAAAAAAACGATCCGGAAACGTTGAGAAGATGCCTTCCAGCAGTGGTTCACATTGGATCTTGCTCCAGCCGGTCTCCTGAACATATTTATAAACACGTGCCCCGAATGCTGAGGCGATCAGCTGGGCACCAAGACAGATACCAAGTATCCGGTTTTTTCTCTTAACGGCTCTCCGGATAAACTCCTTTTCTTCTTTCAGGTACGGGTACTCCTGCTCGTCATTCACGCTCATAGGCCCTCCAAGAAAAATGAAGTGGGTAGCGTCAGTTCCTGGTATTTCGTTTGATTCATACAACCGGATACACTCAAATGGAATATCCCTCCCTGTAAAAAAAGATCCAAAAAACCCAAGGGGTTCAGCGGGTGTATGCTGGAATGCGGCAATTTTCATACTGTCGTATCGGAATTATCTTACCACGTAATAATGAATGTTCATCGAAAACGATTCTGACATGCATCTGAGATATTTCCGATCTGTGTTACTGACACATGAAGTCTGGTTTTTCCGATAGAGAATAGAACACCTCGCTTTTGGCAGGTACATTATCAGACGATCTTACACTGCTATCAGCTGATCCGGGAACTGAATTGTTTTTTCATCTGATGATACCTGTGTCTGTAACGTCAGAGTTTCCCCGATGCATTTGGTAGCAAACACACCACAATCAGCATTAATGGTCATCTGTTCGGATTTTTCCTGTCCCCCTGCGATATCGCCTACACAGCGTCTGATGGAGGAGTCGCCATTCAGGTTTATGACCTCATTTCTGCTGTTATGGAGGGCGACAGTAATACAGACATTGTGGGCTGTTTCATAGCCGGTATTGGTAATCGCTGTAACCAGCTGTCGGCAGGTCAGTCCGCAACTGATCTGTTCTCCGGGCTGGAGCACAAAGTCGACCGGATTCCTTTGGGTTTCTTTGACGGTAAAAGGAGTGGTAGGTACGGGGGTATATGATCCTGTGGGATGTCGAACCGTATTCACCCGCTGTTGTGAGGGAGAAGTTGTGACCGATGGGCTTACAGAGTTCTTGCTGTTCTCCGGCGACTGAAAAATCTGGTACGCTGATATGGCTGTAATTATTATTACTGCAACAATAACACCTGCTAAAACCCAAATCTTTTTTCCCGGGATTGGTGCTGGTTTTTCGTGTGCATCTGCCCCCACCATTTTCATACACCTCGTTCTCTCCTGTTAAACACCAGAGTATTGCAAATCATAGAATATAACCTTGCAGGAGGTTTTCTTTCCTTTGCTGGTGATGTCAGGAGGTGGTGTTAGATCCATATTTCCGTTCAGATACCATCCATAATATCGGAGGCAGCAGGAAGATGAAGAATAGTATTCTCATCGTTGGAAAGAAAAAAATAGGTTTTATTCAATTATTATTATGAGCTGATCGTCTGCTTATTCAATGGCTGGTTGATGAACCGGTACGCTCCCTTAGGTACCCGGATTTCAAAACGTGCACCTGTGCCGTATATACCGGTTTCCCGGATTGAGATATCGGTAATGGACAGGATCTGTCGTGACAGGTACATGTCAAGTCCGGTATTCTGGAAAAACTGGCGGTTGAATATCTTCTCTTTTGCATCGGGCGGGATACCTATACCGTCATCCTCACAGATCACGAGCAGTTCTTCAAATGACTCCTCACAGAAGAACCGGAGGTTTTTGATCTTCCTGCCATACCTGACTGCATTGTCAATGAGATGAAAAAATACTCTCTCAAGCAGATGATCGGCATAAATTTCCACCCGGTCAGTATCAACTGAGAGAACAATCGATCCCGTACGAACACTGGCAGCCGCGGCATTAATCAATCCGCTGAGATTATACCACGCTGGTGGCTGTATCCCGATATTCTGATAATCCCGGGTGCAGGTGATCAGGTTCTGGATGGCATTTGCCGCTGCCAGCTCCTTATCAAAGGATCTGAGCAGGAACACAGGGTCACGGACCTGTTCTCTTGAGAGTTCGATATATCCTTTCACAACGGTTAAATGGTTGAGAATTTCATGGCGGGTAATACAGCTGAACGTGTTCAGTTTTTTATTAGCCCGCTGGAGAGCATCTTCTTCCTGCACTTTATCGCTGGTGTCCACGAGCGAAAGGATCAACCTTCCCGTATCAGGAATCGGGGTCATCGTGAGCGATCCATGGCGCAGTTGACCGTCGAATCGGATGAACTGGAATTCATTGTTTACAGCCGCGATTTTTGGATTAATCCGGCACTCATGTTCATATTTCTTCATCCGATCCAGTTCTTTTGGAGCAACAAACTCAGTCCACTTTTTCTTCCCTTCTACTTCATCCCTCACATAACCGATGATCTTCTCAAATTCCGGATTAATATAGGAGATGGTTGCATCCTCTTCGATGATTGCTATTGCTGAAGCGGTATTCTCAAGAATGGCCATATATTCTGATTCAGCATCCTGCAGAGCGATTTCCCGTTGTTTCAATCCTGTGAAATCCGTGATTGATTCGATCGCTCCGTCAAAATCCCCGGATCTGTTAAAAACCGGTGAGGCAATCTCCCGTATAATTTTGGATTTTCCATCCGGGGTTATCACCGTATTTTCTGCGGATAAGGTATTTCCGGTCCACAGTATTTCCCGGTACCCCATCTTCTCAATTTCCGGATCAGATGAAAATATCAGGTCAATAATCATCGACCGGCGTTCCCCGAAGAACGGAATGGCATATTCATGATTGTTTTTATTAAGAATATCTGCAGATAAAATTCCGGTTAATTCTTCGATCGCCCGGTTCCAGGCAATGATCCTCCCATTCCGGTCGATCGCAAATGTAGGCTCAGGAATATTATAGATCACCCCGGACATCTGCAGTTTTTCGTACTCGGACTCATTATCCCTTTGCGGTTCATTAGTAATTTCCATATAGGACAGTATAAACCGTCGTGTCCTTGGGATAACAGCGGCATGTACGGATACATACCGGCTCTTTTTTTTCTTGTCCACCAGACTTACAAAATATTGTCTTGTTGACTGTCCTCCCGTTGCTCTGCACTCGGCCAGGAAATTTGTGAGTTTGTCAGCCATTTCCGGCGCGACAAACTCAGTCCATTTTTTCTTTCCTTCGATCTCTTTCTGGCTGAAGCCGGTAAGCTGCCGGAATCTGTTATTAGCCAGGGAAATTTTTGCATCCTTTTCAATTATTATGGTAGGTATACTGGAATTTTCAAAAATTGTACGATATTTTTTTTCAGAAGCACGTAATGCGGAAAGAATGGCATCTTTCTTCTCTTCTTGAGATGAAGTCTTGTCTGCTGGCATGTCCACTCTTTTGCAAAGTCGGATTGGGAACTGTTTTTTTTGGATTCTCAAACGTGAAATCCTGCTTCGCGGTACTTTTTTTTCCTGAACAAGTACGTGAACCTTATGCTATAATTATTTATTGAAAATACCTTATCCGGGCAGTCCTCGTGATATCAATTATTTTTAGTGTGATCTGGTCTTTAGTTTTTAACTGACTAACGCTCCGAGCCAACGAGATCGACTCAGGATATCTCACATTTCACGTTGTATCCGGATTGCATGTAACAGGCTGCAGGGAGAATCAGCTGGAGTAATACAATCAAGGACCAAAAAAGAATCAGGGTTGTTTCTCCATGCGCGTTCAGTGAGAAATCTCATTCCTGTACAATGAAAGTTCATCACATTTTCCTTTTTAGTCGCATCCTGCAAATTATCGCTCATTTTTAATTCTGAACCATCAGGAACACTTCATGGGAAATTGACGAGAATTCAGACTATCCGGGTTCAGGCGAACGATAGCCATACTTATTGCTCCAGAACTGCTACATACATTCAATCTGATGTGTGTGGAAACCATATGAGAAAAAAGCACATTCTTCTCGGGGGACTACTGCTTATTGCCTTATTCTGCGGTTTCGGGACAGCTGCAGTACAGGACAATTCTACAAAAGCATACGGCGTGGATTTCGTCACATATGATATCATGCCGTTTGACGGCACCATCGGCGCAGACAGCCCCCTGTATGGACTGAAGGTTGCCATGGAAGACCTCGACGAAACGTTCACGTTCAATGGCACCCAGCGGGTTGAGAAGCAGGTTGACCATGCACAACTCCGCATTGCCGAGGTACTGAAGGAACTGGAATTCAACAGGACAGTCCCGGCAGAAAGGGCACTGGAATTGTACCGGCAGAAACTGAACATGACAGAAAAGTCCTTAACACTCTTTGGGTCAAATGAAACCGGGCTGCTGCATGCCCAGGAAATGATCACCCTGCACCAGACCGTCCTTGAAAATCTGTGGCTCTCCCATCCAGATATACCAGGTCTTTTCCGGGCTTACAACAACAGCTTGTCGCTTGGACAGAGATTTGAGCAGAAGACAGCAATGAAATTCACCCGTATCACGGGAAAGGATAATAAGACAATCCTTAAAACTGAGAGACTGGACCTTAGGGAGCAGACCCGTATCAATAAGAATAACGTCATTCCTGTCGAAACCATCGTTCCGGAGAGGAATGAAGACCGGGAAAAGACTAAAACTCAAAAGGGTACGATTGATGTCACAATCACCCCCAAACCCGGGAATGGGGAAGAACAAGGAAAAAAAGGACAAGGGTGAGAAGTCAGGGGGCCGATAATTCCCAAAGTTGGTACAGGATCGGTTCAAAAATCCTCGTTACTTTTTATACTCCTGAACAAGAATAGACTACAGAAAGGTGATCCATGGATTATCTAACCCGGTTTAGTATTGTTACCCTCATGGCAATCCTGATCTGCATTCCTTTTACTGCAGACGCGGCACCAGTTGCACCGGATTCATCAATAACCTATACGATAACCCTCCAGGAAGATGGTACAGGGATTTGGCATGTGGAGTACCGGACCCCGCTCGCATCCGATGCGGATGTTGAAATGTTCGATACCTATGCTGGCAATGTATCCTCAACCTATCTTCCCCAGTTTCAGGATCTGATGCAGCGTTCTGCGGCACAGGCTTCGGCTGCTACATCCCGCCCTATGGAAACCGTCAATTTTAGCGGGGATGCTGTCGTCCAGACTTCCCCTACAGGCCGATATGGGGTTGTGTACTATTCGTTCAGCTGGAAAGGGTTTGCAAAAGCAGGAACCGATCTGGCCATCGGTGACGCATTAGCAGGCGGGCTGTACCTGGCAAAAGACGATACCCTCATCGTCCGGTATCCATCAGGATATACCGCCAGTGTTGTCGAACCTGTCCCGGACCAGGTGCGGGACGGACTCATCTGGTACGGTCTGCGTTCATTCGGGGCAGGGGAACCTCACCTTGTCTTTGAAAAATCCGGCTTTCCCTGGCTTCCGGTCGTATTGGGATCAGGTATCGTCATTTTCGTAATCCTAGGAGTGGGGGTGATCATTTCAAAAAAACGTCCACGCGAATCTGATGAACCTGAAGAAACGGCAATTCTGTTATCTGAAACTGACCTTATCAGCATTGAAGAGAAGATCACCCATCTGTTGAAAACAAGTGGAGGTGAGCAGTACCAGTCGGAGATCGTCAAAAGTCTGGGACTGCCCAAGTCAACCGTAAGCGCAACTCTTAATGACCTCCACCAGCGCGGGATTATCCAGAAGATAAAAAAAGGACGGGAAAATCTCATACGGCTGAAACAATAATCCCTTGTCGATCAGGTCATCTCCAGGGGTATTCCTTTTCCTGATCTTTTTTAAAGATTTTTTTCAGAAGAATGAGATTTTCCCTGTCTGTTACTACGAATATTTTTTACTATCACGTACCTTGGTAGTACAGGAAATACTATGACAATTGACTGGTACAAAGAATTTGTTAATCTGGACTATACGCCTGCAGCTGATGACCTCATCTGCCTGTTTTATTTTGAACCAGCTGCCGGGATCCGGAGTAAGGAAGCTGCGGGAAGGATTGCATCGGAAAGTTCGACAGGCACGTGGACAACACTCCACACTCTGCCGCCCCGTATGAAAAGTCTTGAGGCACAAGCGTTTGATATCGAAGGAAATGTAGTAAAAATTGCATATCCTCTTGCACTCTGGGAGGAAGGTAATGCTGTCCAGCTTCTGAGCGGGATTGCAGGGAATGTCTTTGGAATGAAAGCGGTGAGAAACCTGCGGTTGATCGACGTCGCTTTACCCCGGCGATATCTCAATCATTTCAAAGGCCCGCATTTTGGCAATGACGGCATCAGGAAAATGATGAAAGTCACCAGACGCCCCCTGACAGGCGCCGTACCCAAGCCCAAGATCGGGTTTTCTGCGCAGGAACATGCAGAGGTTGGCTACGAGACCTGGATGGGAGGATTTGATTTTGTCAAGGATGATGAGAACCTCACGTCGACTCCATTCAACCGGTTTGAGGACAGGATAAAAATGCTCTCAAAGAAGCGTGACAAGGCAGAACAAGAGACCGGAGAGAAAAAATCCGCGTTCCTCAATATATCCGCCGATACAGAAACCATGAAAAAAAGGGCAGATCTTCTGTCAGAGTATAGCTGGAACTATGCAATGATTGATGTTGTCGTTGCCGGGACCGCAAGTGTCATGACGATGCGGGACTACTGCTCCGATCTTGGTCTTGCGATCCATGCGCACAGGGCAATGCACGCAACGTTCGATCGGAATAAAAAGCATGGGATCTCCATGCAGTTCCTCGCAAAACTCATGCGGCTTATAGGGGTTTCCCAAATCCATACAGGGACGGCAGTTGGCAAACTGACCGGAACAAAAAGGGAAGCCCTTGCACTTGCCGATGTGCTGCGGGAGAAGAAGACCCCTGCTGTGGAGGGGATGCTTCTTGAGCAGGACTGGGGCAGGATCAAATCTGCGTTTCCCGTCTCTTCCGGTGGGCTCCACCCTGGACTTGTACCTGATGTGCTGAATATTTATGGCAATGAACTTATTCTCCTCGTCAGCGGGGGCATCCACGGACACCCCAAAGGTACCCGTGCCGGGGCTCAGGCAACTATACAGGCAATCGATGCATGGCAGGAGGGTATCAGCCTTGAAGAAAAGGCAAAGAACTCAAAAGAGCTTAAAGAGGCGCTGGAGAAGTGGGGGCATTATAAACCGAAGTAGGTAGAATTCCGTTCTGAATCTTTCTTTTTAAAAAGATACAGGCTTCCCATTCTTTTTTTGACATGGAATCTCATCCGGTCATTACCTTTTTTACCACGCAAATATGTCGTCACAAATCCCGGATACGTGCCCAACACCTCCCATACGGGGATTATAATAATACATGAGATAATTTTTTAAGACTCTCCGTCAGATTCCCCGTTTTTCCTGCCTCAACCCTATTCCTTTTAATATGAGCGTCCGAAATCCTAAGCATTCATGACAGGGTTCCAGCTCGCTTCCAGTTTTGCTCCCGCCGGATCACAACCGGAAGCAATCAGAAAATTAATCGATGGACTGGAAAACAACGACCAGTACCAGACATTATTAGGCGTTACCGGCTCGGGTAAGACATTTACGATGGCAAACGTGATCGCAGCCGGCAACCGGCCAACTCTTGTGCTCGCCCATAACAAGACCCTTGCAGCCCAGCTTTACCAGGAATTCTGTGATTTTTTCCCGCATAACCGGGTCGAATACTTTGTCTCCTATTATGATTACTACCAGCCGGAATCCTACATCCCTTCAAAGGACCAGTATATCGAGAAGGACTCTGCGATCAATCCCAAAATAGAGATGTTACGCCTCTCAGCCACTGCATCACTTTCGTTCAGGCGCGACGTGGTCATCGTAGCTTCGGTCTCCTGCATTTTCGGCCTTGGCAATCCGGAGAATTTCCGGAATATGGGGTTTGAGCTCTCTGTCGGCCAGAAAATAACCCGGAACGATATCATGAGCCGGCTTATTGATATCCTCTTTGAGAGAAACGACCTCGAATTGATGCCCGGCAGGTTCCGGGTCAAAGGAGATATCATTGACATTGTTCCCGGCTACTTCAACAACATTATCCGTATTGAGATGTTCGGGGACGAGATTGAACGTATCCGTGAGATAGACAAAAACAGCGGTGCAAAAAAAGAGGAGATGAGGTATTTCTATGTATACCCGGCCCGTCACTTTGTCACGCCGGAAGGTACCCGGAAAGCGGCAATTGCATCGATCCGCAGGGAACTCGATGAGGTTCTGCCAACACTTGGGATGATAGAGGCACACCGCCTCGAACAACGGACCAATTTCGATATTGAGATGATCGAGGAGACCGGTTCATGCAAAGGGATAGAGAATTACTCACGGCATTTCGATGGAAGAAAAGCAGGGGAGAAACCCTACTGTCTCCTCGATTATTTCCCCGATGATTTCCTGATGTTCATCGATGAGAGCCACCAGACTATTCCCCAGCTGCATGGAATGTATAACGGTGACCACTCGCGGAAAAAGGCGCTGATTGATTATGGTTTCCGCCTCCCGAGTGCCTATGACAACCGTCCGTTAAAGTTCCACGAGTTCGAGCAGTATATGAGTAATGTGGTCTTTGTGTCAGCAACGCCAGGAGATTACGAGTTAAAAAAATCCGCCCAGCTTGTCGAACAGATCATCCGCCCAACCGGGCTTGTAGATCCCATGGTAGAGGTCCGGCCGATTGAGGGTCAGACAGACGATGTTATAAAGGAGGTAACAGCGACTATCAAACGGGGCGACCGGGCACTCGTTACCACACTCACCAAAAAACTTGCAGAAGAGCTCTCCGAGTTCCTCGCTGACCAGGGTATCCGGACACGGTACCTTCATTCTGAGATCGAAACCCTTGAACGAACCGAGATCATACGGGAACTCCGGCTCGGGAAGTTCGATGTGCTCGTCGGAATTAATCTCCTCAGGGAGGGACTTGACATTCCCGAAGTCGGGTTCATTGGTATCCTTGATGCGGATAAGGAAGGTTTTCTTCGCGATGCCCGGAGCCTTATCCAGATCATCGGCCGTGCGGCACGGAACATCAATGCAAAGGTGGTGTTGTATGCTGATGTTATGACCGATTCGATGAAGAGGGCGATCGCCGAGACAAAACGGCGGCGGGACCTGCAGATTGCGTATAATACTGAGCATAACATCATCCCGATGACAATAAGGAAACCGGTCAAGGAAAAGGAAGTTGAAATCAGGGACACCCGGCATGTACCCAGGACAGAGATTCCCAATGTGGTTATCGAGCTCGAAAAGCAGATGCGGGATGCAGCAGACAGTCTCGACTTTGAACGGGCGATTGCCCTGCGCGAACAGATTAAAAAACTGAACGAACGGTTACGTGAGGTCGGGAAACGCTCTCATGAAAAGTAGAATGGTTTTTGCACTATCAGTTTTCATGTTGGTTATATTGAGTGTTAAATCCGGACCGATTTACAGAGAATCGATCTGATGGTATGTTCTGTGATTCGGTACTTTTCTGTTTATGTTTTGAGCGATTCTTTTCATGATAGCCCCAGAATGCAAATCAACGAACCATAGATTTGATTTGATTCTATCTACGACAGGCTTTCCTCTGATGATTATCGTATGTACGATGATCACCCGCCTCAGGGCCTTAGCGAGGCACAGCGGGGCAGGAGGTTTTTTAGAGTTTGTGTTAAAGATTCACCGGTTCTTGTGACAGATCCGCCGCGGGGGCGACCCTTCGGGGGCGGCGGCGTTCATCTCACAAGCGATTTAGAGTGCCCATTCCCAAATCATATATGAGATTATACGATTCTCATGTTCTTGTGGGTTGCTTCAGTTCGGGTTTCTTCAAACCCATCCGAAAAATAGTTAATCCTGAACCAGAATCTTCTTTTCACGTGACGAAGAAGCCGACTTGTTACCCGCCCTGATTTATCCCAGGCCCCACTCTGCGAGGGTTGTTCTTTGCGGATCGACATCCGTCCATTCCCAGCCCAGCGCTTCGATAATCCTGGAGATTGGTTGTTTTATAGTCTTTTCCAGCATCAGTTCCCAGTCGACGACAAACTCTACCGGCACCTGGTCACCATATTCAAAACAGAGGACATCGGTCTTGGGGTATTTTGAAGTTACAGCCCGGATATAGATCCGCTTGGGTTTACTGCCTTTGCCAAATTCGGTATGAAGGTGCATGTTGGCGTATTTTGCGCCCCGCACCTGGGCGTCATCAGTTGCATAATCGTCAAGTGATTTTCCGATACCGCCAGGGATCCCTATCTCATCGAGCGAATATTTCCCCGCCCGGTACTTCGTAATGACATCGGCGAGAAATGCCTTGATTCCTGCATATCCTTCACCTGCAAGGATCATCTCCATCACTCTCATCTGCACAACTTTGGTTATCTGCGGCGTATCGCTTCGTTTGATCTCAAAACCCACGATATCGGTTTCGTTCACTGTTTTGCCTTCCTTCCAGACCAGCGACCCGGCATACCGCTTTTTTTTCCCTGCCTGGAAAAACCGGGCATAGATCTTTTCGAACTTGATGGAGAAAAAGTGCGTGTCTGCGTTCAGTTCCGTCTTTGCAAACTCCTGGTAACTTTCGTTCAGGCGTTTTTCTATAACCCGGGCCAGTTCGATAGTCTTTTCCTGGTCAAGGGGTGGGAGCTGCACCATGCAGGAATCGGTATCGCCATAGATGACTTTGTATCCCTGCTGCTCGATCACGCGCCGGGTGTGTTCGATGATTGCCCTTCCTACTGAGGTAACCGCAGAACCGATCTCCCGGTCAAAAAGGCGGAATCGTGTATATCCTGAAACACCATAGTAGGTATTCATAATAACCTTGAGGACATTCTGCTGCATGTCGTACATGACATACTGCGGTGAACCGAATGCAAACGTATTGCGCAAAGCTTTTTTCTCATCCCGTTCTTTCAACAGCTCGGAGATAATGCTGCGGGTAAGCCCGTCAGGTTGTTTTTTAAACCTGATACCATTGGGTGCTTTGAGTTCACCATTGGGATCTTTTGTTTCCGGGGATGCGTTTATGGTCATCATCGCCATAGGGTAGAGGGATTTGAGGTCAAGCACCACAACGTTCTCCCGTACACCTTTACTCGGTTCAAAGACAGTCGCTCCTTCAAACTCCTCTGCGTTTGCAAATCCTTTCGAGGGCAGGACATACAATCCTGATGCTTTACGAAGGACATAGACATCGATTACGCTGGACGAGTTGAGAGTCTTATCAAGCGGGCAGCCTACGTAGCGGGCAATCTCGCGATAGAATTCGATGATATTGTCTTTCTTATTGATCGCTACGCAGAGTTCTACATCCTTGAAGTTATACTCCACGAGAAGTGCCGGCTGTTTTTTCCAGAGATCAGAGATTGTCCCGGTATAACGGACTTTCTGCTCCCCCACCTCTTCTAAAGCAACTGCATCCAGACGGTACGACTCTTTTAATGTTGCGTGCATCTTCTTGTAGGCTGTGAGGAGATCGAAGAGCGCCCGCCCTCTCAGGGCGTTGCGCTCTGTCTGCCCTGGTATGCGGGCGAGGGTATCCGCCCTGAGCCCCAGTCTCTCCATCCTCCCGGTAATATATGGCATATCAAACTCTACAAAGTTCCAGCCGGAGAGCACATCCGGATCGCGGGCAATAATATACGAGACGAAGGCTTTGAGCATTGCAGTCTCATTGTCATATGTGTATATCGTGTGGATATCCTTCCGGAAACATCCGTTTTTAAGGCCACCAGATGATTCCCTCTCGGTTATCTCAGCGGGAGTTCCGCCGGAAGCCAGCAGGAATGTTGTATAATCGTTATCAAATGAGTCATGACAGGTGATACAGGTGATCGCATCCCGCTGGGGATCGGGAAAGCCCCGCTCATCCTCGCACTCGATATCGAGGATGCAAATTCGGGCAGGGGTCTCGACCTTTGCTGGAGCAACGTCATGATAATTCACGGGATTTTCAGGCGCCGAAATCCCACCGGTAAGTCCGCTGTCGATCATGTATCGGGTAGCAAATGGTATATCGGCTTCAAAGTGCCGGTACCGCTCACGCACGTCACGGACATCAGTCGGGCGCTGGGTAAAGAGCCGGCGAAGGGGCTCTCCGCGGATCGAGCGGTATGTTGTGCCGGGTTCAATTGTTACCTGGGGTGGGGAGACTATACTCTCCGCCTGATCAACAGGCACATAAAAATACGGCCTGAAACCTGTGATATCAAGACGGATTGCCTTTCGTTTCGCATCCCGACCGAAGATATGGATGATGGGGCCATCCGGTGCATTGCTGTACTCGACCTGGTTAATGGCAATCCTTATTCCGGAAAACTGATCGAGCGTGCAGCTGGCAGTCACATACTTGTCCGAAAGTGAAGATTGTGACGCCATATCAGGAAACCGCCCGTTCACAGAGGTCTTTTACAAACCTTCCCGCTTCGTTCATCTTTTCTTTTTCCCAGGCATCAAGATCCCATTCTTCGATCTTCCGGATACCGCTGCGGCCGACACGGGCAGGAACCCCAAGGGAACATCCCGATAAACCGTATTCACCTTCAAGTACTGCTGAACAGACGATCAGTTCCTGTGCATCTTTGAGAATGATGCGGGTAAGATGGGCGAGGTGGAGAGCAGGACCAAAAACTGTACCTCCTTTTCCCTTGATCACTTCCATGCTTACACCTCGCAGTTCCGCAAGAATCTCTTCCCGCTGGGCGGTGTCCACCGATGATGCAAGGCCGGAAAAGTACGGTACCTGGTGCTCGCCATGCTCTCCCAATACAAAGGGAAATCCTGTGATCCCACGGTTTCTGAGCGCGAGGCCGAATCGTGCGCTGTCAAGTTGTCCGCCAAAACCAATGCACCGTTCCCTACCGATGCCTGTTTTTCTGCAGAGTACGAAATTGTTTGCATCCATGGGGTTTGTCACCGTCACAAGAATACCGGAAAATCCTTTGAGCAGCGAGATACAGTCACGGGTTGCAGACAGGTTGGTTTCAAGAAGGTCAGCGCGTGTTTTTACTGACGGGTTCCTTGGCATTCCTGCAGAAAAAATACAGATATCTGACTCACGGATCGCGGTCATATCAGTACTGATGGGTATCTGGAGCCCGGTATGCTCGAGATCCAGCACCTGTGCCCTGAGCAGCTTGGGATCGCAGTCATACAGGACCAGTTCATCCACGATTCCAAGGGATGTCGCGAGATAGGCAACTTCGCCACCAATTCTGCCGACTCCCATTACCGCAAGGCGTGCCATCCTGATACAATATTGGAATGCTGATACTAATTAAGTGACTCAACTGGCAATAATACATGCCAATCCTAATGGATTGTGTGCTGATCGGTTCAGCACATCTGACCTCAGAGTACCAACCAGAACACAAAAAAGATGCCCTTTTTATTATATAACGACTATTTCCTGATGCATGGTATCGATCAGGCCGGGTCAGGTTACTCTGGGTGGCGTGGTGCTTGATAACCACCTGCTGCTTGCGGCCGGGATTCTTGGCACGACCGGGTCATCCCTGAACCGGATGCTCTCTCTGGGGGCCGGGGGAGTTGTGACCAAGTCTATCGGTCCTGATCCCAAGGACGGGCATGCTGGGCCATGTCTTGTAGTACTTGAAAATGGGATTTTGAATGCCATGGGTCTTCCCAACCCATCAAAAGAATTTGTGGATGAGATCGCATCTCTCGAAAAAAAACCCGTGATAGCGAGTATATTTGGGGGAAACCCTGCCGAATTTGCTCTGGTTGCCGGCTGGTTTGAGGGCAGGGTCGCCGGTTTTGAACTGAACCTGTCCTGTCCCCATGCAGATGGCTACGGTGCAGCAATCGGAACTGACCCGGCACTTGTCGAAGCGTGTACCAGAGCAGTAAGCGTAACCGGGATCCCGACCTGGGTAAAACTTACGCCGAATGTTGCAGATATCACCATGATAGGCAAAGCAGCAGAACGCGGGGGGGCAAGCGCGATCGTCGCAATTAATACCGTCAAAGCAATGAGGATATCAACAGGGATGCGGCGACCGCTTCTGGGGAACCGCTATGGCGGCCTCTCCGGGAGTGCCGTGTTCCCGATTGCTGTCCGCTGTGTTTACGAGCTCTTCGAATCATGCAAAATACCCATCATCGGTTGCGGGGGCGTCGCAACCGCAGACAATGTCATTGAGATGATGATGGCCGGCGCAAGTGGAGTGGAGATTGGTAGTGCTGTACTGAACAATGTAAAAGTCTTTGAAACAATCAAGGCTGAACTCTATAAAAAGGATGGATTGGTGCCAAAAGAGATCATCGGATGTGCACACCGTGAATAATCCCATGTCTGTACCCGTGTCAATCCTGCGGGTGAAAAAGGAAACATCACTCATCCGCACATTCGTGTTTGACCGTTCGTTTTCGTTTTCCCCCGGGCAGTTTGTTATGGTCTGGATTCCCGGAATTGATGAAATCCCAATGGCGTTGTCATCAGAGAATACAATTACCGTACAAAAAGCCGGTGATGCAACCACTGCCATGTTCGCTCTTGGCACGGGTGAAAATCTGGGAATCCGAGGCCCGTTCGGGAATGGGTTTACCAAAGGTGAAAAAGTACTCGCGATTGCAGGAGGTGTTGGTGCTGCGCCCCTTCTTCCGCTTGCACGGGCTGACTGCGTCATGACCCTTCTTCTGGGGGCAAGAACCGAATCCGAACTCCTGTTTGTTGACCAGTTGGATGAGTGCACGGATGTGCTCATCGCAACGGATGACGGGTCACTGGGACAGCATGGGTTTGTAACTGCGCTCATGGATGATTTGAACCTCGGTGTGTACGACAGGATCGCGGTCTGCGGTCCGGAAATGATGATGCGTACTGTCCTTGCCAAGGTTGAAGAAAAAGGGATTGCCCACAAGACAGAATTCTCACTGCACCGCTACATGAAATGCGGAGTAGGTATTTGTGGTTCGTGCTGCATAGATCCATCCGGGCTCCGGGTCTGCAGGGATGGTCCGGTGTTTTCCGGAGATTTACTCCTTAAAAGTGAATTTGGCCATTACATGCGGGATGCAAGCGGGCGGAAGAAAAATCTTTGAATGTACGATTCCGGTGTATTGCCTCAAAGGATCCATGATCGTTTCTCACTTACCTTCTGAAGAGTTATCCAATCACGTATCGGAATCCGGGAGTGTCTACCGATAAAAGTGTGCTTCCCATGAAATTGTATTATTTTATATGATGAGGGATTGGCACCTCTATCCCGAATTCCAATAAACGCCGCCGCCCCCCCGTGCCCTGCGGAGGCCCTGAGGCGGGTGATCGTTGTTCGGCTCAGAACTCTTTATTCATGCGTGTTTTCCACGAAAAAGTCACTAATTTTCATCTTATACGCTTGAGTTTAAACTACTGCGGTTTTCCCAAAGAACTAGGAAGGCGAAAATAAAAGTCAGACCTGGTGAATTAACAGGTATCAGACTGGTCCGTAAGACACAGGCTTTTTACTAAGTCTGTATGTGCCTTTTGGGACACGGATCTCGAACCGTGCCCCGGATTCCGGTTCTCCGGTCTCACGAATGGAGAGTCCGGTTATGCTCAGGATCTCTGCGGCTAAGAAGAGCCCATAACCGGTATTTCGGTAATACTCACGTTTGAAAATTCCCTCTTTCATATTTTTTGGGACTCCGATACCGTTATCTTCGCAGAAAATTGTGATACCCTCATCGGTTTCCTCTGATGAGAACCGGATTTTTGTCACCTTCTGCCCATGACGTAATGCGTTATCCACGATATTGTAAAATACCTTCTCAAGGAGCATATCCGCATATATCTCAAGGTCCCCGACATCTTTCTCTACGCGTACATTGCCAAGTTCAAGGCCGGCAACTGCTTTGCTGATGGTTGCATCAATAGTATGCCAACGGGGGGATTTTACCCCAAGATCCTCATAATCACGGGCAAACCTGATCTGTTTCTGGATCATCTGGGTTGTCTGCTCGATCTTCCTGAGATATGACAGGAGAGCAGGATCCTTCACCATCTCTTCGGCAAGCGAGACATACATCACAATCGCAGTTATCTGGTTGAGGATATCATGACGGGTAATTGAGGAGAGTGTGTTAAGTTTGCGATTTGCGAGCTGGAGTGTTGCTTCAAATCGTTTCCGCTCCAGGATCTCGGCTTTGAGTCCCTCATTTGCCCGTATGAGTTCTTCAGACCGCTCTTTTACCTTTTTCTCCAGATCCTCACGTGCCTTCTGGATGACCCGTTCTGCGAGCTTACGCTCAGTTATATCGATAGCAGAACAGATCACGCTATTGCCCGGGGAAAGAGATGCCGAGACAAGGAACTGGCGTGCATCACCCTCCCGCTTATGAAAAACGAGTTCGATATCTCCTATTCCTGCACCTTTCTGGATCTGGCTGATGAACATATTCCGCCCCACGGAATCAGGAAAGATGCGGCCCAGTTCTTCATTGACCAGGTCACTCCGGTTGTATCCAAGTATCTGTGCGCATCTCCCGTTCATCTCCTGGATATGCTGAGTTGTGAGGTCAAACGTGAATATTCCGGCCTGGGAATTTTCGAAGATCTCCCGGTATTTTCTCTCTTCTTCTTTGAGCCCATCAGCAAATGAAGAAGTGACAAAACCAATTGTGACGAAGATCACAAACCATCCTGTAGACACTGCAACCAGATTCGGATCAAAGCTGCTGAAAAAATAGACCAGCAAAAGAAAGATCGTGCTGAGTGCAAGCGAGAAGATAATACCCCTCTTTGGGTAATAATTCACAAAGAGAATTATAGGCAGGAAGTAGAGGAACGGAAAGACATCATAGATGCCACGGGTCAGGGAAAAGATCGTTGCGTAGATTGCAATGATAATGGACACTATGATTGTTACCGTCCAGAAAATCCGGTTCCTGGTAGCAACAGAAAGGGTCATATATCCTCCCTTTTTGGCAGCATGGACTGTCCGGACAGGACTGTGCTTTCAAACCTCCGGCATTCAAGGATCTCTGCCCGAAGCTTCTCGTTAATCCGCTCCAGATCTGCAGTACGCGCTTTGACCTGTTGTTCAAGATCATTAAGCGTGGTTATAATCTCCTCGTCCACGATTTTATTACTGGTAGTATTGAACGCAGAACAGAGCAGGTAGCCCCTTGTTTCAAACATCGCGGAAATAACGAATCTGGAGATCGTGTTATCACGGCCGAGAAAATAGACTTCCTGTCCTGTATGTTTCTGGTCCTTGGTCACATCCGCAATGAACTGTTCCTGCTCTCCCTTGTCGGTCCAGATAACAGAGATTTCCTTACCGAGAAGCTCCTCGCGATCGTAGTTCAGCCATTGGGCGCATTTAAGATTTATATCACGAATCCGCCTATCTTTAAGGTCAAAACAAAAAATGCCATCCTGGGATGTGTCAAGGATTTTTCTGACCCGGGTAGTTTCATCGCGCAGCTTGATTGCGAGCGATGATGCGACGACACCGATGGTTATGAAGATCGCGAACCATGCCGTCGCAATAGCAATCAGGGTCGGATCAGAATTCCCCAGAAGGTATATGAGACCGATATACATCAGGCCTAATGCCAATGAAAAGAGTACGCCCCGTTCCGGGTAAAAATATACAACAAGTATAATCGGCAGAATAAAGTGAAAAGGGAAGACGTTAATGATGCCATTCAGAAGAGAAAAGATGGTTGTCAGGATGGCTATGATGGTTGCGGCAGTGACGATGAAGAGTCGCAGCACCTCCACATTTTCTACAGATATATGCGCCACTGACTGTCCCCTGCCGAATTCCCCAGCCAAACCGGTGAGTTGAACCCGGTTTAGTATTTAGTATTAATCTCATTACATATATTTATATACTCTGTGGTAAGTTTCTACATAATCACCGAATTATTTATGTTTTTTCGATTGGTGAATGATTAATGGGATTTTGACCCCGGCGAATTGATGTGCTCAAGATCTTCGAGCTTGTTTATGTTTGTAAACGTCAGGAGTCCCGGATCAATCGATCGTATCTCATCGACCGTGATATACCTTGCAGAAAGATTCAGGACCATCTCACGGAGAGACAGGGAGTTATGACTTTCCAGATATCTGATAAGAGCGGTCCTGCGGTAGACCGCATGAAGAGGTTCGAGCATATCAGGGTTCCACCGTGGAATCACTGCATCATAATTGTCAATCTGATCAAAAAGGTACGCGATTACCTTATGGTCAATGCACGGCATATCGCAGGCAGAGACAAAGATCAGATCGCCCCGTGCGGCCAGTGATCCGGCATGAAGTCCTCCAATCGGCCCGATTCCCGTCCGGATATCGGTTATGCATCGTATTCCCCCGATACGACTGAACCGTTTACATTGTTCCGGGTCTCTGGCAACGAGGATGATCTCATCGACAACCTGCCGGAGTGAATCGACCAGCCGTTCGATGAATGTCCTGCCCCGATAGGTGAAAAAATACTTTTCCTGACCGTTTGCACGTCGTGCCTCACCACCAACCAATACCACTGCAGATTTCACGGGTCTCCTCCATTTCTCTCCATCGATCCCCTTATCCGGGAACAAACAGGGGGAGAACCACTGCGTGATAACGGATGCTGTACGGCCGGGGTCATTTCTCCGCCTTCTGCAACCCTTTTTTTTCCATCGCAAGCAACGCTTCCTTTATTTCGACAGGTGAAGAGAATCCTCCGATACCATCAGCTGCCACGATACGGTGGCAGGGAATGACCAGAGGGACAGGGTTGCGTGCCATGGCCTGCCCGACTACACGGGGGGACGTACCTGCCCTGGTGGCAATCTCTCCGTACGTCGAAGTACTGCCGTACGGCACCTGCTGCACCGCCAGATAAATCCGGCTGTATACCGTATCTTCCTGGATCGCCGGAGTGTTAAGCTGTGAAAGATTTACCTTGTATCCTGCGCAGTACTGCCTGATCATTTCCGGTACCCTGCCAGGTATTCCTGTTCTTGCGAACCTGACCTGATGAACAGTTTTATCGTTCCACCAGACTTGGACAAACCAGAGCCCCAGCCTGCATGAACCTCCTATGATTTCCATCGTGATATCACCTCATGGAACAATGCCGCATTACACTCAATTATCTCTTCCCTGATCCATGTCGGGAGTGCATTGCGGACTCCTTTTTCCAGGAACCGTTTTTCAGCCAGTACGAGCACACCCCGATCTTCCGGCGTGCGCAATACTCTCCCCAGTGCCTGAAGGGAACGATTTATCGCAGGAAGCGTATAGCAAAGAAATTCACCCTCATCTCCAAACTTATGCCTGAAATATTCTATCATCATCTTTCGCACACGATTAAATGGTGCGAGTGGCAGTCCGATTACCATCGCACCCTTCAGCATCTCGCCCCGGTAATCAAGGCCCTCACTCCACTTCCCGCCGCATACTGCAAACAGTACTCCTGATTCGCCGCGTGCCGGAAGTGCCAGAAATGTCGAGAGTGCAGAGCCTGCATCACCTGCATCCCGTGGTTCGATAAAGACTTTCCTTCCATGGATATGCTGGACGGTAAGGTTTGCGTACATTTCGAGAATCTGGTAGCTTGGGAAATAAACAGCAATGTTTCCTTTAACCCTGCAGAACGCTTTGATATAGTCGCCGATTCGGGTACTGTTCTCATTATTCTGCCGCATCGAGAAAGCGGTGGTAATATCGTTTGCACAACAGACAATGCGGTTTTCGCTGGGAAACGCGTTGGGTAATGCAAGTGTTTTCACCATTGTATTGCCGAAATAATAGCGGGAGTAACTATCGACCGGAGAAAGAGTACCCGAGATCAGGATGCAGCAGGCATGTGCGCTGCATATTTCCTGCAGGGAGACAGAAGGATCGATGCTACGCACTTCCAGGGTGATCCCCACCACTTCTTTCCGGTATACCGTAAGATACGCAGGGTCGGTTGCTGACTGTGAGAGCCGGAATAAGAATTCCGCCAGGCGCTCGATTGCTGTTTCACGATATTCCCCTGCTTTCAGATTCTTTTCCCGTATGGATTCGGCAAGTACCATTAAGTCGTCAACGATCTCATCCATATTTTTATACAGGGATTCGCGCACGACCATCCTGTCAAAGATGGATGGATCAAACCAGTCTTCTGCTTCTGCTGAGTTTGTGAGCCCGCGTATAAAATCCGAGAGCCGGGGCAGGACATGCTGGACTGCATCTGCACCCCTGTAGCGTTTGCGCATGCCCAGGAGTTCCCGGGATGCCTGTACTAGATCATGTTCTTCGAGGGTTACACTTTCAATGCTGGTGATAACGTCACCGCAATTGTGCGCCTCATCAATAAGGAGCAGGATATCCTGGGGCTCGACACCGAGACTGGCATAGAGCTGTTCCCGTATATTCCGGTCAAAGAGATGGTGATAGTTGAGGATGATTACATCGGTATTCCGGGCGGCATGCATCATCAGCTCGTACGGGCAGATATCCCCGCAGAATGCTCCAAGTTCCCGTGGGGGGACAGGATTGGCGATTACCCGGTCCGCTTTGGTGCGGAGCGCTGTTGAGGGCACCATTTTGACACCTGCAGCCTCCGCATGTACAAACATTTTGCTGTTAATGTAATACGGGCAGATGAGCGGGTGTTCCTTGTCCATGCGCCGGATCTGTTGTCTGATAAACGGATCCTGTGCGGGGATGAGTGCCCCCCGTTCTGCACGGTCACGCATGAGCGAGTTCGAGAATGCCTTAACACCCTCACAGCGTCGGTATATATCTCCTTCCCCGCCAAGCGGGCACATGCTCCCTTTGCCGACAAGGTACACTGCTTTGAGCAGGGGATTTTTTATACGAATGAGTTCGAGCTCACGGACAAACGTGGTGAGCTGGCTCACGGTTCGGACCGCGATCACGATCTTCCGGTTTTTTCGCTCTGAGAGGAGCGAAGCAACAACACTCGATTTCCCGCTGCCGGTTGGGGCATCGATCATTGCGATGCCACTGTCCCGTGCTACCTGAGCGGCGATTTCGAGCATATGGCGCTGGCCTGGGCGATATTCACCATAAGGAAAGTAGGTATCGATCGCATCCATCAGGATCAGGTATGGTGTCAAAGCATATTATGGGCGTCGGAATGGGATGCAAAGTTATTCGAAATTATCCACCTGGTCCCGGGAGCGCTGAACGGCCGAATGCATCAAGCCGATCGAGCCGGGTCTTGTTAATCGAAGCTGTATATTGTTCTTCAAAGGGGGGGACTGCCCATAAGGATCAATATACTGCAAAGGAAAGGGTGTCCGGTGACAACCATTCATGAGAGGAAAAGCACCCCACGAGAAAGAGGAGCTGCTCTATTATTTATAAAACCTGAAAAAGCAGCAAAAATACTGCAGCTTATTTTTCGCTCGTAAAAAAAAATAATTTCGAAAGGTTAATAGATCTTTACTCCCAGCAAGAAATAAGACATTCGTATCCTTGGTGGATACAGGTGTTTCAATTCATAGCGGGAAGATTTTCATGATCGATCAGTTACTTGCCGGAAATATCAAATTCAGGGAGACCTGTTTCAAACAGAATTATGAACGCTATTCCGAACTGGCAAAAGGGCAAAAGCCTTCCGTGCTCTGGATCGGGTGTTCCGATTCACGGATCCAGACCGGGCATATTACCAACGCAGATCCTGGTGTGCTCTTTATCCAGCGAAACATCGGAAATGTGGCACCTATACATGACTGGAATTTTGCGACGGTGCTTGAGTATGCCCTTAAACATCTGAAAGTCAGGGATATCGTGATCTGCGGGCATTCTGATTGCGGGGCAGTGAAAGCGCTCGACAAAGAGACAGACGACAATTACATCCCCCTCTGGCTCAATAATGCGATGGAAGCCAAGCATCGTGTTGATGCAAAAATTAAAAAACCGGCAACAGATGCCGACACCAGAAAGCGTTCACGGATGATCGAACAGGAGAATATACGGCTCCAGATCGAGCACCTGAAAACCTACCCGCTGGTAAAGAATGCGCTGAAGGAAAAAAAGGTCCAGATCCATGGGCTTTATTATAATCTCGAGAACGGCGAACTCTCAAAAATTGTATAATCAGAACTCTTTTTCAATCTCTTTTTTTATCCGGTCCAGTGATATGCGCCCAATCCGGGTGATCCGCCCGTTAACGAGGATCATGGGGAGCGGGGGAAATTCAGTTTCGATTATCGAGCGAATATAATCCGGCGTGCCATTGTCGATCAGGGTGAGTTTCAGTTCAACCCGGTTACCACACTCGTTTTTCAGGACTCTTTTTAATTCTTCAAACGATGTATCGAGTTTTCCTGAGGGATAGCATCCCGAGAGGCCGCAGGTGCGGTTCTCATCGCAAGGAAAAGGACAGCATTCGGCATTTTTCAGGCCAACAATTTCAACAAGGACGGGACCTGTCATAGCAATATTTTTGGTTTAGACGGTATATGAGGATTCGTCATACTACTGTTGACCGAAAGAAAAGAGCGTGGAGGTTCAGATGAACCGTTCGAACCTTTCTTTTCTGGCTTTACAGACCGGGCAGATTTCGGGGGGATGTTCGCGGGCACAGAGATACCCGCATACCGTACAACGCCAGACTGGAAATGACAGGGAAGGGAATGGACCGGTGGAGAAGGTCTGCACGGCACTTTTTTTACCACGCTCTGACCTGGGCGGCCTCCGTTCAGGAACCGGCGCTGTTTGCTTTTTCCCACCCGCGATCTCTTCATTGACGTAGAGTGCGCAGTAGCAGGCACTAAACTCATTGAGATCCGGGTCCCGGTAGATGCAGGGACATATGATATCCAAGTCGTCTTCCTTCTCTCCCGAAGCGAGACGGCAGGGGCAGGCTCTGTACCCGTAGCGGTGTTCATTTTTCAGGAGTCCCCGGACGAGATTTCTAGTGAAATCAGCATCAGGGTTCAGGAAGTAACCTCCGCTCTCCGCTTCGTTTTTAAGGATTTTATAGATCCGTTCAACTTCATTTTCATCAATAACAGCCGGATTCATCCCTTTAAAGCCTCCCGAATCTCCTCCTCACGAAACCCGACAATGCTTTTCTTGTCCCTGATGACGAGTGTCGGGAAGGAACCTTTCGGGTTCCATCTCTCGACTTCATTCATTACCCTATCCTGTTCCTGACCTTCCAGGAGATCAACATACATATAATCAAAGTCTACACCAAGTTCCCGTAACAGGTCTTTAGTCTTCGCACACCAACCGCAGGTGCTCAGGGCATAGAGTACAATTTTACCTTTTTTTTTCCCGTTTACATGTTCGACACCCATAAAAAAAACCTCGCGGTGTCAGCGATTTTTCATCATTACATTGATATCTTCAAGGAGTGCCTGCAGGTCCTCCTCATGCTCGACTTCCATCTGGAGGATGCCAAGGATGATATTATAGGTAACCGGGTCCTTGTCTTTTGTCTTTTTCAACAGGCCGTTGTATGTCCTGATGGCGCACTGCTCGCCTTTGATGTTTTGTTCGAGCACCTTGATCACATAGGGGTCATCCGGTGCATCGTAGCCACAGTTGGTGAGTTTGTACCAGTCCTGGGGGTTTGTAACGGGGGTACCGCCCAGCTGGATAATCCGCGTGGTAAGCAGGACCGCATGCCCGAGTTCCTCTGTTGCATGCAGGGTAAGTTCGGCAATGACGGCTTCTTTGTTGGGCCCACGGACAATTTTGGATCCAATCCAGTACTGGTAATAGGCGAGCCATTCATCAGAAAATGCCTTGTTGAGGATCTTTACGAGATTTTCAACATCAGTATCGACAATCTTTCGTCCAAATGTTCCCATGGAGTTTCCACCTCTGAGATTCAGGTATTTGGTTCAATATCGACCCTTGACCCTTTTATGTATATCGTGCTTACACCTGTTTCTATTGATTTGATAAGTCTTTTCGTCTGGCCTGTCCGGGATACCGGTCAATCAGCAGGGAGTAAAGGATGAAAGGACGATGATTATTTTCCAATCTGAGAAATTTTTGGTACCTGCACTATCGTTAATAACTATTCAGGCACATTACATATGGAAATCATGAAGGCGGTTCTGGGTCTCGAGGATGGGCAATTTTTTGTAGGGAAAGGGTTCGGTGTTGAGGGGGAATGCTCCGGAGAGCTTGTTTTCAATACACAGATGACCGGGTATATGGAATCCCTCACTGATCCGAGTTATGTCGGCCAGATTCTTATGTTCACCTTTCCGCTCATCGGCAATTATGGTATCGACAGGCAAAATTTTCAGAACCCTCATGTATGCGCTCTCGGCTGTATAACCAAAGAGATCTGTGAAAAACCCTCTGCCCAACCCTCGATAAGATCCTTTTTTGAAGACAACCGCCTCCTTGGCATGAGTGGTGTTGACACCCGTGCACTGACTATCAAGACCCGTGTTCACGGTACGATGCGGGCTGCTCTCGTTGTTGGAAGTGATGACGGAGATTATGCCGTAAAGCTCGCTTGCAGGACCCCCTCGATTTCGGACATCGTCCCAATCCCGGAAGTCTCCTGTAAAGAGCCGTATCATGTACATGGCAGCGGAAAACGAATCGCGGTTCTTGATCTTGGTGTGAAAAAGAATATGATTATTAGTCTTGCAAAGCGGCACGGGGATCTCCACATCTTTCCCTATGACACAGATTCCGATCAGGTCCTTGTCTGCAAACCCGATGCACTCCTTATCAGCAACGGGCCAGGTGATCCCAAACAGGCAACGGATGCCATCAACTGTGTAAAGGATCTCTTAGGGCGGTTACCGATCTTCGGTATATGTATGGGTATCCAGGTTTGTGCATTGGCACTTGGAGGAGATACTTACAAACTTAAATTCGGGCACCGGGGCGCCAACCAGCCGGTCCGTTTTAAAGACGGGAGGATTTTTATCACAACCCAGAACCATGGATTTGCGGTGGATGTGCATTCTCTCCCCGAGGGTTGCAGAGTTACCTATACGAATGTGAATGATAATACCCTGGAAGGATTTGAAAATAAAGATCTTGACCTCACGACAGTCCAGTTCCACCCTGAAGCGCATGGGGGGCCCCGTGATACGGAAGCACACTTTTTCGATGCCATGTTCAGGAGGATCTCCTGATGCCCAAAAGGACAGATATCAAAAAGGTCCTCATGATCGGGTCAGGTCCGATTCAGATCGGGCAGGCTGCAGAATTCGATTTTTCCGGGTCCCAAGCGTGTCGGGCACTCCGCGAAGAGGGGATAAACATTGTACTTGTCAACTCAAACCCGGCAACTATCATGACCGACCCAGAGATGGCTGACGAGATCTATATTGAACCTCTCCGCGCTGATGTAATCGCAAAAATCATCGAGAAGGAGAAGCCGGATGGAATCCTGTCTGGTATGGGGGGTCAGACCGCTCTTAACCTCACCGTTGAACTCGCCGAAATGGGTGCCCTTGAAGATGTGGAGATCCTGGGCACACCGCTCGAAGCAATTTATAAAGGTGAAGACCGGGAGAAATTCCGCGATCTCATGACTGAGATCGGTGAACCAGTCCCAAAGAGCACTATCATTAATTCGTTAAGCCAGCTTGATGAGGCAATTAAGATAATCGGGTTGCCGGCAGTTGTGCGTCCCGCATATACCCTGGGAGGAGCCGGTGGGGGGATCGGGAAAACAAAAGAAGAGTTAACCCGGATCATAGAACTCGGACTCGCACGCTCACGGATCCATCAGGTGCTGATTGAGGAGAGTGTTCTGGGTTGGAAGGAGATCGAATTCGAAGTGATGCGGGATGCTTCAGATACTTGTATTATTGTCTGCGGAATGGAGAATGTTGACCCGATGGGTATCCATACCGGAGAAAGTGTTGTTGTTGCTCCGATTCTCACCCTTCGTGACGATGAGTTCCAGATGATGCGGAGTGCAGCGATTAAAATTATCAGGGCACTTGATGTGAAGGGAGGCTGCAACATTCAATTCGCTTTCCGGGACGGGAATTACCGGGTAATTGAAGTAAATCCCCGGGTTTCCCGGTCATCGGCACTCGCCTCAAAGGCTACCGGGTATCCTATTGCCCGCGTAGCAGCAAAGATTGCCATAGGCCTCCGGCTTGACGAAATCACAAATACGGTTACCGGATGTACACCTGCTTCCTTTGAACCAACCATTGATTATATTGTAGTCAAAGTCCCCCGCTGGCCGTTTGACAAGTTCAAAGGAGCGGACAGGACGCTCTCTACATCTATGAAGAGCACGGGGGAAGTAATGGCAATCGGAAGGACCCTTGAAGAGGCCTTTATGAAAGCAAAACGCTCCATTGACACAGATGTCATCCCGCATATAAGCCCAAGCGAGATCCGCATGATCCTCTCGCGTCCGACCGATGAACGTTTCCACTGCCTTTTTGATGCCTTCCGCCAGAACTTCACGCTCGATGAGGTTACACAGCTTACCTCTATCCTTCCGTTTTTTTTGGAGAAGATCAAAAACATTGTCGACCTGGAAAAACATCTTGCAACAGATAGTGACGCAGATGAAATCCTGACAGCAAAAAAATACGGATTTTTAAATTCCGAAATTTCAAAGATTACCGGAAAACCTTTAACAGAGATCGAGAAAATTGCCGGTCTTCCTTCCTATAAGATGGTGGACACCTGTGCCGCCGAGTTTCCTGCCAGCACACCATATTTCTACTCCACCAGAGAACCCGTTTGTGAGATTATACCCAATGACCGGCAGAAAGTCCTTATTCTCGGATCCGGCCCGATCCGGATCGGCCAGGGAATCGAATTCGACTATTGTACCGTCCATGCAGTACAGGCATTGCGCGATGAAGGCGTTGAGGTACACATTATCAACAATAATCCTGAGACCGTGTCGACTGACTTTGACACATCGGACCGGCTCTTCTTTGAGCCGATGCAGCTCGAGGACGTTGTCAATATCTTAAAAAAGGACTATTATTATGGTGTAATGGTACAGTTCGGAGGTCAGAATGCGGTAAACCTCGCGGTACCCATCGAGCAGGAGATCAGGCGCCTGGGCCTTCCAACCAGAATTCTTGGGACAAGTCCGGATGCCATGGATATTGCAGAAGATCGTGACCGGTTCAGTGTGCTCCTCAGCAGACTCAACATACCAAGCCCGGCAAACTGTTCTGCTTATTCTGAGGGGGATGCCCGGGCTATGGCAGAACAGATCGGGTATCCGGTGCTCGTCAGGCCATCATATGTCCTGGGTGGAAGGGCGATGGAGATCGTCCACGATGAGCGTGAACTCGAGACGTACATGAAGGAGGCAGTCCGGGTCAGCAGGAACCATCCGGTGCTTATCGATTCCTACCTTCAGAATGCTATAGAACTCGACGTTGATGCCGTCTGTGATGGTCAGGAAGTCCTGATCGGAGGTATTATGGAGCATATCGAACAGGCGGGCATTCACTCCGGTGACTCGGCCTGTGTTATTCCGACCCAGTCACTTTCCCCGGCGGTTCTGGACACGATAAGGGACTACACCAGAAAGATCGCTCTTGGACTTGGTGTAGTGGGACTCGTGAACCTCCAGCTTGCAGTCAAGGATGATGTGGTCTATGTTCTTGAAGCAAATCCCCGTGCAAGCCGCACCGTGCCGTTTGTATCAAAAGCGACCGGGATCCCTGTTGCCAAAATAGCAGCAAAGGTGATGGTGGGAAGGAAACTGCGCGATCTGGGGTACAAGGAGCGAATGATAAAACATGTTGCCGTCAAAGAGGTCCTGCTCCCCTTCAACAAGCTCGCCGGGGTCGATACCATGCTGGGTCCGGAAATGAAAAGTACCGGTGAAGTGATGGGGATTGATTATGATTTCGGGCTTGCATTTTACAAGGCATGCAGATCAGCAGACAACGAGCTCCCGCTCAAGGGTAATATCTTTATATCCGTCAATATGGAGCAGAAAAACGATGTAATCCCCATTGCACGGCAACTGCGGGATCTCGGGCTCATATTATACGGTACCGAGGGGACCGTGGACTATCTGAATGAGGCAGGTGTTGATGCTCATCTCGTGAGGAAAATACAGGAGGGGTCACCCAACGTGCTGGATATGATGAGGCATGGGGAGATCCGCCTTATCATCAATACCCCCCAGGATAAGCAATCCCGGCAGGATCATTACCAGATCATGCGTGCGGCGGTTGATTTCAGTATCCCTTATATAACGACGCTTCAGGCAGCGCGTGCGGCGGCACTTGCCATTGATGCGATCAAGCGGGAGAAAGTTACTCTCGAACCGCTGAGTCATTATCTGAAGTGAACACCCGGCATCCATATCTTTGTACTCACTTTTATTTCCCCAATTTCCCGTGGAAGAGTCCAGTACTATCCGGAAAAAGCCGGTTTCCGGCACATATTAATTGAATATCCTTATATACCGAAATAACAAAAAAAGATGCATGAAGAAATTACTCGTTGTTCTCGCGATCCTGTTTATCGGGATTCTTCTTGCGGGCTGCACACAGCCGGCACCCGTAGTTACTCCGACTCCGACCCCGACCCCGGTTCCGACAACTGTCGTTACAACCGTCCCGACCCCGGTACCAACCACGATTGTCGTCGTGAACACTACAGCAACCCCGACAC